>VFQU01000126.1_pt1 | contig 96967 bp, 94 predicted proteins | sample 3512311 | NCBI WGS metagenome assembly VFQU01 (sample SAMN10412377, study PRJNA504923) | tailings metagenome | isolation source: Relicate 3 Philex TSF3 active mining site | place: Philippines: Tuba, Benguet | collected 2017-08-29
TCGTGCCGACGTTGACGTGCGGCTTGGTGCGCTCAAACTTACCTTTTGCCATTGCTTGCTCCTGGCGGAGTCGTAAGGATTGACGGGGAAGAAATTAGGTGGTGCCCATGGCGGGAATCGGACCCGCGACCTCTCCCTTACCAAGGGAGTGCTCTACCACTGAGCCACATGGGCAGCGACACGGGGCTGCGGACTTCGCAATCCGCAATCCGGTGTCGCCTTGCCTGCCAAAACCAACCGCTGGAGCGGGAGACGGGAATCGAACCCGCGTCATTAGCTTGGAAGGCTAAGGTTCTACCATTGAACTACTCCCGCTCTGAAACCAGTTCTGGAGCATCGCTTGGTGGAGGAGGCTGGATTCGAACCAGCGTACGCGTTAGCGGGCAGATTTACAGTCTGCTGCCTTTAACCACTCGGCCACCCCTCCTAGGAGCGAGCCCGCGACTATAACACAGGCTTTTGCGCCGGCAAGTCAGGTTCGCCAATCCCAGTCAACACCCTGGCCACGCAGCCAGTCGCTGACCGCCGCGAAGTGGCCGCAGCCGATGAAAGGAAGGGGCGGACGTCGCGCCGACAGCGGCGACGGGTGGTTGGCCGTCAGCACCAGGTGCCGCGCATCGGCAATCAGCCTGCGCTTCGCCTGGGCGTGAGCCCCCCAGAGCAGAAATGCCTTGGGCGTCCGATGGGTCGCGGCAGCGCCGATCAAGGCGTCGGTCAACGCCTCCCAACCCCAGCCGGCGTGCGCGGCCGGCGCACCGTCCTCGACGGTCAGCACGGTGTTGAGCAGGAGCACCCCGCGCTCGGCCCAGGCGAGCAGGCTGCCATGGCCGGCGTCGACGCCGGCTTCCCTCAGGATGTTGCGCAGGCTGGGTGGCGGCCTGACCCCCGGCGGCACCGAGAACGCCAGGCCCTCGGCTTGACCGGGGCCGTGGTAGGGGTCCTGACCGAGGATGACGACGCGGCAGCGGTCCAGCGGCGTCAGGCGCAACGCGCGCAGCGGGTCAGGCGGGTAGATCGTCGCGCCGAGCTCGCGGCGCGCAGCCAGGCGATCGAACAGCGGCCGGGCCCGGGTCGCCCAGGCGTCCACGACCGGCTGCCAGCTCGGATCAACCTGCAGATTCATGCGCAGAAGAACAGCGCGGCCAGCGCGGCACCGGGGTCGGGGGCGCGCATGAAGACCTCGCCGACCAGGAAGGCATGAACGTCGTGATCGCGCATGCGGCGCACGTCATCGACCCCCAGGATGCCGGACTCGGTGATCAGCAGGCGGTCGGCCGGGACGCGATCGCGCAAGCCCAGGCTGACGTCAAGACTGACCTCGAAGGTCCGCAGATTGCGGTTGTTGACGCCGATCAGCGGCGTGCGCAGGCGCAGCGAACGGTCCAGCTCGGCAGCATCATGGCTTTCGACCAGCACGTCCATGCCGAGCTCCATCGCACAGGCCTCGAGGTCGCGCAGCTGCACATCGTCCAGGCAGGCGACGATGAGCAGGATGGCATCGGCCCCCATCGCGCGGGCCTCGATCACCTGGAGTTCGTCGACGATGAAGTCTTTGCGGATCACCGGCAGGCTGCAGGCGGCACGCGCCAGCTCCAGGTTGCGGCGGCTGCCCTGGAAGAAGCGCTCGTCGGTCAGCACCGACAGGCAGGCGGCGCCGTGCTGCGCGTAGCTGGCGGCGATGGCGGCCGGGTCGAAGGGATCGCGCAACACGCCCTTGCTCGGGCTGGCCTTCTTGATCTCGGCGATCACCGCCGGGCGACGGGCCTGCAGCGCGCGGGCGAAGCCGCGCGGCGCGTCGGCTTGGCTGGCCAGGCTCTGCAGGGCCGCCGCTTGCGGTCGCAGCGCGGCAATCTCCTCGTGCTTCACGGCGACGATGCGGCGCAGCACATCATCCATGTTGGCTGGCCTCCACAAAGGCGGTCAGCTTGGCGCGGGCCGCCCCGCTGTCGATGGCCGCGCGCGCCTTGGCGATGCCGTCGGCCACGCTGTCGGCCACCTGCGCCGCGTAGAGCGCGGCCCCGGCGTTGAGCAGCACGACGTCGCGGTGCACGCCCTCGTCCCCGGCCAGCACGCCGCGCACCAGGGCGGCACTCTCGGTGGCGTCGGCCACGCGCAAGCGGCGCGTGTGCGCCATGGTCAAGCCGAAGTCCTCGGGGTGCAGTTCGTACTCGCTGACCTGGCCATCCTTCAGCTCGCCGACCAGGGTGGCGGCGCCGAGGCTGAGCTCGTCCAGGCCGTCCTGGCCGTAGACCACCAGCGCATGGCGCGCGCCCAGGCGCTGCAGCACGCGCACCTGGATGCCGACCAGATCAGGGTGGAACACGCCCATCAGGATGTTGGGCGCGCCGGCCGGGTTGGTCAGCGGACCCAGGATGTTGAACACGGTGCGCACACCCAACTCCTTGCGCACCGGGGCGATGTTCTTCATCGCCGGGTGGTGGTTGGGCGCGAACATGAAGCCAAAGCCCACCTCGCGGATGCAGCGCGCCACCGCCTCGGGCGCCAGATCGATGCGCGCGCCCAGCTGCTCCAGCACGTCGGCACTGCCGGTCTTGGAGCTGACGCTGCGCCCGCCATGCTTGGCTACCTGCGCGCCGGCCGCCGCGGCGACGAAGCTGGCGCAGGTGCTGATGTTGAAGCTGTGCGCGCCGTCGCCGCCGGTGCCGACGACGTCGAGCAGGTGGGGGCCGGCGTCGACCTCGACCTTGCGCGACAGCTCGCGCATGACCTCGGCGGCCGCGGCGATCTCGCCGACGGTCTCCTTCTTCACGCGCAGGCCGGTGATCAGGGCCGCGGCCATCACCGGCGACATCTCGCCGGTCATGATGCGGCGCATCAGGTGCAGCATCTCGTCAGGGAAGATCTCGCGGTGCTCGATGACGCGCTGCAGGGCTTCGGAATCGGTGATCGGCATGGCTTAAGCCTTCTCGCAGAAGCTGCGCACGGCAGCGATGGCGCGGTCGACGCCGTCGGCGTCGACATCGAGATGGGTGACGAAACGCAGCTGGTAGAGGCCGGTCGCCAGAACACCCTGCTGCTTCAGGTGCTCGATCAGGCCTTCGGGGGCGCCATCGGCGAACACGATATTGGTCTGCGGCGCCTCGACCTTCAGATAGGGCGAGAGGCCGTCGGCCAAGCGGCGCGCCAGCAGGTGGTCCTGGGCCAGGCGGTCGACGTGATGGTCGATCGCGTACTGCGCCGCCGCTGCCAGCAGGCCGACCTGGCGCAGGCCGCCGCCGGCCATCTTGCGCCAGCGCCGGGCGCGGGCGATCAGCTCGGTCGAGCCGAGCAGCATCGAACCGATCGGCGCGCCCAGCCCTTTGCTGAAACAGACCGAGACCGAATCAAAGCCGGCGCAGATCGCACGGGCATTGGCCCAGGCGTCGCCGCCGGTCGCCACCGCGGCGTTGAACAGGCGCGCGCCATCGAGATGTGTACTCAGGCCCTTGGCATGGGCCAGCTGCGTCGCCGCCTGCAGATAGTCCAGCGGCATCACGCGGCCGCCCAGGGTGTTCTCCAGCGCCAGCAAGCGGGTGCGGGCGAAATGCGGATCGTCCGGCTTGATCGCCGCCTCGATGGACGCCAGCGGCAGCGTGCCATCCGCCGCGTGGTCCAGCGGCTGCGGTTGAATCGAGCCGAACACCGCCGCACCGCCGCCCTCCCAGCGATAGCAATGAGCAAGCTGGCCGACGATGTACTCGTCGCCGCGCTGGCAATGGCTGAGCAGCGCGCAGAGATTGCTTTGCGTGCCGCTGGCCATGAACAGCCCGGCCTCGTAGCCGAGCCGTCCGGCCAGATCGGCCTGCAAGGCGTTCACCGTCGGGTCGTCGCCAAAGACGTCATCGCCCAGCGGCGCCGCGGTCATCGCCGCCAGCATGGCCGGCGTCGGCCGGGTGACGGTGTCGCTGCGCAGATCAGTGCGCGAGTTCAAGGAAGTTCCTCAGCATGGCGTGACCGTGTTCGGACAGGATGGACTCGGGATGGAACTGCAGACCTTCCAGCGGCGTCTTCGTGCCGGCCAACTCGCGGTGGCGCACGGCCATGATCTCGCCGTCCTCGCTGCGCGCCGTCACGTCGAGCTCAGCCGGGCAGCTCGAAGGCTCGATGACCAGCGAGTGGTAGCGGATCACGCTGAAGCTCGCCGGCAGGCCCTTGAAGGCGCCGCGCTGGTCGGTGGTGATGGTGCTCGCCTTGCCATGCATCTGGCGCTGCGCGCGAACGATCCTGCCGCCCAGGGCCTGGCCGATGCTCTGGTGGCCCAGGCAGACACCGAGGATGGGCAGCTTGCCGGTGAAGGCCTGCACGGCCGGCACGCAGACCCCGGCCTCGGTCGGCGTGCAAGGGCCGGGCGACAGGATCAGATGCGAGGGCGCCAGCTGCGCGATGCCAGCCACATCGATCTCGTCGTTGCGCAGCACCTTGACCTCGGCCCCCAGCTCGCCCAGGTATTGCACGAGGTTGAAGGTGAAGCTGTCGTAGTTGTCGATCATCAGCACCATCTCAAAGCCCTCCCTCGACCATCTCGGCCGCCGCCAGCACCGCCCTCGCCTTCGCCTCGGTCTCCTTCCATTCCAGCTCGGGCACCGAGTCGGCGACCACGCCGGCCGCCGCCTGCACATAAAGGTAGCCGTCCTTGACGATGCCGGTGCGGATGGCGATCGCCACGTCCATGTCGCCGGCAAAGCTCAGATAACCGCAGGCACCGCCATAGATGCCGCGGGCGACCGGCTCGAGCTCGTCGATCAGCTCCATCGCCCTCACCTTGGGCGCGCCGGTCAGCGTGCCGGCCGGGAAGGTCGCTCTCAAGACATCGAGCTGACCCACCTCGGGCCGCAGCACACCCTCGACATTGCTGACGATATGCATCACATGCGAGTAACGCTCGACCTCGAAGGCCTGCGTCACCTGCACGCTGCCCACCTTGGCGATGCGGCCGATGTCGTTGCGCGCCAGGTCGATCAGCATCAAGTGCTCGGCGCGCTCCTTGGCGTCGGCACGCAACTCCGCTTCCAGCAACTGGTCGGCCTGCGGCGTGGCGCCGCGCGGCCTGGTGCCGGCCAGCGGGCGGATGGTGATCTTGCGCCCGCCCTCGGGTCGGTGCTCCTCGCGCACCAGGATCTCCGGCGAGGCGCCGACGATCTGGTGATCGCCCATGTCGTAGAAATACATATACGGGCTGGGATTCAGCGAACGCAGTGCGCGGTACAGGGACAGCGGGCTGGCACTGAAACGCTTCTTCAATCGCTGGCCGATCACCACCTGCATGCAATCGCCGGCGGCGATGTACTCCTTGGCCTTCAGCACCGCCGCCTCGTAGTCGTCGCGGCTGCGCTCGCGCTCCACCGGCTGCGCCGGCGTCGCCGGCACCGCCGGCACTTCGACACCCTGGCGCAGCTGGGCGACCAGGCGCTCCAGGCGCTGCTGCGCGCGCTGATAGGCCTGCTCCTCGGCGGGGTCCGCCCAGACGATCAGGTAGAGCCGGCCACTGAGGTTGTCGATCACCGCGACCTCCTCGGTCAGCAGCAACTGAATGTCCGGCGTGCCGAGCCCACCGGCCGGCCGGCTCTTGGCGAGGCGCGGCTCGATCGCGCGCACCGTGTCGTAGCCGAAGTAGCCGGCCAGGCCGCCACAGAAGCGCGGCAGGCCGGGCGGGATCGCCGGCTTCAGCCGCTCCTGGTAGGCAGCGATGAAGTCCAGCGGATTGCCCTCATGGCGCTCAAGCACCTCGCCATCGGTCAGCAACTCGGTGAGCTGGCCCGTTGCGCGCAGCAGGGTGCGCGCCGGCAGGCCGATGAAGGAGTAGCGCCCGAAGCGTTCGCCACCGATCACCGACTCGAGCAGAAAGCTGTAGGGCCGTCCGGCGCACAACTTCAGGTAGAGCGAGAGCGGGGTTTCCAGGTCGGCGAGCAGCTCACGGACCACGGGGATGCGGTTGTGGCCCTCAGAGGCCAGGCGCAGGAATTCGTCGTTCGGTATCACGTCGGGGTCCCATCAAGAAGGGGCCATGGTCAACGCCCCGCACGGGGGCGCCGCATTCAACAGCAAGCAGGCGTGATCAGGCCCGCCAGGGCCAGGCTCCCCGGTCTCCCGACCCACGTAGCTGCTTGTGTGCGACGAACATGATGCGGATCAGTGTAGCCCTGCATGGGCACTCGGAATCCCGCAATCCCATGTGTCGGACACGGCGCCACAATGCCAGCGCTTGCCAGGCTTGCCCCCGTCCAAAGCCTGGCTTCACCAACCGGAGACCCCCGCCATGCTGTTGCGCCGCGCCCTGCTCACCGCCGCCCTTGCCCTGCCCCTTATTGCCACGGCACAGACCGTCGACGTTGGCGGTGCCAAGTTCGACACCTCGACCGAGGTGGCTGGCCAGAAGCTGGTACTCAACGGAGCCGGCGTGCGCTACCGCGCCGTGTTCAAGGTCTATGGCGCCGGCATCTACCTGAAGGCCAAGGCCGACACACCGCAGGCCGCCGTCAAGATGGACGGCCCCAAGCGCGTGCTGCTGAAGATGATGCGCGATGTCGACGGCAAGGACCTCGGCAAGGCCTTCACCGAAGGCATGGAGAAGAACCTGGTGGCCGAAGAGCGCGCGCGCACCATCAACGGCATTTTCAAGTTCGGCCAGATCTTCCAGGACATCAAGAAGGCCGCCAGCGGCTCGGTGATCCAGGTCGACTGGGTCCCCGGCACTGGCGCCCTGGTCTACTTCGACGGCAAGCAGGTCGGCGAAACCATTCCGGAGCAGGAGTTCTACAACGCGCTGCTGCGCATCTGGCTGGGCGACAAGCCGGCCGACGACAAGCTCAAGCAGCAGTTGCTCGGCAAGGCTCGCTGAGTCAGGGCAGCAACTGATCCAACCGGTCGAGGTGCGCCTCGGCCGGTACCGCATCGACCGGCTCGCCATGGTTGTAGCCATGGCGCAGCAGCACGATGGGCGCGCAACCGGCTGCGCGGCCGGCTTCGGCGTCGTTGCGCGAGTCGCCAATCACCCCGCATTGCGCGGCCGGCAGACCCAGGGCCGCGGCAGCGGCCAGGAACGCATCCGGATGCGGCTTGGCGCGCAAGCCCGGCCGCTGCCCGATCACCGCGCGGAAGGCGGAGCGCAGCGCGAGGCGTTCCAATAAGGCCTCGGCATTGGCCTGCGGCTTGTTCGTCACGCAGGCCAGCGGCAGCTCGCCCAGGCCGGCCAAGCCCTCACGCACCCCTTCGAAGACCCTCGCATGCCGGCCATTGACCCGCGCGTAAGCCTCCCCATAGACCGCCCAGGCGGTTGCGAATTCCGTCTCCGGCCGCTGCCACAGCGCCAGCAGGTCGCGGATCAGACGCTCGCCGCCACGGCCGATCAGGCTTCGCACCAGCGCCGCCTCGGGCGGCGGGCAGCGCAGCTGCGCGGCCACTTCGGCCAGCGCGGCGACGAAATCGCCCAGGGTATCGACCAGGGTGCCGTCGAGATCGACCAGCCAGGCTCGGGGTTGCAGGATCATGGCCGCGAGTGTCGCGGAGGTCGGCCATGAGGCCGATCTGGTGCCTGGGCGGCGCGGTCTGGGACCGCAAGCTGCGCCTGCTCGCGCCGGCGGTGGCCGGCAGCTCCAACCCGGTGCGCGAATCCGCGCACCCGGGCGGCGTGGCGCGCAACGTCGCGCACAACCTGTCGCTGCTCGGGCTGCCGACCCAGCTGCTCAGCGCCTGGGGCGACGACGCCGCCGGCAGGGCGCTGCGCGCCGACTGCGAGCGCCTGGGCCTGGGCCTGGACGCGGTGCGCGAGTTCGCCGGCGTGGTCAGCGGCAGCTACACCGCGGTGCTGGACCGCGATGGCGGCCTGCAGCTGGGCCTGGCCCAGCTCGACGCGCTGGCCGCGCTGGCGCCGGCGGCGCTGCAGGCATCCAGCGCGGCGCGGCACGACGCGCCGATCCAGCTGGCCGACATGAATCTGCGCGCCGACACCCTGACCGCCTGGCTGGCCGAGCCGCGCGACGGCCTGGCGGTGCTGCTCGCCGTGTCGGAGCCCAAGATGGTCGCCTTGCCCGAAGACCTCGGGCGCCTGGACCTGCTGATCGCCAATGCCGGCGAGTGGCAGGCCGCTGGCGGCAACACCGAGTTCGCCCGCCGCGGCCTGCGCCGCGCGCTGGTCACCCAGGGCCGCCAGGGCGTGCGCTGCGGGCAATGGCAGGACGGTCAATGGCAATGGCAGCGCCTGGCCGCGCCGCCGCTGGAACGCATCCAGGACGCCACCGGCGCCGGCGACGCCTTTGCCGCCGGCGTGCTCGCCGCGCTGGCCCTGGGCCAGGACGATCTGCTCAAGGCCGCCGCCTTCGGCCAGCGCCTGTCCACGCTCTGCCTGCAGTCGCTGCACAGCGTGGCCCCCGAGATCCACCCCCGATTGCTGCAAGAACTGGAGCGCCCCGCATGAGCAAGCACCACAAAGATCTGCTGCGCCTGTCGCCCGAGGTGGCCGAGGCGTTGGCCCAGGGTCGCGCCGTCGTCGCGCTGGAGTCGACCATCGTCGCCCACGGCATGCCCTACCCGCAGAACCTGGAGACGGCGCGCGCGGTCGAGGGCCTGATCCGCGAACAGGGCGCGGTGCCGGCGACGATCGCGGTGATGGACGGCGCGATCCGCGTCGGCCTGAGCGACGCCGAGCTGGAATGGCTCGCCCGCCAGGGCATCCAGGCGCTGAAGCTGAGCCGCCGCGACATTGCCTATGCGATCAGCCAGCAGCGCCTGGGCGCGACCACGGTGGCCGCGACCATGCTCTGCGCGCACTGGGCCGGCATCCGCGTCTTCGTCACCGGCGGCATCGGCGGCGTGCACCGCGGCGCCCAGCAATCCATGGATATAAGCGCCGATCTGCTGGAGCTGGCACGCACCCCGGTCGCCGTGGTCTGCGCCGGCGCCAAGTCCATCCTCGACCTGCCGCTGACCCTGGAGGTGCTGGAAACGAACGGCGTGCCGGTGCTGGCCGTGGGCCAGGACGGCTTCCCGGCCTTCTACAGCCGCCAGAGCGGCCTGAAGGCCGACTTCCGCCTCGATGCCCCGGCCGACATCGCCGCCTTCCTGCGCACGCACTGGCAGCTGGGCCTGGCCAGCGGCGTGGTCGTCGCCAACCCGGTGCCGCCCGAGCACGAGATACCCGCCGCGGAGGTCGAGCAATGGATCGCGCAAGCGCTGCAGGAGGCCGCCGCGCAGGGCGTGGCCGGCAAGGCCAGCACGCCCTTCATGCTCAAGCGCATCGCCGAGCTGTCGAGCGGCCGCTCGCTGGCGACGAACATCGCCTTGGTCAAGCACAACGCAGTGCTCGGCGCGAAGCTGGCCCTCAGCCTTTGAAGCCGGCGACCGAGCGCTCGATCAGGTCCAGCGCGCGGTCAAAGCCGGCCGCCGTCGAGTAATAGGGGTCGGGCACGTCCTGGCCCTCGAAGCCGGGCAGGTGGTCGAGCAGCAGGCGCAGGCGCTGCGGTGGCGTGCCCGGCCACAACGCCTGCAAGGCCTTCAGCACCACGGCGTCCATCGCCAGGATCAGCTCGAACTTCGCGAGGTCCTCGGGGACCACGCGGCGCGAGCGCCATTTCGGATTCACGCTGTACTTGCGCCGCTCCAGCGCGGCGCGGGCACGCGGGTCCATGGCCTCGCCGCGCGGCGCCGCCCACACCCCGGCCGAGGCCACGCGCTCGATGCGCATCGCCGGCGCGCAGGTCCGGTAAACCTGCTCGGCCATCGGCGAACGGCAAAGGTTCGCGCGGCAGACCAGCAGCAGCGAGCTCACGCCGCCAGCTCGGCGCGCATCGCGTCAATCACCGCCTTGTAGTCCGGCTGTCCGAAGATCGCCGAACCGGCGACGAAAGTGTCGGCCCCCGCGTCGGCAATGCGGCGGATGTTGTCGACCTTCACGCCGCCATCGATCTCCAGGCGGATGTCGCGCCCCGTCCGCTCGATGCGCCGGCGCGCTGCCTCCAGCTTGCGCAGCGCCGAATCGATGAAGCTCTGCCCGCCGAAGCCGGGGTTCACGCTCATGATGAGGATCAGGTCGACCTTGTCGATCACCCAGTCCAGCACGTCCAGCGGCGTGCCCGGGTTGAACACCAGCCCGGCCTGCTTGCCCTCCGCCTTGATCAGCTGCAGCGTGCGATCGACATGCTTGGAGGCCTCGGGGTGAAAACTCACCACGTCGGCACCGGCCTTGCAGAAGGCCACGGCCAGCGCGTCGACCGGCTCGACCATCAGATGCACGTCGATGATCGCGGCGCTGCCGTCGGGCTGGACCGCATGCGGGCGCAGCGCCTGGCAGACCATCGGTCCGAAGGTCAGGTTCGGCACGTAATGGTTGTCCATCACGTCGAAATGGATCCAGTCGGCGCCAGCGGCCAGCACCTCGCGGCACTCGGCGCCAAGCTTGGCGAAATCGGCCGACAACAGGCTGGGGGCGATCAAGGGCTTCATGGCCGGGATTCTAGAAAGCGCTGCCTCGCCAACTCGGCCGCGGCGCGCGCATGGCAGTCGGGCGCGTGGTCGTTGACCACGCCCATGGACTGCAGAAAGGCATACACGGTGGTCGGGCCGACGAAGCGCCAGCCGCGGCTTTTGAGCGCCTTGGACAAGGCCTTGGAGGCCGGCGACTCCGCCTGTACCACCGGGGAGGGCGGGCCCGGCTCGGCATGCGCCCAGACCAGGGTCCGCAGTTGCTCGCCCTGCGCGTGCATGGCCAGCAGCGCGCGCGCATTGCCGATCACCGCCTCGATCTTGCCGCGGTGACGCACGATGCCCTTGTCTTGCAGCAGGCGCTCGACGTCGGCGACGCCGAAGCCGGCGACCCGCTGCGGGTCGAAGCCGGCAAAGCCGGCGCGGAAGGCCGGTCGCTTGGCCAGGATGGTCCGCCACGACAGCCCGGCCTGGAAGCCTTCCAGGCAGAGCTTCTCAAAGAGCCGTGTCTCATCCGCGACGGGCATTCCCCATTCCTCGTCGTGGTAGCGGCGGTATTCGGGAAAATCGGCCGCCTCGCACCAGCTGCAGCGCAGCCGGCCATCCTCGCCCAGCACCGTCTTCATCTTCAAGGCCCTCCTCCATGTCCCATGCCGAGTTTCGCTGCCAGGTCGAGGTCAAGCCGCTGGCCGAACAAACCGATCCCCACGAATCCCGCTGGGCCTTCCAGTACACGGTGACCATCGAGAACGTCGGCGGCGTCGCCGCGCAGCTGGTGGCACGGCACTGGGTCATCCATGATGCCAAGGGCGGCGAGCAAGAGGTCAAGGGCCTGGCCGTGGTCGGCCACCAGCCCTATCTGCAGCCGGGGCAGAAGTTCCAGTACAGCTCCTGGGCCAGCATCGCCACGCCGCAGGGCAGCATGCGCGGACGCTACCTCTGCGTCAGTGAGGAAGCCGAGGTCTTCTGGGCCGAGGTGCCGGAGTTCCCGCTGGTCGACGTCTCGCAGCTTCACTGATCCTCGTCGCCGTCGTCGCGTCGCTCGCCCTTCTTCCGACCGGAGAACATCGTCCACCAGATGATGAACACGAAGATCAGCAAGGCGCCGAAGGCCTCAAGAATCAGCAGGGTCATGGCCGGATTGCACCATTTCGCGCTGCTGCTGGTCGCGTCGACGGCCTTTGCGGCGCCGCCCAGCGAGTTGGCGCGATGGTCACCGGTGGCCTGGGCCGAGCTGCCGGGCTGGGGGAGCGACGCCCTCGACGAGCTGTGGCCGGCGCTGCGCCGCCAGTGCGAGCGGCCGCCGGTGCCCTGGCGGCAGTGGTGCGCCAGCTTGCCGGCGCAGGCCGACGACGCGCTGCAGCTGCATGCCTGGCTGATGAGCTCGCTGCAGCCCTACCGCGGTGAAGCCCGTGAGGGTGGCGCCGACACCGGTCTGTTGACCGGCTATTTCGAGCCCCAGCTGCCGGCCCGCCGCCAGCCCGACGAGCTGTTCGCCACGCCCCTGCTGGACCTGCGCAAGCGCCCGCTGCTCTACCTGCAGGACCCGCTGGACGCGGTGCTGCTGCAGGTGCAGGGCTCGGGCCGGGTGCTGGTCCGCGAGCCCGACGGCCGCGAGCACTGGCGCCGCGTCGCCTGGGCCGGCGACAACCGCCAACCGTTCCGCTCGATGGCTCGCTGGCTGGTCGCGCAGGGTGCGATCCGCGAGGGTCAGGCGAGCTGGAGCGCGGTCAAGGCCTGGGCGGTCAAGAACCCCGAGCGCCTGCCCGAACTGCTCGCCGCCAACCCGCGCACCATCTATTTCCGCGAGGAGGCGCTGCCCGACCCCGAGCTCGGCCCGCGCGGCGCCCAGGGCCTGCCGTTGACGCCGGGCCGCTCGGTGGCGGTCGACCCGCGCGCCGTGCCCTACGGCACCTTGCTGTGGCTGGACACGACGCAGCCGCTGTCCACCGAGCCGCTGCAACGCCTGGTGCTGGCCCAGGACACCGGCACGGCGATCCGCGGCGCGGTGCGCGCCGACTTTTTCTGGGGCTGGGCGCCCGACGCCTTGGCCCGTGCCGGCCGCACCGCCCAGGCGCTACGCTGGTGGGCACTCTGGCCCAAGGAGACACGATGAGCATGATGCAGTTCCAGCGCCCCGACAACGCTTCCAGCGCTGCCTACGCGGCGGGCAGCGGCGGCCCCGGCCTGGTGTTGATCCAGGAGTGGTGGGGCCTGAACGAGCAGATCAAGGCGACCGCCGACCGGCTGGCGGCGCAAGGGTTTCGCGTGCTCGTCCCCGACCTCTACCGCGGCAAGCTGGCCGCCAGTGGCGAGGAAGCCAACCACCTGATGAGCGGGCTGGACTTCGTCGACGCCTGCGACCAGGACCTGGCCGGCGCCGTCCGCCACCTGGCCGCCGGTGGCGGCAAGGTCGGCGTGATGGGCTTTTGCATGGGCGGGGCGCTGACGGTGGCCGCCGCGGCCCGACTCAACGGCCTGTCGGCCGCGGTCTGTTTCTACGGCGTACCGCCACGCGAACTGGCCGACCCGGCGCTGATCGCCATCCCCTTTCAGGGCCACTTCGCGACGCGCGACGACTGGTGCACGGCCGCCGTCGCGCAGCAGCTGGAAGCGGCGATGCGGGCCGCCGGTCGCCAGCCTGAGATCCACCACTACGAGGCGGATCACGCCTTCTTCAACGCATCGCGACCCGAGGTCTACGACGCCGCCGCGGCCGAGCTGGCTTGGCAGCGCAGCCTGGAGTTCCTGAACCGGCAGTTGCGCTGATGCAGCGCCGCGGCCTGCTCCTTGCCGCCCTGACCCCGCTGCCGGTCCTGGCGCAGGAGCCGCTGCTGCTGCTCAGCGAAGATTTCCCGCCGGTCAACTTCGAGGACCAGGGTCAGCCCAGCGGCCTGGCCGGCGAGCTGGTGCGGGCCATGATGCGCGACATGGGGATCGAGTTGCCGGTGCACTTCATGCCCTGGGCGCGCGCCTACCGCATCGTCCAGGGCCCGACCCCGGTCTGCCTGTTCACGATGGCGCGCACCCGTCAGCGCGAGCGCCTGTTCCAGTGGGTCGGGCCGGTGGTCGAGTTCCAGAATGCCCTGATCGGCCGCGCCGGCACCGACCGCCTGACCTCCATCGACCTGGCTCGTCGTGCTGCGGAGATCATCACCGTGCGCGACTGGTCGTCGGAGCAGGAGCTCAAACAGCTCGGCTTTCGCAACCTGAAGTCGGTCAGCAATGGCACGGTGGCCTTGCGCATGCTGCTGGCCGGCCGTGCCGCGATGATGGCCACCGAGCGGGCGCTGCTGCCCGACCTGCTGCGTCGCGAGGGCCTGGACGAATCGGCGATCGCCACCTTGCTGGTCTACAGCAGCAACCCCGGCTACCTGGCCTTCTCACTGGTGACGCCGCCGGCGGTGGTGCAGCGCTGGCAGGCATCGCTGAACCGGCTGCGCGCCAGCGGCGAGTTCGAACGCATCTCGCGGCGCTGGTTGCCGCACATGCTGCCGCCGGGTTAGCGCCAGGCGGCTTCCAGCCGGGCCAGCAAGCTCGGCAATGGCTCGGTGGCGTCCAGCCCCAGCACATCGGCCTCGTCCGCGGTCGATTCCAGCGTGGCGAACTGACTGGCCACCAATCCAGCCGGGAAGAAATGCCCTGCCCTGGCCGCACAGCGCGCCTGGGCCAGCGTCGGGGGCAGTTGCAGATGGGCGATGCGCAAACCCGGCAAGGCGGTGCGCAGGCGATCGCGGTGGGCGCGCCGCAGCAGGGAGGCGGCGGCCACGGCCGGCCCGGGGGCCGCGCTCAGCGCGGCGGCAAGCTGACCCAGCCAGGGCCTGCGCATCGCCTCCGTCAACGCATGCCCGGCCGCCATGCGTGCCCGCGCGGCCGCACTGTGCAGCGCGTCACCCTCGATGCAGACCCAGCCGGACTCCCGCGCCCAGGCCGCCGCCAGACTGCTTTTGCCGCAGCCGGCGACGCCCATGATGACCGCCCTGGGGAACTCGAAAACCATGATGTAAACGATACCAACATCGAGAAGAATCAAGCAATAGAAGAAATGGTATCGATTACAGCAATGACGACAGAAGCAGCATCCTGGCCGACGGCGGACGCGTTCCCGCCCGGCTTTCTGTTCGGCGCCGCGACCTCGGCCTACCAGATCGAGGGCAGCACCGCCGCTGACGGCCGAGGCCTCAGCTGGTGGGATCGCTTCGCGCACGAACCGGGCCGCATCCGCGACGGCAGCGATGGCGACATCGCCTGCGACCACTACCGCCGCTGGGTGCAGGACCTGGACCTGATGCAGCGGCTGAAGCTGCAGAGCTACCGCTTTTCCATCGCCTGGCCGCGCGTGCTGCCCGAGGGGCGCGGGCGGCTGAACCCCGCCGGGCTGGACTTCTACGAGCGCCTGGTCGACGGCCTGCTGGCGCGCGGCATCGCGCCGGCCGTCACGCTCTACCACTGGGATTTGCCGCTCGCCCTGGCCGATGCCGGCGGCTGGCAAAGCCGCGACACCGCCGCTGCCTTCGCCGACTACGCGCGCCTCGTGATGCAGCGCCTGGGCGACCGCGTGACGCGCTGGGCGACGCTCAACGAGCCGCGCTGCTGCGCCTGGGTCGGCCATCATGAGGGCCGGCACGCGCCCGGGCTGCAGCGCGATCTGCGCGCCACCCTGGCCGCCGCCCACCACCAGTTGCTCGCCCACGGCCTGGCGGTGCAGGCGATGCGCGCCGAGCGGCCGTCGGCGCGGCTCGGCATCGTGCTCGACCTCAAGCCGCATGAACCGGCCAGCGCCCACCCGGACGATCTGGCCGCCGCCTGGCGCGGCGACGGCGTGTTCAACCGCTGGTTCCTCGACCCGCTGTTCCGCGCCAGCTACCCGGCCGACATCCAGGCCGCGTTCGCCGCCGCGATGCCCGAGCTGCGCGCCGGCGATCTGGCGACCATCGCCACGCCGATCGACGAGCTGGGCATCAACTACTACACCCGCGCCGTCGTCAGCCATGCGCCGGCCCTGCCCTATCCCCATGCCGCCGAGCAACGCGTCGCCGGCCGCCATTACTCGACGATGGACTGGGAGGACTGCCCCGAGGGCCTGCTGCAGACGCTGTTGCGCGTGCAGCGCGACTACGCACCCCAGGCCATCTACATCGCCGAAAACGGTGCCGCCGAGCCGGACCACGTCGATCCGGATGGCCGCGTGCGCGACCCGGCCCGCCAGCGCTATCTGCGCGGCCATCTGGGCGCCTGCGCGCAGGCCGTCGCCCAAGGCGTGCCGCTGCAGGCCTATTACGCCTGGAGCTTGATGGACAACTTCGAATGGGGCCGCGGCTACACGCAGCGCTTCGGCCTTGTGTTTGTCGACTACGCAACGCAGCAGCGCATCCCCAAGGATTCGGCGCTGGATTACGCCGGCTTCATCGCGGCGCGCTGATCACGCATCAAGCAGGAAGGCCCCGACCGTCGCCGGTCGGGGCCTTTGCTGTTCAAGCGCGCCGGATCAGAAGCTGTAGCGTCCGCGCACCCCGTAGCTGCGCGCGTCGTTGAGGAAGCGCACATTCACATTGGCGCCGATGATGGCCTTTTGCGAGGCCTGCTCATTGGTCAGATTGCTTGCCCAGGCCTCCAAGCGCAGCGCCCCCTGGCTATAGCCCAGGCCCAGGTTCAGGGTCGTGAAGCCCGGCTGGCGATCGGGGAAGCCGGCGGCCAACGCGCTGCGGCGGCTGTTGTCCAGGTAGATGACCTCGTCCTCGTTGAACTGCGACAGGTAATAGCCGGAGCGGTAATTGGCCAGGATCTGCCAGTCGAAGCGCCCGCTGCCCAGGGCGAGCTGCTGCTGCAGGCGCAGGCTGAGATTGAGGCGCGAGGCCAGCGGCAGCTCGTTGCCGACCAGGCTGATCAGCGGCGTCTGACCGCCGAGATCGAAGTCCTGGGCGCGCACATCGGCGACCTCGCCGGAGCGGATCTTGGTGCGCAGCCAGACCAGGTTGGCGTCGACGTTGAAGCCGGCCGGCAGGCCCAGGCGCGCTTCCAGCTCCAGGCCATGCAGACGGCTGTCGCCGATGTTGCGGTTGACCAGCGAGTAGCCGTCGCAACGGTTCTGCGTGACGTTGAAGTTGATGCAGGTGAGGTCCTGGAAGACCTGGGTGTCGTAGCGATAGGCAAAGGCGCTGGCATTGAGCACCGCGCGCCGACCGCCGACATCGAAGGCGTTGCGGCTGCCGATCTCCAGCACGGTGAGCTTCTCGGGCGCGAACTCCTCGGGGATGGCCGAGACGGCCTGGAAGCTGTCGTTGAAGCCGCCCGCCTTGTGGCCGCTGCCCAGCTTGGCGTAGACCATGCGGTCGCGCGCCAGATCGTGTTCGAGGCCGATGCGGAAGTCGTTGAAACGGGCCTTGCTACTGCCGCGCTGCTGCTCGGGAATGCCCAGATTGGCGTAGCTGAAGCCGCCTCCCGGCGGGCAGGCGCTGACCCAGCCGTTGTTGATGTCAGGACGCAGGAAGCAATTGCCGTCGGGCGCGGTGCCGTCGGCGATGCCGCCGATCTGCTGGATCATGGTGTCGCGCGCGCCCGGCGTGCCGATGGACTGCAGCAGGAACTGCGCGATCTGCTGCTTGGTCAGCACCTGGCCGAGATCGAAGTTCGGCCGGTTCAGCAGCGCCGGCACAAAGCCCTCGGTGCCGAAGCGCGTGGCCACGCAGCAGCCGAAGTCGGCGGCGCCCAGGGTCAGGGCCAGATTGCCGCCGATGCCGTAGCGCGACTTCTCCTCGCGGGTCACACGCGCGCCAGCGAACAGCCGCCATTCGGGGCTGAGCTTGAGCGTGCCGTCGACGAAGGCGGCGCTGGCCTTGCCCTTGGTGTCGGGCATGGTGAACTCGGTGCCCGAGTAGCAGCAGTAGCCGCGGTCGGCGACCGACAGGAAGCCGACCTGCTGGTCCTCCTTGAAATGGAACAGGCCGGCCGCCCATTGCAGGCTCGCCGTCGGGTCGGTGGAGACCAGACGCAACTCGGCCACCGTGCTGTCGGACTTGCTGGCCCAGTAGACGCTGGAGAAGTTGTCGTACTGGATGGCGCTGTAATCGCGGCCGTCCCAGTGCACCGACTCGCTGGCCGCATTGCGTTGGTAGAAGTCGACCTGGCGGCGGCTCAGCACCGCCTCCAGCGCGACTTCGCCCAGATCGACATCGGCGCGCAGCTGCAGGCCGTCGAGGCGGTTGTGCATATCGCCCTCGGTGCCGCGGTAGACGACCTTGCGCAGGTCCAGGGTCTCGGCGCGCTGACCGGTGGTGGTGACCGCCTGGTGCACATTGGCGCCGGGGTAGCCGGTGCCGGACTCGCGCGCGGTGTCGGCCATCGCCGACAGGCGAACGGCGCTGCCCAGGTCCCAGCGCCAGGAGACGCGGGCCGCCCAGTTGTCCTCCAGGCCGGCCGGCTTGAGCGTCGCCGCCCGCTGCGCATGGCTGTCGGGGTTGCTGAAGCTGCCACTGTCAATGGCCTGGCGGGTGGCGTTCTGGAAGCCGTAATCCTTCTCCGACTTCATGCCGGCGACGCGGACCGCCATGCTGTCGCCCAGCGGCATGTTCAGCGCCGCCTCGGCCTCGCGGCCGCTGCGCTTGCTGACCCCGGCCTGCGCGAAGCCGCTGAACTCGCCGAGCCGCGGCTTGGCGGTGATGATGTTCAGCGTGCCGGCCATCGCGTTGCGGCCGTACAGCGTGCCCTGCGGGCCCTTGTTGACCTCGACCCGCTCCAGATCGAAGAACAGGCCGCCGAGGCCGCGCGGCCGGGGGATGTAGACGCCGTCGATATGCGGCGCCGCGCCGGGGTCGCCGAGCTCGGTGTTGTTCGAGGAGCCGACGCCGCGGATGTAGATCTCCACATTGCCTTCCTGGTTCGCGATGCTCAGGCCAGGGATGGCCTGCTGCAGCTGGCGGAACTCGCTGATGCCGTCCTTGCGCAGCTGATCGCCGCTGACCGACTGCACCACGCCGCTGACCTTTTGCGCCGACTCGAGGCGGCGGTTGGCGGTGACGGTGACGGCCTCCAGCTTCTGTTGCTCCTCGGCCTCTTTCTTCTCAGTGGGGGCGGGCGGCGTCTGCGCCAGCGCCGGCTGCAGCGCCAGCGTCAGCAAGGCCGGCAGCAGTCCCTTCATCAATGGCTTCATCGGGGTCTCCTGATGGGGTGGGGATACGAGCACGCCTTCAGCGGCGCGTCTTGTCGGGGTAAAGCGCGTCGAAAACTTCGGGGCGGAAACGATTCGCCTCCGGGTCATAGACCCCGAAGCCCGAGGCCAGCTCCCAATACATCCAGGGCAGGCCGCGGCTTTCCATCGCATGGCGCATGTAGCGCAGGTAGCGGCTGCGGGCGGCGGCCGGCGCTTTGGAATAAGCGCCGAACTCACCAATCACCACCGGGTAGCCACTGGCCCGCACATAGGCCTGGGCCAGCTCCAGGTGCTGGTCCATCTCGCGCTGCTGTTCCTTGTTGCAGCAGCCGACGCCGACGGGCTTGGGCGGGACCACCCAATCCGCCCCCTGGTGGGTGAAGGCGAAGGGCTCGTAGCAGTGGATGGTGACGATCAGATCGGCATCCGCCGGCAGGCGCAGCCTGGCCAGATGCGTGGCGTTGTTCCACAAGGTCGGCCCGACGACGACGACGCGCTCGGGATTGCTCTGCCGGATCAGCGCGAGCACCTCGGCAAAGACCTCGTTCCAGCGCGGCTCAAGCTGGCCATGCGGTTCGTTGTAGGGCTCGAAAAGCAGGCGCTCGCTGCGGTCGGCAAAGCGCTCGGCGATCTGCTTCCACATCGCGTAAAAGCGCGGCAGTACCAGCTCGGGCGCCACCGCCTTCTCGCCCTTGTCCAGCGGGTCGCCGTCGAGCTGGCGGTAATGGTGCATGTCCAGCAGCACCGTGCAGCCGCGTGCCAGCAGCGCGTCGACGGCGCCCTCGATGCGCGCGAAGAAGGTCGCGTCGATGCGCGCCTCGGCGTCCAGGCTCGCGTGGTTGCTCCAGCGCACCGGCAGGCGCACCGCGCTGGTGAAGCCGCCGTCGCCGACCAGCTCGATGAAGCGCTGCTCCAGGCGCAGGCCCCAGTCGCCCTCCCGCGGGCTGTCGACCATATTGCCGAAGTTGATGCCGCGGTCGAGCTGGCGGGCCAGGCGCTGGGCGCGCGCCGAGGCGCCGCGCGGTGCGGCCTGCAATAGCGCCGGCGCGGCGGCGAGCAAGGCGCGGCGCTTCATGCGGCGCTCCTCATCGCCCGGCCTTGGGCGTCGAACCAATGTGCCTTGTCCACCAGCGGCCGCAGCCGCAGCTCGCCACCGGCGACCAGGCTGGCGGCACCCGGGGCCTGACGCAGGGTCAGCGCCGTGCCATCGTCCAGGAGGCCGTAGGCGACCACGGCGTCGCCCAGGTGCTCGACATGTTCGAGGCGCAGCGCGCGGCCATCGGCCGCGAACTCCCAGTGCTCGGGGCGCACGCCGAGCTGGGCGGCACCCGCGGGCGCCCCCGGCCAGTTCGCCGCCTCGACCAGATTCATGCGCGGCGACCCGAGGAAGCCGGCGACGAAGGCATTCGCCGGCCGCTCGAACAGCTCCAGCGGCGCGCCGACCTGCTCCAGCCGGCCACCGTTGAACACCGCGATGCGCTGGCCGAGCGTCATGGCCTCGACCTGGTCATGCGTGACATAGACCATGGTGGTGCCCAGCTCGCGGTGCAGGCGCGCCAGCTCCAGGCGCATCTGCACGCGCAGCGCGGCGTCGAGATTCGACAGCGGCTCGTCGAACAGAAAGACCTGCGGCCGGCGCACGATCGCGCGGCCGATCGCCACGCGCTGGCGCTGGCCACCGCTGAGCTGCTTGGGCAGGCGGCTCAACAGAGCCGTGATCTGCAGCACCTCGGCGACCTCGCCGACCTTGCGGCGGATCGCCTCGGCCTTCTCGCCCTGCATCCTCAAAGGGAAGCCGAGGTTATCGGCCACCGTCATGTGCGGGTAGAGCGCATAGCTCTGGAAGACCATCGCGACGCCGCGTTCGGCCGGGGGCAGGTCAAGAATGCTGCGGCCGGCGACGCGGATGTCGCCGCCGCTGGCTTCCTCCAGGCCGGCGATCAGGCGCAGCGTGGTGCTCTTGCCGCAGCCCGAGGGGCCGACGAAGACCATGAACTCGCCGTCGCGCACATCGAGGTCCAGGGACTTCAGGATCTCGGTCTCGCCGAAGGATTTGCGCAAGGCCCGCAGTTGCAGCTCAGCCACGGCGCGCCTCCTCGATCAGCTCGCGGTACCAGTGCGCGCTGTCCTTCAGCGTGCGCTGCTGGGTCGCGTAATCGACATGCACGAGGCCGAAGCGCTTCGCGTAGCCGCTGTCCCATTCGAAGTTGTCCATCAGGCTCCAGTAGAAATAGCCGCGAACATCGACGCCCTCGGCCTTGGCCTCGGCCAGGGCCTGCAGATGGCGGCGCACGTAGTCGATACGCGCGTCATCCATCACGCGTCCGTCCTGCAGGCTGTCGGCGCAGGGCATGCCGTTTTCTGTGATCCAGATCGGCGGCAGGCGGTACTCGCGTTGCAGGCCGACGAGCAGCTCGCGCAGGCCCTCGGGGTAGACCTCCCAGCCCATGTCGTTGACGCCGAGCAGACGCGGCGGCGGCAGGCCCTGCTGGCTGGCCCAGATGCGCGTGTAGTAATTGATGCCGAGGAAATCCAGCGGCGCGCGGATCAGCGCCAGGTCGCCGTCGGCGATCTCGGGCAAGGGCAGCGCCGGATGTGCCGGGTAACGGCCGAGCAGCAGCGGCTCCAGGTACCAGCGCACAAAGCTCGCGTACTCGCGTCGCGCCAGGCCCTCGTCGTCGGGCGTGGCCGCCGTCACGCTGCTCATATTGAGCACGATGCCCAGTGGGCAGGCGGTGCCGGCGGCACGCATCGCCTGCAGCGCCAGGCCGTGCGACAGCAGCAGGTGGTGGCTGACCTGGCGGGCCAGCGCCGCGTCGCGCAGGCCGGGGGCGAATTTTCCGGTCGCATGGCCCAGCTGCGCGGTGCACCAGGGCTCGTTGTGCGTGGCCAGCGCCGCCAGGCGGTCGCCCAGGCGGCGGCCGATCTCGGCCGCGTAATCGGCGAAGCGGTAGGCGACGTCGCGCGCGCCCCAGCCGCCCTGGTCCTGCAGCGCCTGCGGCAGGTCCCAGTGGTAAAGCGTGGCATGCGGCTTCACGCCGCGCGCCAGCAGGCCGTCGACCAGGCGTTCGTAGAAGTCCAGGCCCTTGGGGTTCCAGGCGCCCTGACCGAGTGGCTGCACGCGCGACCAGCTGATCGAGAAGCGGTAGGCGCCCACACCCAGGGAGGCGATCAGGTCCAGGTCCTGGTCGCGGCGGTGGTAGTGGTCGCAGGCCACATCGCCGGTGTCGCCGTTCGCGGTCTTGCCCGGGGTGTGGCTGAACACATCCCAGATCGAGGGGCCGCGGCCGTCCTCGAAGGCGGCACCCTCGATCTGGTAGGCGGCGGTGGCCACCCCCCAGTCGAAGTCCTGGCCCAGGGTGCGCAGCGCCTCGGCACTCAGGCCGGATGCAGTAGAAATCGTTTTCATATCCATCGTGACAACAGCGTTCATCGCTTCAGCTTCAGTGTTTGACGGCGCCGGCCGCCAGGCCGGCGATCAGCCGGCGCGAGCTGACGACGAACAGCGCCAGCAGCGGCAGCACGGCGATCGCCGCGCCGGCGCAGATCGCGCCGAAAGGGGTTTGGCCTGTGCCCTGCAGCGCGCGCAAGGCCAGCGGCAAGGTGTAGTTCTCGACATCGCGGAACACGATCAGCGGGCCGATGAAGTTGTTCCAGGCGCCGATGAAGACGATCAGCGCCAGGGTCCCCAGGGCCGGCGCCGCCAGCGGCAGCACGATGCGCCAGAAGATGCCGAAGTCGGAGCAGCCGTCGAGCTTGGCCGCCTCGATCATCTCGACCGGCACCGCGCTACGGATGTACTGGCGCATCAGGAAGATGCCCATCGCCGACACCGCGCCCGGGATGATCAAGGCCTTGTGCTCGTTCATCCAACCCAGCCAGCCCATGGTCAGCATGGTCGGCACCATGCCCAGAAAGGCCGGCAGCAGCAGGGTCAGCATCAGGAGCTTGAACAGCGGCTCGCGGCCGCGGAAGTTCATCAGCGCAAACGCATAGCCGGCCAGCGCGCAGAAAAAGAGGTTGAGCAGCGTGGTCGCCAGGGCCACGTAGACGCTCCAGCCGAGGTTCTGCCAGAAGCTGGGCAGGCGATCGAGCAGCAGGCGCAGGTTGTCCAGCAAGGCATCGCCGAACCACAGCGGCGGCGGCACGGCGAGGATCTCGGCGTTCGTGTGCGTGGCGAACACGAACATGAACCAGAAGGGGCCGAGCATCACGAGCGCGCCCGCCAGCACCAGGGCGTGGCCCAGCCAGAGCGCAGGCCGCAGCCGCGGCTTGCCGACCAGCTGCTGTTGCGGCAGGGCTTGCGTGCTCATGCCTTCTCCTTGCGCTCGCCGAGCAGGCGGTTGTTCAGCCAGGTCGCGCCGCCGATCAACAGGAACAGCAGCCAGGCAATCGCCGACGCGGTGCCGAAATCGCCCTCGGTGAAAGCGACGCGGTACAGATGCATGGCCGTGGTGCGCCCGCCCTGGTCGATGCCGCCGGTGCCGCCGGTCAGGATGAAGGGCTCCTCGAACAGCTGCAGATTGCCGATCAGGGTCAGCGTGACCGCGAAGTAGGCCATCGGCTTGAGCAGCGGCAGCACGACATGGCGGAAGCGCGCCCAGGCGTTCGCGCCGTCGAGCTCGGCGGCCTCCAGCAGGTCCTTGGGCACCGTCTGCAGCGCCGACAGGTAGAGCACGGTGTTCCAGCCCAGGTAACGCCAGAAGACCACGAAGGCGATCATCCACTTCGTGTACTCGGGCCGCCGCCAGTCGATGCCGCCCCAGCCGAAGAGCGCATCCAGCACGGTGTTGACGATGCCGAAGTCCTTGGAGAACAGCGAGGTGAAGACCAGGGACAGCGCCACCGTCGAGGTGATGAAGGGCAGGAAGTAGAGCCCGAGCACCAGGTTGCGCCAGCGCCCCATCGCCGTGTGCAGCCACCAGGCCAGGGGCAGCGCGACCAGGTGCTGCGGCAGGCCGGCGACGACGGCGATCCACAGCGTGGTCCACAAGGACTTGTGGAACCAGTCGTCGTCGACCAGCGCGTAGCGGTAGTTGTCCAGGGCCACCCAGTCCATCGCCGCCAGGCCCGCCGCCGGGTCCCAGCTGTGCAGCGACAACCAGATCGAGAAGCCCAGCGGGAACAGGCCGAAGACGGCGAACAGGATGAAGAAGGGCGAGATGAAGAGATAGGGCTGGGCCGCCCGCCAGAGCCTGCTCATGTGGCGCTCCTGAGCAGCCGACCCCGGCGCAGGATGCGCTGCTCGGCCTCCTTCAAGGCAGCGGGGATGGCCTCGCCATGCTCCAGCACCCGCTCGAGTGCGGCGTTGACCACGTCCTGGGCCATCGCGTCATGGCGGTCGGCGTCGACCGCCGGGATGCGTGCCGCCGCGTCCCGCCATTGCTGGCGCGCGCGCTGGCCGCCGAAGTAAGGCAGGGGCGCGTCGAAGTACGGGTGCTGCTGCGCGCTCATCAGGGCCGGGAACGCGTCCAGGCCCTCGAAGGCCGCGAGCTGCTGCGCCGGGTCCAGGGCCAGCAGGCGCAGGAAGTCCCAGGCCAGGGCCGGCTCGCGCGCGCCGCGCGGGATCGCGTAATAGCTGCCGCCCCAGGACGCGTAGCCGCCCTCGGGCAGGGGCGCCGAGCGCCAGCGCCCGGTCGCCTGCGGCGCGATCCAGTTCTGCAGATGGCCGGCGAACCAGCAGCCGAAGGGCTGGGCCGCGATGCGGCCGCGGCGCAGGCCTTCGGCCCACTCATTGCTCCAGGCGACCACGCGGGCGTCGATGCCGGACTGGCGCGCCTCACGCGCCAGCGCGAACGCGGTCTCGAAGCGCGGCGTGCGCACCAGCGGGCGGCCGCCCTGGTCGAAGTACACGCCCTCGCCGGCGGCCAGCCGGGTGCGCAGCACGATGTCCTTCAGGTCCACCGCATTGCCAAGCAGGTAGGCGCCTGTGCGTTCTTTGAGCCGGCGGCCGGCCTGCACCGCGGCGCTCCAGGAGCGCGTCAGATCGGCCTCCTCCAGCCCGGCCTGCGCCAGCAGATCGCTGCGGTAGAACAGCGCGCCCGGCCCGATGTCGACCGGGAACGCGCTGAGCGCGCCGCTGCGCCCATGGCCTGCGGCCAGCGCGAACGGCGCCACCTGGGCCGCGGCGGCGCCCGCCGCAAAGGGAGGCTGGCGCAGATCGTGCAGACCGGCGGAGTCGGCCAGCTTGCCGACGATCTCGCGGTCCATGGCCATCAGGTCGGGCAGATTGGCGCCCGCCGCCAGCGCGGTGATCATCGCGGTCGGGAAGTCGGCATACGAAAGCACCGAGAGCCGCACGCGCACGCCGGGGTGCAGGCGCTCGAAGGCCGGGATGGCGATGCGCGCCGCGCGGTCCAGATCGGGAAAGCTGGTGACGATGAGCTCGCGCCGGGCCGGCGCCGGCGTGGCCGCACCCAGGCCGCCGGCCGCCGCCGCCAGCCCGAACCCCATCCAGCATTGCCGTCTGCGCACCCCGTCTCCTCGCTTGATATCGTTTTCAGAGCGAATCATGACCCCCTGTCGCGCCGGCGTCAATCGATGGCCAACCCTGTTGGTGGAAACACCGAGACGGCGGCTGGGCTGCCGATGCTGATATCGTTGTCAGACCATGCCATCCCTCGCCCTCCCATGAGCAGCAGCAGGCGCAGCGCCGCCGCGACGGTCACCGACGTCGCCCAGCTGGCCGGCGTGTCGGTGGCCACGGTGTCGCGCATCCTCAATGGCACGGCCCAGGTCACCGCGGACAAGCGCGCCGCCGTCGAGGACGCGATCCGCAAGCTGCAGTTCCGCCCGAATCTGTCGGCGCGCAGCCTGCGCAGCGGCAGCACGCAGACCATCGGCATCCTGACCCAGGAGTTCGAGAGCCCTTACTTCATCGCCGGCACCAAGGGCGTGGAGCGCGGGCTGGAAGGCAGCGGCTACGCGCCGCTGGTCGTGCCCGGGCACTGGAACCCGCAGGAGGAGCTGGACCGCGCGCGCCTCTTGATGGCGCGCCGGGTCGACGCCATCGTCATCCTCGGCGGCACGCTGAGCGACGCGCAGTTGCTGGACATGGCGCGCCAGCAGCCGATCGCCGTCACCGGCCGCCAGCTGCAAGGGCCGCAGCTCTGCGCCTTCCATGCCGACCAGGTCGCCGGCGGTCTGCTCGCCACCCGGCATCTGATCGAGCTCGGCCACCGCGCGATCGCGCACATCGCAGGTCCCGCCGACCACCCGGACGCGATCGAGCGCAAGGAAGGTTTTCTGGCCGCGCACCGCGAGGCCAATCTGACCGTCGACCCGCGGCTGATCGTCGCCGGCGACTACCTGGAGCGCGGCGGCGAACGCGCCGCCGGCCAGCTGCTCGCGCAAGGCGTGCCCTTCAGCGCGATCTTCTGCGCCAACGACCTGACGCTCTGGGGCGCGCGCCTCGCGCTGCACCGGCAGGGCGTGCGCGTGCCCGAGGACTGCTCGCTGGTCGGCTTCGACGACATCCCGGCCTCCAGCTACATGACGCCGCCGGTGACCTCCGTGCGCCAGCCCATCCACCGGATGGGCCAGCTGGCCGCCGAGGCCTTGCTGGGCTGCCTGCGCGGCGAACCGATGGGGGCGCCGCAGATGCTGCCGCTGGAGCTGGTGGTGCGCGGCACCACTACAGCGGCCTAAGCCCCTCATCGCGCAGGCCGACGAGCAGCGCGCGGCCATCGGGCGTCAAGCGGAACTCGCCGAATCGCGCCGCCTGCCAGCGCTCGGCCTCGCCCTCGGCGAAGAACCAGGCGTCGGTCACCAGCACCCAGTGACCGTCCTTGGGGCTGAGCTCGATGCGGCGCTCGCCGGCGGCCAGCGCTTCGCCAGCATCGGCACGCAGGAAGCGGGCGACGCCGCGTTCATCCTGCTGCAGCACCAGCTGCGGTCGGCGCGCACCCAGGCCGGGCGCGAAGTCGGGTAGCAGCTTGGCCGGGATGTCGAAGCGCAGGGTCATGTAATCGCCCTGCATCAGCGAGCGCGGATCGGCCGGCGCCAGCGCGACGAAGACCGGCTCGCCGTCGGCAATCAGCTTCTCCTTCTGCCAGATGCCGATGTTTGCCACCGCCAGGGTCAGCGCGAGCGCCAGCAAGGCCAGCGGTGCGCGGGCGCCGGTGGCGGTCGGCTGGCGCTCGCCGCGACGCAGCAGCAGGGCCAGCAAGGCGCCCAGCAGGATCAGGCCCAGGGCCTTGTCGGCCAGGCTCCAGGCCAGCTGGTAATAGAAGCTGCCCAGCACCCAGAGCGCCGCCAGCCCGGCCGCAATCACCAGGCGCCAGCGCCGCTCGCGGGCGCAGAGCGCGGCGACCAGGGCCAGCGGACCCAGGGCCGGCAGCACCAGCGCGAGCCCGCAGAGCAGACCGCCCAGCAACAGCCAGCGCGGCGAACGCAGCCCCGGCCAGGCGCGGACCAGCAGCAGCAGACCGGCGAGCGCCGCGACCAGGCTGCCCAGCACCAGCGTCGTCGCGCCCATGCGCGTGCCGGCCTGCAGACCGCTCAGGCCGGCGAGCAGCCAGGGCGTGCCGCTCTGCACCGCCAGACCGGCGATCAGCATCAGCAACCAGCCGGCGCCCGCGGCCTCCCAGGCCTCGGCCGCGCGGCCGGGCAAGGGCAGACGCCGCAGCAGGGCCCAGCAAGCGATCAACACCGCGCTCAAGGCCCAGAAGGGCAGGCTGAGCGAGAACAGGCTGCCCTGCCAGGGCCGGCTCAGCAACAGCCAGCAGCCGGCGGCTGCTGCCCCGAGCAGCATGCGCAGCCAGGGCCGCCGCAGCGGCAGGCAGAGCCCCAGACAGAGCAGGCCGAGCAGCGCATTGGCCGACTGGTCGTCCAGGCTCTGGTGCAGGCGCCAGCCTATGCAGAGCAGGCCAACGAGCAGCACCGGCACCGCCAGCTGCTCGACGAACAGCGGCAGCCCGCGGTCGCGCAGCAGCACGACGGCGACGGTGATCAAGGCGGCGCCGATGAAGAGCAAGGCGATGCTGTTCTCGACCAGGCTGCCGAGCAGGCCGCCGATGAAGGCCAGCATCGGCAGCGCGACGAACCAGGCGCCGATCGCGGTCAGCAGCAGCACCGGCCAGGGCCGTTGCTCGGCGGTTGGCCAACTGGCCTCGGCCGGCAGCAGGCCGCGGGACTTCGCCTCTTCAAGCAGTCGGTCGGCGTTCATGCCGCACTCCCTTGCGCACGGTGACGGCGCAACAGCAGGCTGACCGTGGTCGCGAGCAGACCGGCGGCGACCAGGCCGAACAGAAACATCATGCCCACCCAGTCGCCGCGCAAATCGGCAAACAGCCAGCGCGCCAACCCGGCGAGCAGCCAGACGTTCAGCGCCAGCGCGCCGCAGCTGAGCAGCACCAGATCCCCCTGGCGCCAGAGCAAGGCGGTACCGCCGGCGATCAGCGCACCGATCAGCCAGTACTGCGGCGCCAGCGGCTTGCCGAACAAGGCCATCAGCGACCAGTTGCTGAGCAGCAGCAGGCTCCAAACCCCCATCGCCCGCCAGGCCCAGAGCCCGGCGCCATGCCGCGCCGCCCACCAGGGCCCGAGCAGTCCGACCAGCCCAACCAGCACCGCGGTGCCGATGGCCTGTGCCTGCAGGCTGTCCGCATCGGCCGCCCAGCGGTGCCCGCTGTGCGTGTGCACCCACAGCGCGACAGCGACTGCCGCGACCAGGGTCCAGGGCGTCCAGACCGCGTCATGGCGCACGGCGAGCGCCAGCGGCAGCGCGAGGACCGCCCAGAGCGCAAACAACTGCCAGGGGTCGGCGCCGGTCTTGTAGGTCTGGCCGAAGTAGGCGAACAGCCCGCCCTGCGCGAGCAGGCCCAGCAGGCCCAGCGCCGCGCGAGCGCGGGCGAAGCGCCAGGCGCCGAGCAGGCAGCCGGCCAGCAGCAGCTGCAGCAAGCCGAACTTCAGGGGCCGGCCCCAGGCCGCCCAATTGGCCGCCACCCACATCACCACGCCGAAGCCGATCAGCAGCGCGGCCAGCAGGGCGACCGCCGGCTGCAGGTGCTGCTGCAGCTGCGGCGGCTCGCCATCGCCACCGGCCAGGGCCAGCAGCTCGCGGTGTCGGAGCGGGTCCAGACCATGCTGGACACCGAGGGCATGCAGGCCGTTGCGCAAATCGGTCATGGGGTCTTGGTGGGCGTTGAGGGCGCGATGCTAGGCAGGCTGGGGGCCGGTGTTTGCGCGCGTCGAGCGAGTACTACAGCGCGGCACTGGGGGCTCCGCAAACCGATACGCTAGCGCCCGTTTTGCTCATGGAGCCCCCTGGATGCGCGTCACCGCCTGGATGCTGGCCGGCCTGCTGGCCCCCGCCGCCGCTCAAACCTTGCCCCCGCCGCCACCCGAGCCGGCGATGGGCGCGCTGCTGCGCCAGATCAAGCCAGAGGCGATGAAGACCCAGATCGCCGCGCTCGCCGCCTTCGGCACCCGGCACACCGCGTCGGAAACGACCAGCGAGACGCGCGGCATAGGCGCAGCCAGGCGCTGGATCGAAGCGCAATGGCGGGCCTGCGCGAAGGACACGCCGCTGCAGGTCGGCACGCGCTCGCACATCGAGCCGGTCGGTCGGCGCATCGCCGCACCGACCGAGATCGTCAACGTCGTCGCCACCCTGCCGGGCAAGGACCCGAAGCGATTGATCGTCGTCAGCGGCCATTACGACAGCCGCAACGCCGATGTGATGGACGCCAGCGGCGACGCGCCCGGCGCGAACGACGACGCCTCCGGCACCGTCGCCGTGATGCAGCTGGCCTGCGCGATGGCGCGCAGCAAAAAGCCTTTCGACGCGACGATCCTGTTCGCCGCCGTGGCCGGCGAAGAGCAGGGTCTGCTCGGCGCCGCGCAGCTGGCGAAAGAGCTTGATGTCGATGGCCAGCTCGTCGAGGCGATGATCACCAACGACATCATCGGCAGCTCGCGCGGCGCCAAGGGCGAGTACGCCCCGCTGCGCGTGCGCCTGTTCGCCGACGGCCTGGACCCGCTGCTGCGCCTGGCCCTGCGTGGCGCCACGCCGCCGCACCCGCGCCTGGCGGCGCAGCAGCAACTGGCGGCAGCCGGTGGCGCCGACGACCTGCCCGCCGCCCAGCTGGGCCGGCACCTGGCCAGCGCCGCCGAGCGCTACCTGCCCGGCTTCCAGGTCGACCTGATCGCCCGCCGCGACCGCACGCTGCGCGGCGGCGACCACCTGCCCTTCCTGGAGCGCGGCCTGGCCGCGGTGCGCTTCACCGAGCCCTTCGAGAACTACGCGAACCAGCACCAGAACGTGCGCCTGGTCGACGGCAAGCCGGCCGGCGATCTGCTCGAGTTCGTCGACTTCGAGTACCTGGCCCGCGTCACCAAGGCCAATCTCGCCGGCCTCGCCACCCTGGCCTGGGCGCCGGCGCCGCCCGCCGGCGTGCAGATCGACGCCAGCGAGCTGAGCAACGACACGCGCCTGCGCTGGCAGGCGGTGAACGGCGCCGCCGGCTACCGCGTCGTCTGGCGGCGCAGCGAGGCTGCGCGCTGGGAGTTTGCGAAGGACTTCGGCGCCGAGGCCCGCGACGCGCTGATCGCCGGCGTCAGCCGCGACGACTGGGTGTTCGGCGTGCAGGCGCTGGGCGCCGATGGGCATGCCAGCCTGGCGGTGTACGCGCCGCCGGTGAGCGGGCGCTGAACGCCAGCTGGACTCTCGAACTCATGTCGATTGATCGAGCGAAGTACTCGCGCATCGTGGTGCTCACCGGAGCGGGCATCTCGGCCGCCTCCGGGCTGAGGACTTACCGAGGACCGGATGGCGTCTGGGAGGAGCACGAGGTCGAGAAATACGGGCATGCCGACGCGTTGGCGGGCCGTCCCGAGGAAACCTGGCGGCTCTTCGGCGGCATGCGCACACCGGTGCTGGCCGCCCGACCGAATGCCGCGCATCGCGCGCTGGCGGCCTGGGAAGCCAGCCTCGCCGCGCATCAGGAGTTCCTCATCGTCACGCAGAACGTCGACGGGCTTCATCAGCGGGCCGGCAGCAACAAGGTCGTGGAGCTGCATGGCAATCTGATGCACACCCGGTGCAGCTCGCCGAGCTGCGACTTGCCGGCCTATCGGGACGAGCAAAGCCACCAGCTCAAGCCGCCAATATGCCCGCGCTGCGGATCGGTACTCCGCCCGGACATCGTCCTCTTCGGTGAGGAGATTCCTGCGCTCCCGAGCTGGACGGCAAAGCGTGCGCTGCGCGGCTGCGATCTGTTCATCGCCATCGGTACCTCGGGGCTGGTGACGCCAGCGGCCAACTTCGTTCGCAGCGCCGAATACGCAGGGGCCAGGACGATCCTGGTGAATCTCGAAGCGATGAACCCGCCCAATCCGGCCTTCAAGGAACAGTACCTTGGCCCGGCCGAGACCCTGCTGCCGGCATTGCTGGGGCTGGATGCAGGCTGAGCGACTGCGGCTCCAGGCCGGGCACAACGATTGAAACCCGCCGGCCTCGGCGCCGAAACGGCGGCGAAGCCGGGGCTCGCGACAGTGGTGGCAGCTTCTTCAGCCACCACCGCCATGCTCAGCTTTCTGGTCTCCGCCCTCAGCGTCATCGCCATGCTGCTCACGCTGCTGAGCGCCGGCATGCTGCGCTTCTTCACGATGCGCGTGCCGCAGGGCGACGCCGCGATGGGTCTGATCGTGCCCTTGATCAGCAGCCTGCTGGCGGGGCTGGCGGGACTGCTGGCGCTGCTCTGCTGGGCCTGGCGCGGCGGCCTGGACCCGCTGGGCTGGAGCCGTGGCCAGGCGCTGCTGGCGGCACTGGCCGCTGGCCTGCTGCTCGGGCTGGCGATCTTCGGCGCGCTGATCGCCTGGGCCGAGGCGCCCTGGGCACGCCAGCCGCTGCTGCTCAATCTGGTCGGCCTGCTGCTGCCGCTGGGCGCCCATGCGCTGCTGCTGGCGGCGAACGCGCAAGGCATCGCCGCGCTGCACACAAGCGCCTGGGGCAAGGGCCTGCTGGGCCTGGGCGCCGGTGCGCTGCTGGCCGGTGCGGTCTGCGGCCTGACCATGATCGGCACGTCATGGCTGCTGAGCCAGCGCCAGCATGCCGCGGCGATGGCCCAGCTGCGCGAGCGCCAGGCCGAGGCGGCCCGCCTCGAGGCCATGGGGCCGCATGCGCGGCTGCGCGTCGAGCTGGCGCGCTTCGATGCCAGCGCGCCGCTCTGGACCCTGAGCGCCGGTCTGTCCTTCGAGGCCGACGCGGCGCTGCGGGCAATCTGGATCGAGCGCGCGCTGCAGGTGCCGGCCTTCGAGCAAGAGCTGCGCTGCAATCTGGCCAGCGACCACGGCATTTACCGGCATGGCGCGGCCATCCTGCTCGCCGAGATGCCGGCGGCCCAGGTGCAGGCGCAGGCCTGGTCGCCCTGGCTGGCCGAGGACGCGCGGCGCACCGCGGCCGACATCCGCCGCCACGGCCTGGGCCGGCATGGCGACGACGGACTGGCAGAGCATGCGCTGGCGATCGCCCGCGCCGCGGCCCGCCTGCAACCTGAGGAGGCCTTGCTGCGCGAGGCGCTGGACAGCCTGCAGCAGGCGGTGGCCGCCGCAGCGCCGCACCCGCGCCAGCAGCAGGCCGAACAGGCCTTGCTGGCACTGCGGGACTGAGCCGCGCAGATACTGGGGCCTCACCCGGCCCTGGCCCTGCGACCCCATGCCATTCCAGACCCCCAGCCTGCGCATCGGCGTCTCGGCGCGCATCTACTACCCGGCCGGCCCGGTGCTCGACCTCGGCGGCGTCTGGACCAAGACCCTGCACTACCTGGAGCAATCGGTCGCCCAGCTCTTGATGCGCAGCGGCGCGCTGCCGCTGATGATCCCGGCGGTCGATGCGCAGTCGGTGGTGCAGCGCAGCGATCTGCACCTCGGCCATTACGCGCGCGAGCTCGACGGCCTGGTGCTGCAGGGCGGCAACGATGTCGCGCCCTCCTGCTATGGCGAGACGCCGCTTGACCCGGCCTGGGCCGGCGACCGCGTGCGCGACCGCTACGAGATGGAACTGGTCAACGCCTTCGTCGAGGCCGGCAAGCCGGTGTTCGGCATCTGCCGCGGCCTGCAGCTGATCAATGTGAATTTCGGCGGCACCCTGTACCAGGACATCGCCACCCAGCGCCCCGACGCGCTGGCGCATAGCAACCCCGCGCATTACGAGCGCAATCTGCATGCGCTGCGCATAGCGCCCGGTACCCGCCTGGCGGAGCTGTACCGCGACAGTCCGAGCACCGGCCTGATCAACAGCATCCACCACCAGGGCATCAAGGAGCTGGCGCCGAGCTTCGTCGTCGAGGCGCGCTGCCCTGAGGACGGCATCATCGAGGCGATCCGCCACCAGGGACCGGCCTACATCGCCGCCGTGCAATGGCACCCGGAGTTCCACCCCGAGGGCAGTCGCGAGCATTTCGACGACGCGCCGATGCTGCGCGACTTCCTGCTCGCCTGCCGGCGCGCCAAGTCAGGAGCGAACAGCCTCAGTTGATGCGCAGCGCGCGGCAGACCTTGTCCATGTCCCGCCCCTTCATGTTGTCCTGCAGAAAGGCCTGCGACGTGCTGACCGCGGCGCGCTCGGCGGCGCTACCCGTCATCACGGTGCGCAGCCAGTCCTGGTAGGCCGAAACCCGCGTGTAGCGCTCCTTCACGCCGTACTCGCCGACGCCGTGAAACCAGCTGTCGGTGCGCGAGCTGATGCCAAGCAGCCAGAAGCCGCCGCCGGGCTTGGGCAGATAGGCCGGGCCGCCGCTGTCGCCGTTGCCGGATACGCCCTCCAAGGCCTCGGCCTCCGCGCCGCGGTCAAAGCGGAACAGCAGATCGTTGTCTGGTGTCGCTTCGACGCGGTTCTGCGCGCGGCGCAGCCGGCCGTCGCGCTGCGCGCTGGCCTGGCCCTTGAGCCCGTTGCCGGCGCCGCCCGAGCCGATGAACCAAAGGACTTGGCCGAGTTCGTCAGCGGCGTTGTAGAGCGCCGCCGGCTGCACCGACTGCACGGGGCGAGCCAGCTTGATCAAGGCGATGTCATGCGCCCCGTCCAGGCGGTAGCCATGGTGGCTGTAGCGCGCCTCGACCTCGACCAGCTCGTCGCCGACGCGGATCGGCTGTCCCTTGCCCAGACAGAACACGGTGTGGGCCGCGGTCAGCACCCATTGCGGGTGGACCAGGGTGCCATGGGCGCCGACCCGGTAGAAGGTCGCCAGCGGCGGGAAGTCGGTCGCACTGGCCAGGTAGCGGGTCTCGTCGACATCGTGGCGCATCACGATGGCCGGAGCCGATTGGGCTAGGGCGAGCAGCAGGGCGGCGCAGACGGCGGTGCGGTTCATGGGCAGAAGGAGGGGGAAGGCGCGGCAATCTAGCGGCCGCGGACCCGCCGCTGCGTCGTCCTGCGACGGAACGACCCGCAGCGCGGATCAGCTGCATTCAGGCCAGGCTGAGCCTCAGCGTGAAACAGACCCCATCGGGCAGATTGCGAACCGCGATGCTGCCGCCCATCTTGGCCAGATAGCCGCGCGCGACGAACAGGCCCTGGCCGCGCTGGGTCGGGCCTTCGGCGCTGCCGGTGCCCAGCTCGAACAGGGTCGGCAAACGCTCCGGCGCAATCAAAGGCCCCTGGTTGATGACGTCGATGCAGGCGAACTCCGCCTCGCTGCGCAGCCTCAGGACGATCGCCGTGGCAGGCGTCCGGTAGCGCTGCGCATTGCTGAGCAAATGGGTCAGCGCGTCCTCCAGCTTCAGCGCGTCGGCCAGCACCCAGCAGGGGGTCTCGATGCCTTCGGCGATCACATCGTCGAAGCCGGCAAAGGGTGCGTTGGCGGCGACCTCGCGCAGAAAGCCGGCCAGCTCCAGGCGCTCGCGCTCGGCCTGCGCCTGGTCCATCGCCTCGCCGACCGAGGCCTGGCCATAAAGCAGATTGATGGCCGCCTGCATGCGCAGCAGGTAGCGTCGGCTCGCATCGCCGTCGCGGGCATGCAGGGCCAGCAAGGCCTGCAGCGGGCTGATGATCTCGTGGCCGACGGCCTGCCATTGCTCGCGCGCCTGCGCGGCGCGCAGCTGCTCGGCGCGCAGCTGCTCGCGCACACGGCCGAGCAGCTCGTCCAGCGTGCCGGCGAGGATGCCGAGCTCGTCGCGGCCCTTCAGGTCGGCGACCTCCAAGGGCGGCAGCCGGTCGGGCGCCGCCTGCAGCTGCAGGGTCAGCGCGTTGGCGCGCCGGGTCAGCTGGGCCATGCGTCGCAGCAGGCCGAGCTCGACCAGCAACCAGGCCAGCGCGATGCCGGCGGCCGCGAGCAGCAGGGTGGTCGAGTAGCGCGTCGCGGCGGCGGCCAGTTCGCGATCGACCTGGCCGAGATCGCCATGCAGGCTGAGCTGCCAGGGGCCGGCGGCCGCGTCGGCGCGCAGCGGGCCTTCGAGCCGCGCGGCTGGCAGGCGACGCACCAGGCGAGCGACCCAGGGGCGGGCTTCAATGGCCGCCGGCGGCGCCGCCAGCTCGATGCTCGCCTGGCCATCGCGCTGCACGCGCAGTCGCTCGCCGGGCTGCAAGGCCTCGACCACGGTCTGCAGGCCGGCGGCGGCACGCACCCCGGACTGCTGGCTGTCGAACAGCCGCCCACCGCCCGGGGCGAGCAGCTGCAGCTGCAGGCGCAGCTGCGCCAGCGTCGCCGGCGGCCAGGGGCTGGCGCCGCGCCAGGCGGTGACCGGAATGCGCAGGCTGATCAAGGTGTCGCGCAGGCAGTCGGCCTGGCCGCCACAGCTGCGGCCGTCCTGCCAGGCCCAGGCGCGAAAGTCGCGGTCCGGCCGGATGCGGCGCGGCAGCAGCGCGTCGCCGTCCACATCGGCAAAGCCGGGCCATTGGCCCTGCGCAAAGCCGGGCGCGGCACGGCCCCATTCCAGCGGCGCCAGCCAGCGTGCGTCCTCGCCGCCGCCCTGCAGGCGCAGCTGCAGGCGGTGCACACCGCCCAGCTCCAGCCCGCCGCGCTCGCGGCCTTGCAGCGCCGGCGCCGAGAGGCGCAGCACCGCGTAGACGAAAGACCCGGCACTGCCGCGCTGGCCGACGCCGACGCACCAGGCCGGGCCCGTCGCCCAGCGGCTCCAGCAATCGACCAGGGACACCGCGCGATCCGCCTTGAAGGGGTCGTCGAAATCGATCGCGCCCAACGGCAGGCGCAGCGGCACCCAGCCCTGCGCATCCGGCGGCGGCAGATCGGCATTGAGCAAGGCGAGCTGCCCGCTGGGGTGGCGCAGGCGCTCGGCCAGCACCGCGAGCCGGCCCTGGAAGCCGGCCTCGTAGGCGCGCTGCAGGCGCTGCTTCTCGTCGGCGAGCAGCTGCAGCGCGAGCAGCACGCTGCCGACGAGCAGGCTCAAGAAGACCGCGCGCAGCAGCAGGCGGCGGCTGAAGGCCAACAGCTGCAGGCGCGGCCAACCGCGCTCATCAAGTGGCCGCCGTGGAACCGGCTTTGCCGGGCCACTGGCGGCGCCCCCTGAGGGGGCTGAGGCGGGGCCGAGCCGGCCCGGTGGGCCGGCGACGCCTGCCGAAGGGCCGGAGCTCTGCGACGGCGCGGCCTGCAAGGCCGGCGAAGCCGGTAGGGGGGGAGTCAAGTTCTTGCCCAGCGAAAACCGCGCATCGGCACGTTCTCGATGCCATCGAATTCCGGGTCGACCTCGCGCAGCGCGTCGCGGATCGTCGCCACATGCTTGCGCACGTTGTCCTTGCTGCGCCCGCTCTTCACGACCTCGAACAGCTCCTCGTAGCCGACCACCTCGCCGCGGCGCTCCAGCAGCACGGCGAGGATGCGCTGCGCGGTCAGCGGCAGGTTCAGCTTCTGACCGCGCCACAAGGGGCTGCGCTGCCAGAGCGGGTCCAGCGTCGGTGCATCGTCATTGCCAGCGGTGGCAGCCGGCGCGGCGCGCAGCAAGGCGATCACCGTCTCGATGAACTCGGCCTCGTCGAACTGGGTCTTCTGCAGATAGTCCCAGGCGTCCAGGGCCTTCATGATCGAGCGATAGACCGCCGCCGGCATGCTGCTGACCACCAGCACCGGCGTTCCCAGGCCGCGTTTGTTGAGCAGATTGATCAGCGCAATGCCGGCATGGCGCTCGCGGCCCAGCTCCAGGTCCAGGGTGACGAGGTCGTAGCGGTTCGCGGCGAGCGCGCTTTCTGCGGCGTCGCGGGTCAGCCAGCAGTCGATCTGCGCGTCAGGGCGCGCGGCGCGCAGCCAGCCGGCCAGCTGGCTGCTGGTGGGTGGGTCGTCCTCAATGACGGCGATGCGCAGGGAACTCATAGCGGTTTACAAGGAATGTCGAAGTCGATGTGCAGGTGATCGTCATGCCGCACCCAGGGCCTGCCCTTCATGAAGGGCAAGCTGCGTAACGCGTCGCCACCGGGCGCCGCGAACAGCTGAGGCAGGTAGTTCGTGTCAAAGATAAGCAGTCGGATACCGACGCCTTGGATCTTCGCGACCCGCTGCATGGTGACAAGCAAGGCAGCCAAGGCCTCGAAGTCGATCTGCAGCTCGCCGAGGCGCGCCTGCGCATCAAACTCCAGGTCATACCCAAAGCGCTGGGAGGCTGGCGTCGGCAGCGGGACGGAGCGTCCCGCCGCGTCACGCACCGGCACCATGATGTCCACCGACAAGCCGTTCTGGTGCGTTCGGTGCGGGCGGAACCGGCCACCCTGGGGCCAGCCGGTTTCGCCGATCACATAGACGGTTCCGGGGCGCTCGCGCTGCAGCGCCTCAAAGCTATCGACAAGGACGCGCGCGACACGGCTGTGCACATGAGTGCGGCCCATTCGCGCTGCGAGGGCGCTGTAGCTGCTGAAGTTGGGACCAGAAATCGGTAGGGCCACACCGCCCTCAAGCCGACCCGCGGCGGGACGACCGAAGCAGACACTTTCCTTGGCCGCGGCTGGCAGCGCCGAGGCAAGAGAGGACAGCAGCAGAAGTCGTCGGGAGCGCATGATCACAGTGTCGATGGGTGCGAGGCACGACAGCCCGGAAGCTTTCTTCCGCGCCCGGCAGCCAAGCCTCCCGCCGCCGGCATGGCGCCCTCCTGGGGGTCGGCGGGACAGTGGCTTCACCTCAACAGGAGCCCAGCATGGACAACACGACCGAAGCCATCCCCCACCGCCCCAGCGTCACCGATCGCCTGGCCCCGCTGCTGCCGCCGCTGCGCCGCGCGTTGCTGCCCGTCGCCGTGCTGGCGGCGATCGCCGGCAGCGCCAGCTGGCTGAGCCAGCAGCGCCTGGACATCCCCGCCGGCATGCTGGCGGTGCGCGGCGACACCGTGATCCGCGACGGCCAGGCCTGGGCCCTGCCCGGCCTGGGCCAGCCGCGCCTGCTGCCGGCCCGCGATCTGAACCTGCAGATGCAGCAGCTGCAGCGCGCCGACAGCGCGCAGGCGCTGCAGACCGTCGAGGGCCTGTCGGTGGGCCTGGAGATCCGCCTGCGCATCGCGCTGGACGAGCGCCGCCTGCCCGAGCTGGCGCGCAAGCTGCCGGTGAAATTCGAGACCGAGCTGGTCGAGCCGGCGCTGGCCAGCCTGCTCTACCCGCTGGTCGCGCAGCACACGGTGCGCGAGCTGTTCAGCACCCAGCGCCAGGCGCTGCAGACGAAGCTGGAGCAGCAGCTGCGCGAGCGCCTGGCCGCCGATGGCCTGATCCTCAAGTCCCTGAGCTTCGGCGCGGTCAATCTGCCGGCCGAGTACCGCAAGGGCCTGGAGGGTCTGCTTGCCGAGGGCCTGGCGGCCGACAAGATGCGCTTCACGCTGGACCTGCGCGAGAAGCAGGGCAAGGAGCAACTGCTCGCCGCGCAGGCCGATCGCGCCAGCCGCGAGGTCGCCGCCGAGGCCGAGGCGCGCGAACGCATCATTGCCGCCCGCGCCCAGGAAGAGGCGATGAAGCATGTGCTGCCCTTCAAGCAGCGCCAGATCGAGCAGCGCCAGCTGGAGGCCGAGGCCGAACGCCAGGCCCGCGTGAAGATCGCCGAAGGGCAGGCGCAGGCGCGGCAAATCGAAGCCGCCGGCGAGGCCGCCGCACGCCAAAAGCTGGCCGACGCCGAGGCCTACCGCGCCGCCGCGCTGGGCAAGGAGCAGGCGGCCCAGATGGCGCGCGAGGGCGAGCTGATCAGCAAGCACCCGCTGCTGGTGCAAAAGACCCTGGTCGACAAGCTGGGCGACAAGGTGCGGGTGATCGTCGCGCCGACCGGTACGAACGGGCAGTTGCTCGCCAAGGTCGCTGGCGGCGAGGTTCAGGAGTAAGCGATGAAGCGCGCCCTTGCCCATCTCGGCGCCGTGTTCGGCGCCAGCAGCCTGGCCCTGCTGCTCGCGCTGCTGCTGCCGCAGCCCGCCTGGGCGGCGCCCAGCGCCCTGGTCGTGCCCGAGCAGCTGCCGCTGCGCGCCGCGCCGCGCGACGCTGCCCCGGTGCTCACCGCGCTGATCCGCGGCGAGGCGCTGGAGATCCGCGGCCAGCAGGGTCAGTTTGGGGATTGGCTGCAGGTCTGGGACCATGGCCGCGAGCGCGGCGGCTTCGTGCGCAGCGGCGCACTACTCGCCATCGAGCGCGATCCGGCCGCCTTGCTGGTGCAACTGCGCCTGGCGCGCCAGCAGGTCGGCGGCGAGGGCCTGGGCCTGGGCCTGGCGGCGGCCTTGATCGAGCAGGCCGATGTCGACTGGCTGCGCGGCCCGCAAGGCGCGGAGCTGCTGGAGCACCTGATCGCGCTGCAGGAGCGCCTGGCCGCCCGCGCCAACAGCGGCAGCCCCAGCGCGGCGCTGCAGGCGCAAGTCGCCGCGCGCTACGGCCACCCGCTGCGCCAACTCGCCCGCGCCGACGGCAGCCAGTGGCTGTGCCCGGCCACCGAGCCGGCCCAGCTGCTGCGCGGTCTGCCGGGCGCCAGCGCGGCGCAGCAGGCGCGCGCCGCCTTGCAGCTGACCGCAGGCGACTGCGCGGTCGGCAGCCTGGCGGACCGCCTGGCCCTGCTGCAGGACATCGAGCTGCCGGCGCTGACGCCGCCGCTGCGCAAAGCCCTGCTGATGCGCCGCGCCGGCCTGCAGGCCAGTCTGGCCTATGCGGCCCGAGCCGACGAGGCCGCGGCGCGTCGCCACGCCCAAGCGTCGCTCGCCGACTGGCTGCGCCTGAACCCGGCCGAGCTCGACGAGGACGACCAGGTCATGCTGCGCGAGGCGGCGATCCGCGTCGCGCCGATGCGCTGGTTGGCGCAGGAGGCCGGCTCGCTGCGCCGCGGCAAGCTGGAGATCGTCCGCGTGGCCGGCAGCAGCGCTGGACAGCAATGCCTGCGCATCAACGATCAAACGCATTGCAGCCACGGCCTGCTGCTGTGGAACAGCCTGCGCGCCGGCCCCGACGGTCAGTCCCTGCTGCTCGCCGTGCAGCCGCTCGACGGCTGGACCGAGCTCTGGCGCCTGGGCGCGGACGGCAGCCTGCAGGTGCTGCCGCCGGCGGCCGCCACCCCTGGCCTCAGCGCCATCGGCATCGCCGAATGGGCGGGCAGCGACCGCGGCCAGCTGCTCGTCGCCCGCGAGGCCTGGGTGGACGGCAAGGCGCTCCGCCGCTTCGAGATCCTGCCCGGCACGCAGCTGCATGCGCAGCCGCTGCGCTGGGCCGGCGAAGCGATGCTGCTGGCGGCCTTCCAGCGCGGCGCGGCGGCGGAGTGGAAAGCCACCAGCCCGCTAGCGCGTTGATCAGATCAGGCGTCCATGGCCTGCCCGACCCAGCCCGGCGCGAACAAGGCTTCGAGCAGCAGGCGCGCGCTGCTGACATTGGTCGCGCAGGGCACATCGTGCACATCGCAGGCGCGCACCAGCGCGTTGATATCGGGCTCGTGCGGCTGCGGCGTCATCGGGTCGCGCAGGAAGACCACCGCGTCGACCTCGCCCTGCGCGAGCTTGGCGGCGATCTGCAGATCGCCGCCCAGCGGGCCGCTGAGGAAGCGAGTCACGGTCAGACCCAGTTCGGCCTGCAGGCGGCCGCCGGTGGTGCCGGTGGCGATCAGCTCGCAGCCGCGCAGCGGCTCGGCAAACTCACGCGCCAGTCCGACCATCGCGTCCTTCTTCTTGTCGTGGGCGATCAGCGCGATGCGCAGCTTCTTCAAGTCATTCATTCCGGCACCCTTTGCACGCGCACCTGCAGCTCCTGCACCTGGGCGGCGACCTGGCTGCGCAGCGCGCCGTCCGCGGGCGCGGCCGGCGGCGCGTTGCGCGCCACGGTAGTCCATCGTCCTTCGGCCAGCGGCAACTCGCTCTGCCATTGCTGCGAACCACCGGCCTCACCGGCCGGCTGCTGCCAGCGCAGGCGCAGCTGCAGCCGGCCCTGGCGGTCCAGGCGCGGACTGGCCTCGAGCTGCCAGACCGCCTCGCCGCCCAGGGCCAGCGCGCCACGCGCGCCGTCGCGGCGGGCCGGGCCTTGCAGCCAAAGCGCGTTGCCCGGCAGCTGCAAGGACCAGGCGGCGGTGGCGCCGTCGGCCACGCGCAGGCTGGTGCCCAGCGGCGTCACGCCATGGCCGCGCGTGCTCAGCCCCCCGGGTGCGCCGGCACTGCTCAGCGCGCCCAGCGGCGCCAGCGGCTGCTCGACCCAGCGCAGCTCCACCTCGAACAGCGGTGCCGCAGCCAGTAGAAGCACAGCCCAATTCACATCAGACCTCCTTCGCTGAGTCCACGCCAAAGGGCGCAGGAACCGGCGCATCAAGCGGCCGCCGTGGAACCGGCTTCGCCGGGCCACTGGCGGCGCCCCCTTGAGGGGGCCGGCGAAGCAGGTACGGGGTGGGTGTCATCCAGTTCTCCGACGCGCCGCCCAGGTGTTGAGCAGCAGACCGGCCATCACCAGGCCGGCGCCAAGCAGTTTCCACCCGGGCAGGGATTCGCCCAACCAGAGCGCCGAGCAGCCCATGCCGAACAGGGGGACCAGCAAGGCCATGGGCACGATCTGCGCGGCGGCATGCCGGGACAGCAGCCAGCCCCAGACGCCGTAGCCGAACAAGGTGTTGCCGAGCGCCTGCCAGGCCACCGCGCTCCAGCCGGTGATCCCAGCCGAGCGTGCGCCGGCGAACAACGCATCGCCTCCCTCGAAGGCCCAGGCCAGCCCCCCCAGCACCGGCGCCGCGAAGGCCGAGCTCCAGACCATGAAGCCCAGCATGTCGACGCGGCCGGCCCGCTGACCGACAAGATTGGCGCAGGCCCAGCTCAGGCCCGCGGCCAGCACCAGGGCCAGACCCAGCGGCGTCGCCGCAGCGTCCAGCCGCAGGGCGATCCAGGCGATACCGGCGGCGGCCAGGGCCAGCGCGGCGAGTTGCATCGCCCGCAGGCGCTGGCCGTGCAGCGCCCAGGCCAGCAGCAGGGTGAAGAAGACCTGGCTCTGCACGATCAGCGAGGCCAAACCGGGCGTGATGTCGGCGCGCATGGCGATGAAGAGCAGTCCGAATTGGCCGACGCCGATCAGCAACCCGTAGCCGGCGATCACCCCCCAGGGCGCCGCCGGGCGCGGCAGCAGCAGCACCGGCAGCGCCGCCAGCGCAAAGCGCAGAAAGGCCAGCCAGAGCGGCGGGAAATGCGCGAGCGCCGCCTTGATGACGACGAAATTGCTGCCCCAGACGGCGACCACGGCCAGCGCGAGCAGCAGGTGGCGGACAGGGAGCGCAGCGGAGCTCACAACAGCACGACGCGGTTGCGCCCACCGGCCTTGGCCTGGTAGAGCGCACGGTCAGCGCGGTCAAGCAGCAGCAGTTCGGGCTCGCCCTGCTGGTGGACGCTGACCCCGGCCGAGAAGGTGAACGACAGGGCCTGACCCCCGGCCTCGACCGCCGCCTGCTCGACGGCGATCTGCATGCGCTGCAAGGCGATGCTCGCCGACTGCGCGTCGGCGTCGTCGAGCAGCAGCAGGAACTCCTCGCCGCCCCAGCGCGCCAGGGTGTCGGTGCTGCGCAAGGTGGACTGCGCCGCCTCGGCAAAGGCGCGCAGCACCGCGTCGCCGATCGCATGGCCGTGCCGGTCGTTGATGGACTTGAAGTGATCGAGATCGATCAGCGCGATCGCGAACGAGGTACCGGAGCGGCGCTGGCGTTGCAAGGCCTGGTGCAGCAGGCTCTCGCCATGGCGGCGGTTGTACAGCCCGGTCAGCACGTCGCGGGTGGCCAGCTCCTCGATGCGCGCCAACGCCCGGTTCAGCTGTTCGCGTTGCTCGACCAGGCGATGGCGGATGCGCGACAGCCGGCCGGCCAGGATGCCGACGCCAGGCAGGCAGACCGCGGCCATCATGAAATGCCCAAGCTCCAAGGCCGGATCGAGCTGGCGCGGCCAGATCTTGGTGGCGAACAGCATGGCCGCACCGAGCAGGACCAGGCCGTAGAGCGACACGCCCAGGGCCTCGCCGCGGCGCAACTGGAACATGCCGAAGACCAGGATCAGCATCAGGATGGGCAGCACCAGATGGCGCAGCGGCCCGGCCAGCGGATAGGCCATCGCGCCGAAGGCCAGCGAAGTGCCCATCTGCCAGAGCGTCAGCGAGGGGTCGGCGAAGCGCAGCGACCAGCCGCTGCGGATCAGCGCAAAGGCACCGAACGCGCCGGCGATGGCACCAATCGCCCAGGCCGCCACCCAGACCGTCGGCGCGCCGGACAGGGTCGCCGCATAGGCCAGGATCAGCGTGCAGGCGCTGAGCAGGGCGACGGCGAACAGCTGCTGGCTCAGGCGCAGGCGTTGCTCGCGACCGCTGCCCAGCAGCCAGCGCCAGGTCGGTTGATCCGGCATGACTCCCTTGGTGTGTATGCGGCGATCAGCCTACCTTGCACTCGGCTCGCCGCGACCACGCGATTGCCCCAGGTGCTCCAGGGGCAAGGCCCCGGCGGCCTTGACCTCGCCAAGGCTGAAGCTGGTGTGCACGTCGCCGACATTGGGCAGCACCAGCAGGGTCTCCAGCGTGAAACGGCTGAAGGCGTCCAGATCGGTGGCGACGACCTGCAGCTCGAAGGTGCCGGCGCCGCTGATGTAGTGGCAGCTGATGACCTGCGGCAACGCACGGATCGCCGCCTCCAGGTCGCGGGTGGCGGCGGCGTTGTTGCGCTCGGCGTCGACGCGCACGAAGGCCAGCACGCCCAGGCCGATGCGGCGGCGGTCGAGCTCGGCGCGGTAGCCGGTGATGTAGCCCTGCTCCTCCAGCCAGCGGACTCTTCGCCAGGTGGGCGCCGCGGACAGGCCGATGCGCGCCGCCAGCTCGGCATTGCTGAGCCGCGCCTCCTGCTGCAGCGCCGCCAGGATGGCGATGTCATAGCGGTCGAGCTGCTCGCCGCTGCGCTCCTCGGGCGGCGACTGCTGATCGCGCAGACGCGCGGCAGCAGCGCGAGGGTCTTTCGCCCGACTCGGGGTTTTGGGCTTCATCAGGGTTAACCCATGTTGTTGGCAGCAAGGATCTTGCCGCATTCGACAGATTTCAGGCAAACAACGCAAGCACAGCGCGCGCTTCAGTTCCTACACTGCCGGGTTCGCCGGAGAACCCCACAAGGGCGATCCCGGTCCCCGCGACGCGCCCACCGGCGCACACTGATCCCCATCCCAGGCCAGGAGCCTTGCCGATGAACGCCCCGCTGCCCGAGCACATCCGCCGCGCCCTCGAGACCATCTCGCTGGACGACAAGTACACCTTGGAGCGCGGCCGCGCCTTCATGAGCGGCATCCAGGCGCTCGTCAGGCTGCCGATGCTGCAGCGCACCCGCGATGCCATGCACGGCCTGAACACCGCCGGCTTCATCTCCGGCTACCGCGGCTCGCCCCTGGGCGGCTACGACCAGATGCTGTGGGCGGCGCGCAAGCACCTGGAGAAGAACCATGTGGTCTTCAAGCCGGGCGTCAACGAGGAACTCGGCGCCACCGCCGTGTGGGGCACGCAGCAGCTCGACCTCTACCCGGACAAGAAGAAGTACGACGGTGTGTTCGGCATCTGGTACGGCAAGGGCCCGGGCGTGGACCGCTGCATTGATGTTTTCAAGCACGCCAACATGGCCGGCACCTCCAAGCATGGCGGCGTGATCGCCATCGCCGGCGACGACCACATCGCCAAGAGCTCGACCGCCGCGCACCAGAGCGACCACGTGTTCAAGGCGGTCGGCTTCCCGGTCTTCTTCCCGAGCAGCGTGCAGGACATCCTGGACATGGGCCTGCACGCCTTCGCGATGAGCCGCTACTCGGGCCTGTGGAGCGGCATGAAGACGATCCAGGAGATCGTCGAGTCGGGCGCCACCGTGGACGTCAGCCCCGACCGCGTGAAGATCCTCACCCCCGAGGACTTCGAGATGCCGCCGGGCGGCCTGCACATCCGCTGGCCGGACCCGCCGCTGGACCAGGAAGCCCGCATGATGGACTTCAAGTGGTACGCGGCCCTGGCCTATGTGCGCGCCAACAAGCTCAACCACAACGTCATCGAGGGCCCGAACGACCGCTTCGGCCTGATCGCCAGCGGCAAGGCCTGGAACGACACCGTGCAGGCCCTGCACGATCTCGGCCTGGACACCGAGACCTGCCGCCGCATCGGCATCCGCCTGCACAAGGTCAATGTGGTCTGGCCGCTGGAAGCGACCATCACCCGCGACTTCGCCACCGGCCTGCAGGAGATCCTCGTCATCGAGGAGAAGCGCCAGGTCATCGAGTACCAGCTGAAGGAAGAGCTCTACAACTGGCGCCCTGACGTCCGCCCCAATGTGATGGGCAAGTTCGAGGAGACCGAGGGCGACATGAGCGGCGGCGAGTGGAACCGCCCCAACCCCAGCGACCGCTGGCTGCTGCGCGCCCAGGCCGACCTGACCCCGGCCATCATTGCCCGCGCCATCACCAAGCGCCTGAAGAAGCTCGGCGTCGACAGCGATGTCATGGCCCGCCTGGACGCCCGCATGGCCGTCATCGAGGCCAAGGACCGCGCGCTGACCGACGAGGTCAAGGTCGCCGGCGGCGCCGACCGCGTGCCCTGGTTCTGCTCGGGCTGCCCGCACAACACCAGCACCCGCGTGCCCGAGGGCTCGCGCGCCGTCGCCGGCATCGGCTGCCACTACATGGTCAGCTGGATGCCGGGCCGCAACACCGCCACCTTCACGCAGATGGGCGGCGAGGGCGTGCCCTGGGTCGGCCAGCAGCCGTTCACCACCGAGAAGCACATCTTCACCAACCTCGGTGACGGCACCTACTTCCACTCCGGCATCCTGGCGATCCGCCAGAGCATCGCCGCCGGCGTCAACATCACCTACAAGATCCTCTACAACGACGCGGTCGCGATGACCGGCGGCCAGACCGTGGGCGAGCGCCCCGAGGGTCACTCGGTGCTGCAGATCATGCAGAGCGTCTTGTCCGAGGGCGTGAAGAAGCTGGTCATCGTCACCGACACGGTGGAGAAGTACACCGGCGTGGCCCTGGCCCCCGGCGTGACCGTGCACCACCGCGACGAGCTGGACGAGATCCAGCGCGAGTTCCGCGAGATCGAGGGCGTCACCGCCATCATCTACGACCAGACCTGCGCCACCGAGAAGCGCCGCCGCCGCAAGCGCGGCAAGCTGGCCGAGCCGGCCAAGCGCGTGGTCATCAACGAGCTGGTCTGCGAGGGCTGCGGCGACTGCGGCGTGCAGAGCAACTGCCTGTCGATCGAGCCGCTGGAGACCGAGTTCGGCAAGAAGCGGACGATCAACCAGAACAGCTGCAACAAGGACTACAGCTGCGTGAAGGGCTTCTGCCCGAGCTTCGTCACCGTCGAGGGCGGCCAGCTGAAGAAGGCCAAGGCCAAGAAGGTCTCGCCCTTCGACGTCGCGCTGCTGGGCGAGATCCCGCACCCGCAGCTGCCGCACTGCGAGGAGGCCTGGGGCATCGTCGTCGCCGGCGTCGGCGGCACCGGCGTCATCACCATCGGCCAGCTGCTCGGCATGGCGGCGCACCTGGAAGGCAAGGGCGTGGTCACCCAGGACGCGGCGGGCCTCGCGCAAAAGGGTGGCAGCACCTGGAGCCACATCCAGATCGCCGACACCCAGGACGCCATCCACTGCACCAAGGTCGGCACCGCCGAGGCCGACCTGGTGATCGGCTGCGACGCCATCGTCGCCGCCAACAAGGCCACCCTGCAGGTGATGCGCCCGGGCCGCACCTATGTGGCGCTGAACACGCATGCCAGCCCGACCGCCACCTTCGTGCTTAACACCGAGTGGAGCTTCCCCGGGCCGGCGTGCGAGCAGGCGCTGGAGCAGGCCGTGGGCAAGGAGCTGCTCGGCAAGTTCGACGCCGAGGAAGTCGCCGCCAAGCTGCTCGGCGACAGCATCTACACCAACCCGCTGATGATGGGCTACGCCTGGCAGCAGGGGCGCATTCCGCTGAGCTATGCGGCGCTGATGCGCGCGATCGAACTCAACGGCGTGCAGATCGACAACAACAAGGCCGCCTTCGAGTGGGGCCGTCGCTGCGCGCAGGATTACGCCAAGGTGCGCGCGCTGTTTGCCGCCGAATCGGTGATCCAGCTGGTCAAGCGCCCCGGCCTGGACGAGATGGTCGCCAAGCGCGTCGACTTCCTCACCGGCTACCAGAACGCCGCCTACGCGGCCGAGTACAAGGCCTTTGTCGACAAGGTGCGCGCCGCCGAGGCGCCGCTGGGCACCCAGCAGCTCTCCGAGGCCGTGGCCCGCTACCTGTTCAAGCTGATGGCCTACAAGGACGAGTACGAGGTCGCCCGCCTGCACAGCGACAAGGCATTCACCGCCAAGATCGCCGCGCAGTTCGAGGGCGACTACAAGATCGTCCACCACCTGGCGCCGCCGCTGCTGGCCAAGAAGAACGCCAAGGGCGAGCTGGTCAAGCAGCAGATGGGCGGGTGGATTCGCCCGGCCTTCGCGGTGCTGGCCAAGCTCAAGGGTCTGCGCGGCACGGCGCTGGACGTGTTCGGTTACACCGAAGAGCGCAAGATGGAGCGCGCGCTGATCCAGCAGTACCGCGCCACCATCGACGAGATCGTCGCCAAGCTCAGCATCGAACGCCTGCACGCGGCGGTCGAGCTGGCCCGCCTGCCCGAGGAGATCCGCGGCTACGGCTATGTGAAGGAGCGCAACGCCAAGGCCGTGCAGCAGAAATGGGATCAGCTGCTCGCCGCCTGGCGCGCTGCCTGAGCCAGTAGCGCAGGTCCGCGCACCAGGGTGGTGCGGCAATGGCGGCTGGCTGGCACAGTTCGCCCCCATGCCCACCCGCCTGGATCGCCGCCGATTCGCCGCCGCCCTGGCCGCGGCCGCCTGCGGCGCGCCTGCCCTGGCAAGGCCGCTCCAGCTGCGCACCTGCAGCCAGGCCGAACTGCCGCTGAAGTTCGACCTCGGCAACCCCGAGCGGCCGGGCATCTGCGTGGAGATCATCCGCGCGCTGCAGCGCCTGGACCCGGTGCTGCAGTTCCCGGGACTGGAGCGCGGGCTGCCGCTCAAGCGGGTGGCCATGGAGCTGGCCCAGCATCAGCTGGACATCTTCTTTTCGATGATCGACACGCCGGACCGCGTCGCCCTGGGCGTCGACTTCCTCGACGCCCCGGTGCTTTACGAGAGCCGCCACCAGGTCGCGGTGCGCGCCGACGATCCGGTGACGGTGGGCAGCCTGAACGACATCGCCCACCTGGGCAGCGACGGCGTGGTGCTGGTGACCCATGGCACCGCCTATGTCGAGTACCTGAAGAACTTCCCTGGCCTGCACGTCTCCAAACTGGCAGTCGGCAATGCGCAGAACCTGCGCATGCTGCTCGCCGGGCGCGGCCGATTCTTCTATCACGCCGGCACCACCTTGCGCAGCCATATCGAGGCCGAGGGCCTGCAGGACCGCGTGCGCATCCTGCCCGCGGTGTTCAAGGTCGATGCCCAGCGCGTCGCCTTCTCGCCCCGCCTGGATCCACCGCTTCGTGCGCGCCTGGCCGGCCTCCTGCAGCAACTGGAGCGTGGCGGCGAACTGCAGCGCCTGCGCCTGCGCTACGGCGTCGCCTGAGCTTCCGTCAGCCATGCCGCCGAGCGGTTAGGCTGCGCGCCTCAACGCCGAGGCACACCCCCATGAAGCACTGGATCGCCGCCTTCCTGCTCGCCTGCCTGCTGCCCGCGCTGGCCGCCCCGCTCAAGCCCGTTCACGAGGTCGAAGGCATTGCCGAGTACCGGCTGGCCAACGGCCTGCAGGTGCTGCTGGCACCCGACGCCAGCAAGCCGACGACGACGGTCAACGTCACCTACCGCGTCGGCTCCAAGCACGAGAACTACGGCGAGACCGGCATGGCGCATCTGCTGGAGCACCTGATCTTCAAGGGCACGCCGCGCCACCCCAATGTCTGGGCCGAGTTCGCCAAGCGCGGCCTGAACGCCAATGGCACGACCTGGTTCGACCGCACCAATTACTTCGCCAGCTTCACCGCCAACCCCGACACCATGAAGTGGTACCTGGGCTGGCAGGCCGACGCGATGGTCAACAGCTTCATCGCCAAGAAGGACCTGGACACCGAGATGACGGTGGTGCGCAACGAGATGGAGATGGGCGAGAACAGCCCGGGCAACATCACCTGGGAACGCATCCTGTCGACGATGTACCAGTGGCACAACTACGGCAAGAGCACGATCGGTGCGCGCAGCGACATCGAGAACGTCGACATCGGCCGGCTCAAGGCCTTCTACCGGCTGCACTACCAGCCGGACAACGCGACGCTGATCGTCACCGGCAAGTTCGACCCCGCGCCCACCCTGGCCTGGATCCAGCAGGCTTTCGGCAAGCTGCCGCGCAGCAAGACGCCGCGGCCCCGCCTCTACACCCTGGACCCGGTGCAGGACGGCGAGCGCAGCGTGACCATCCGCCGCAACGGCGGCACGCCGTCGGCGACCCTGGGCTATCACGTGCCGCCATCGGCTCACCCCGATTACGCGGCGGTCGAGCTGATCCAGCTCATCCTCACCGAGCCGCCGGCCGGGCGCGCGCACAAGGCCCTGGTCGAGCAGCAGCGCATCGCCTCGGGCGTCAGCGGCTACGCCACCGCGCTGGCCGACCCCGGCGTGCTGCTGGTCGGTGCCGACAGCCTGCCCGGCGCCGACCCGGCCCCGCTGGGCCAGGCGCTGATCGCCGTCACCGAGGGTCTGGCCAACGAGCCCATCACCCAGGCCGAGCTCGACCGCGCCCGCGTGCGCTGGCTGAACCGCTGGGAGAAGACCTATGGCGATCCGCAGGCCGTCGGCTACGTGCTGTCGGAGAGCGTGGCCAGCGGCGACTGGCGGCTGTTCTTCCTGCTGCGCGACCGCGTGAAGACCGTGGACCTGGCCACCGTGCAGCGCGTCGTCGGCGAGCGACTGCTGCCGGCCAACCGCACCCTGGCGCTTTACGTGCCCACCGAGAAGCCGCAGCGCGCGCCCCAGCCCGTGGCGGTCGACGTCGCCGCGCAACTCAAGACCTTCCAACCGGCCGCCGCCGCCGCGGCCGTCGCCGCCTTCGACGCCGCACCGCTGGCCATCGAGCGCCAGGCCCAGCGCATCGACCTGCCCGGCGGTGCCAAGGCGGTGCTGCTGGCCAAGCCGACGCGCGGCGCCATGGTGCAGGGCCAGGTCCAGCTGCGACTGGGCGATCTGCAATCGCTGCGCGGCCAGCGCTCGGTCAGCGACCTGCTCGCCGCCCTGCTCGACAAGGGCACCGTCCAGCTCGACCGCCAGCAATTGCGCGACCGCCTCGACGCCCTCAAGGTCGAGCTCGGCGTGCGCGACGGCACGGCCAACCTGACCCTGGCCTTCAACACCACCCGCGAGCACGCCGCCGAAGCCACTGCCCTGGTCATCCAGATGCTGCGCCAGCCGCGCCTGGACGCCGCCACGCTGGAGGAACTGCGCAGCCAGTTCCTCGCCGGCCTCGACGCCATGCGCAGCGAGCCCGAGCAGGTCGCCAGCAACCGCCTGGCCCTGCTGCGCTCGGTCTACCCGGACGGCGATCCGCGCAACGAGCGCAGCTGGGACGCCATGGCCGCCGAGCTCAAGGCGGTCACGCTGGAGCAGGTCAAGGCATTCCATGCCCGGCATTACGGTGCCGCCCAGACGACGATCGCGCTGGTCGGCGACTTTGACGCCGCCGCCGTCCGCCAGGCGCTGGAAGCCGGCCTGCAGGGCTGGGCGGCGCCGGTCAGCCCGCAGCGCCTGCCGCGCCCCTGGGCCGACATCGCCGCCGCGCAGGAATTCCAGCGCACGCCGGACAAGCAGAACGCCACCTTCGGCGCCACGCTCAGCCTGCCCTTGAGCGACAGCCATGCCGACCACGCGGCCATGCTGCTGGTCGACTACATCCTCGGCGCGAACACCGACTCCCGACTCTGGGTGCGCATCCGCGAGAAGGATGGCCTGAGCTATGGCACCTGGTCCTACATCGACTGGAACCCGGTCGAGGCCAACTCGACCTGGAACTTCGGCGCGATCTTTGCGCCGCAGAACCGTGCTCGCGTCGAGGCCGCGTTCCGCGAGGAGCTGACCCGCGCGCTCAAGGACGGCTTCAGCCCGCAGGAGCTCGCCAATGCCAAGCGGGCGCTGCTGAACTACCGGGCCCTGGGCCGCGCCCAGGACGCCGGCCTGGCCGGCAGCCTGGCGCTGCAGGCCTACCTGGGCAGGACCATGGCGCGCATCGCCGAGATCGAGGACTTGATCGGCAAGGCGTCGCTGGAGCAGGTCAACGGCGCGCTGCGCCGTTACCTGAAGCCCGAGGCGATGCAGATCGTCTGGGCCGGCGATTTCAAGGACGAAGCAGCCGCCAAGTGAACACGCAGCGGCGCAGCTTGCTGGCTGCCGGCCTGCTGGCCGGCTGCAGCACGACGCCGCCGCCGACCGAGCAGGCCGCGACCGGCGGCCTGCTCGACCGTCCGCCGCCCACCGGTGGCCGGCTCTGGCGCCTGGACGCCGCCGCCTCGCGCCTGCGCGCGGTGGCGTTCCGCGCCGGTGCCGCGGCACGGCTCGGTCATCACCATTTGCTCGAAGCCGGCGAGGTCCGCGGTCTGCTCTGGCTGCCGGCGCAAGGCCTGGCCGGCGCCGAGGGCGAGATCGCCCTGCCGCTGGCCGCACTGCAGCTCGACGAACCCGCCTGGCGCCGCGAAGCCGGTGGCGAGTTCGACGAGAAGCCGCTCAGCGACGAGGACCGCGCGGCGACCCGGCGCAACCTGCTGCGCAGTCTGCAGGCCGAGCGCCACCCCGAGTTGCGCCTGCGCCTGCTGCATCTGGTCGGCGCCGCGCCCTGGTGGGCGGCCGAGCTGGAGCTCACGCTGGCCGGGCGCAGCAGCCGGCACCGCATCGCGCTGCAGGTCCAGTCGATCGGGGAGCGCTTGCAGGTCGACGGTCGCCTGCTGCTGCGCCACAGCGATCACGGGCTGGCTCCTTTCAGCATCCTGGGCGGCCTGCTGGCGGTGGCCGACGAGATCCTTGTCGACGCACGCCTGGTCTGGCAAGGCTGAAGCCGACCGGAGTCCATGAATGCAAAACGGCCCCGCAGGGCCGTTCTGTCGTCAAGCGCCTGAGCGCCCGGCGGTTCAGGCCTTGCGGCGGCGAACGCTGCCCAGCGCAGCCAGGCCCAGGCCGGCCAGCGCCAGCGAGCCCGGCAGGGAAACCGGGGTGCCAGGGTCGGAGCCCGAGAACGAGCCGGCCTGGATGAAAACGGCCGAATCAAAGACGTTGTCGCCTCGATCGAAGATCCTGAATTCAAAATTGTTCAGGCCGGTCAGGCCGGTGCCCGTGGCCGTCAGGATGGTGGTCAGGCCGTCGTACTGGATGTCCAGGCCCAGGCTCGCGCAACCCGCGGGGCCGTTGGCCCGGTTGTTGCGATAGAAGCTGCTGTTCTTCAGGCAATTGACGTTGTCAATCGAAACCTCCTCGCCCGAGCCGGGCAGCAGCGCGATGTTCACGCCATTGAGCAGCAGCTGGAAGGCATCGTTCACGCCCTGGTTGACGTACTCGTTGTACTCCTCCGACGCAAAGACGTAGCGGAAGAAGACGTTGCCGGTGTCGGACGTGAAGTCGAACGTCAGGGCGACCGTGTCATTGCCGCCAGCGCCGCCCGGCGCACCGCCGTCCAGTCCGCAGCTGTTCGAGGTGTTGCCTTGGGCGGCGCAGTCCACCGTGCCGGTGGTCAGCAGGATGCCGGCGTCGAAGCCGACGGTGCCCAGCCCGCCGCTGAACAGGCCGGTCGCGTTGCCCAGGTTGGGGCCGTTGGTGATCAGCTGCGCGTTGCTGATCGTGACGCCCGACCCGCCGATCGCGTTGGCGAGGGTGGTGGCATTGGACGTGGCGGTGACGATGGGGGCGGCGTGGGACAGGCCGGCCAGGGCCAGCGCCATCGTGGCGAGACTGAGCTTCAAGCTTTGCATGGGATTGATTGAAGAGAAGTGAACGTAGCGGCTGCCCGGCCAGCACGCAGACCGGTGGGCGGCGGCAATACGCAAAGACAGTGCCAGCAGTCCGAAGCAATTGATACACAAGCCCATCAGGCCGTCGCATCTGCAAGCACTTGTATCCCCGTCAATTCCGGCGACACCCCCAGCTGAGCGGCGCCGGCGCCCGCGATCAGTCGCCCCAGCGGTCGCGCAGCAGCAATTCGGCCAGCGGCCGACGGCCGTTGGGCTTCTCGCGCTCGCGCAGCGCCTCGGGCAACTGGGCCGGGTCGCCGGCGCGGCCCACGGCGATCACGCAGTCGATGCGCGCGCTGGGCGGCAGGGCAATCGCCTGGGCCAGCGCCTCCCGCTCGAAGCCTCCCATGGCATGCGCCACCAGGCCCAGATCGCGGGCCTGCAGGGCCAGGCTCATCCAGGCGGCGCCGGCGTCGAAGGCCGAGCCGGGCAGCGGCTTGGCCGGGTGCTGCGCCGTGGCGACCGACTCCAGCAGGCTGCAGGCGACGATCAAGGCCCCGGCCTGCGCCGCCCAGTCGCGGTTGAAGGGCACCAGGCAGCCGAGCACGGCGGCAAAGCCGGGTTCGCCATGCCGCGTCAGCACATAGCGCCAGGGCTGGGTGTTGCTGGCGGAAGGTGCCCAGCGCGCCGCCTCCAGGCAGCTCAGCAGCTCGGCCTCGCTGACCGCGGGAGACAGCGCGCGCGGACTCCAGCGCTCAAGGAACTGGGCGGCAATGGGGTGGTCGGCTTGGCGGGTCACGGACACTCCTGAGGATGTTTGAACTCATTGTCGTCACCCTGGCCTCGCTGGCCGCCGGTTGCATCGACGCCATCGTCGGTGGCGGCGGTCTGATCCTGGTTCCCGCGCTGTTCGCCGCCTACCCCGGCGCGCCACCGGCCACCTTGTTCGGCACCAACAAGGGCGGGGCGATCTGGGGCACCGCCTTTGCCGCCTGGCGCTACCTGCGCAAGGTCGAGCTGCGTTGGGCGACCTGGCTGCCGGCGATCGCCGCGGCGCTGGCCGGCTCTGCCCTGGGCGCCTGGACGGTGACCCTGATCGACGCGCGGCCGCTGCGCATCGCGCTGCCCCTGCTGCTGCTCGTGCTGCTCGTCTACACCCTGGCCAAGAAGGAGCTCGGCCGCCAGCACGCGCCGCGCCACGGCCCGCGGGCCGAGGCCTTGTGGGCCTCGGGGATAGGCCTCGCGATCGGCTTCTACGACGGCCTGTTCGGTCCGGGGACCGGCAGCTTCTTCGTCTTCCTGTTCGTGCGCCTGCTGGGCTTCGACTTCCTGCACGCCAGCGCCGCCGCCAAGCTGATGAACACGGCGACCAATGCGTCGGCGCTGACCCTGTTTGCCGCCACCGGCCACATCTGGTGGGGCGTGGCGCTTTGCCTGGCGCTGGCCAACGTCGTCGGCAGCTTCGTCGGCACCCATCTGGCGCTGAAGAAGGGCGCCGGTTTCGTGCGCGTCGTCTTCATCGGGGTGGTGATGACCCTGGTGGCAAAGACCGGCTGGGATGCCTGGCGATTGCTGCAAGCCGGGTAGCATCGCCGCCTAACGTACCGCCCTGAGGCAAGCCATGTCCGTCGACCCCGAACTCCGCTCGCTCGACATCGAGATCCCCGCCCAGCCCGAGGTGCTGGTCAAGCTCTCGGTGTTGATGGCCGAGGACGAGATCGACCTGCTTGCCGTCTCCGCCCTGGTCGAGGGCGACATGGCCCTGGCTGCCGCGGTGCTCAAGGCGGTCAATTCCTCGCTCTATGGCCTGCGCGGCCGCGTGCAGACCGTGCATCAGGCGCTCACCTACCTGGGCATGCGCGAGGTCAGCGCGATCGCCTTCGAGATGAGCTTGCGCGCCGCCTTCCCGCCGGCCGCCGAGCTGGAGCCGGTCTGGGAGCGCGCCGCCAAGCGCGGCCTGATGATGGGCCGCATCGGCCAGATGATCGGCGTCGACCCCTGGGCCTGCCATTCGGCCGGGCTGTTCGAGGAATGCGGCAAGGCGGTGCTCTACCGCCACGCGCCCCAGCATTACCCGGCCATGCTGCGCGCCGCGGCCAGCGACGGCGATCTGTGCGCGCTGGAGAACGCCGCCTTCGGCGTCAGCCATGACGCGCTGGGCGCCGCGCTGTGCGAGAGCTGGGGCCTGGCGCCGGCCGCCGTGGCCTCGGTGCGCCACCACGTGACGGTGCAGACCAGCGGCCAGATGCCCGAGGCCCTGCAGCGCCGCGGCGTGGCCGGCGTGTCGGCCATCGTGCACACCCTGATGACCGCGCCGGCCGACCTGGAAACGCGCACCCATGGCTTTGCGCAGCAGGCGCAGCTCGACGAGGCGGCCTGCCTGCGCGCCGCTCGCCGCGTGCAGGAGCAGATGGAGAGCCTGGGCTGATGCCGGACCGCCGGGCCTGCCTGCTCGGCGCCGCGCTGGCCCCGCTGGGCGAGCTGCTGGCGCAAGCAGCGCGGCAGGGATTCGACACCGCCGGCGTCGCCGCCACGCTGCGCGCCCTGGGTCTGGGCACGCCGCAGCGCAGCAGCGATCTGCTGCTGGAGGCCCCCGACCTGGCCGAGAACGGCGCCCTGGTGCGGGTGGAGGTCGCCAGCCGCCTGCCCGGCCTGAAGCGTTTCTGGCTGCTCGCCGAGAAGAACCCGGTCGCGCTGCTGGCCGCGATCGAACTCAGCGACGCGGTGGAGCCGCGGCTGGCAACCCAGGTCAAGCTGTCGGACAGCGGCCTGGTGGTCGCCGTCGCCCAGCTCGCGGATGGCCGGCTGCTGATGACCCAGAAGGAAGTCAAGGTCACGCTGGGGGGCTGTGCGGCATGAGCGCTCCAACCTTGATCCGCGCCCGCATGAGCGGCCCCACCACCGCCCTGGTGCGCGTGCGCATGAAGCACGAGATGGAGTCCGGCCAGCGCCGCGACGCGCAGAACCGGCCGGTCGCCGCCTGGCACATCACCGAGTTCCGCCTGCTGCTCAATGGCCGCGTGGTGATGAACGGTCAGTTCGGCGGCGGCATCAGCAAGGATCCGTTCCTGGAGTTCAGCTTGAGGGGCGTGAAGCCGGGCGACAGCCTGCAGCTGGACTGGAGCGACAACCGTGGCGACAAGCGAAGCGATAGCGCGGCCATCGGCGCCGTCGCCTGAGATCCTGCTGGCCACCACCACGGTGGCCACGCGCGCCGACGCCGAGCGCCTGGCCTGGTTGCTGGTCGAGCAGCGGCACGCGGCCTGCGTGCAACTGCAGGCCATCGAATCGGTCTACCACTGGGACGAGCGCGTCTGCCAGGAGACCGAGTGGCGATTGCTCATCAAGACCAGCGCCGAGCGCTGGCCGGCCGCCCGACAGGCCCTGCTCGACGCCCACCCCTACGAGCTGCCGGCGCTGGCCGTGTGGGCGGCGGCCAGCACGCCGGCCTTTGCCGGCTGGGTGCGCGACGAGGCAACGCCCGATCCGCATCCCTAGAATCCCCGCCCTTTCTCCTGCAGGCCGGCCATGAGCCTCGAAGACTTCAAGACCATGCTGCCGCAGCATTTGCTGCCCAAGCGCCTGCTCACCGAGCTGGCCGGCAGCGCCGCGCGCGCCCAGAGCGGCGGCTGGACCACGGGCGCGATCCGCCGCTTCATCGCCCGCTACGGCGTCAACATGGCCGAGGCGGCGAACCCGGACCCGGCCAGCTACAAGAGCTTCAACGAGTTCTTCACCCGTCCCCTGAAGGAGGGCGCGCGGCCGCTCGCCCAGGCCGACTGGATCTGCCCGGTCGACGGCGCGATCTCCGCCTTCGGCCCGGTCATCAAGGATCAGGTCTTCCAGGCCAAGGGCCATGGCTACAGCACGCGCGCCCTGGTCGGCGGCGACGCCGCCTTTGCCGCCACCTATGACAACGGCCATTTCGCCACGCTGTATCTCAGCCCCAAGGACTACCACCGCATCCACATGCCGGTGGCCGGCCGGCTCAAGCGCATGGTCTGGGTGCCGGGCAGTCTGTACTCGGTGAACCCGGCCACCGCCCGCGCGCTGCCCGGCCTGTTCGCGAAGAACGAACGCGTGGTCTGCGAGTTCGACACCGCGCATGGTCCCTTCGTGCTGGTGCTGGTCGGCGCAACCATCGTCGGCTCGATGGCCACGGTCTGGCATGGCGTGGTCAATCCGCCGCGGCACCCGACGGTGAAGGAATGGCGTTACGAGGACCAGACGATCGAGCTGGCTCAGGGTGCGGAGATGGGCCGCTTCCTGCTCGGTTCCACCGTCGTCATGCTCTGGCCCAAGGGGCCCATGCAGTTCAATCCCGACTGGGCGCCGGCGCGCGCCATCCGCCTGGGCGAAGTGATGGCGAACAAGCAATGAATCAACGCGTTCTGACCGGCATCACCACCACCGGCACCCTGCACCTGGGCAATTACGTCGGCGCGCTGCGGCCGGCGATCGCCGCCAGCCGCGAAACCGGCGTGGACAGCTTCTTCTTCATGGCCGACTACCACGCGCTGATCAAGTGCGACGACCCGGACCGCGTCGAGGCCAGCCGTCAACAGATCGCCGCGACCTGGATCGCCGCCGGCCTGGACACCGACAAGGCCTTGCTGTTCCGCCAGAGCGATGTGCCCGAGGTCTGCGAGCTGACCTGGCTGCTGACCTGCGTGACCGCCAAGGGCCAGATGAACCGCGCCCATGCCTACAAGGCGGCGGTCGACGCGGCGGTGGCCGCCGGCGAGGACCCGGACTCCAACGTCACGATGGGGCTCTACTGCTACCCCATCCTGATGGCCGCCGACATCCTGCTCTACAACGCCCACCGCATCCCGGTCGGCAAGGACCAGGTGCAGCACATCGAGATGGCGCGCGATGTCGCCGCGCGCTTCAACCACCAGTTCGGCGAGGACTTCTTCGTGCTGCCCGAGGCGCAGGTCGACGCCGAGATGGAGCTGCTGCCCGGCCTCGACGGCCGCAAGATGAGCAAGAGCTATGACAACGTCGTGCCCTTGTTCGAGGGCGGGTTTGCGGCGCTGCAGGCGGCGATCGCCAAGGTGGTGACCGATTCCAAGCTGCCCGGCGAGCCCAAGCAGCCCGAGGGCACGGCCTTCATCCAGCTCTGGGATGCGTTCGCGACGCCGGCGGAACGCCAGGCGATGCGCGCCGAGCTGCAAGCGGGCCTGGGCTGGGGCGAGGCCAAGCAGCGCCTGGTCGCGCAGATCGACAAGGAGCTGGGGCCGATGCGCGCTCGCTACGAGCAGCTGATGAGCAGCCCGGACGAGCTGGAGGCCATCCTGCAACGCGGCGCCGAGCGCGCGCGCGCCATTGCCAGGCCCTTCCTCGCGCGGCTGCGCGAGGCGGTCGGTCTGCGCCGTTCGCGCCTGCTGCCGGGTCGCGCGGCGACGGCGGCACCGAAAGCCCAGGCCCTGCCCTTGGTCAAGCAGTACCGCGAGGCCGACGGCCTGTTCTACGTCAAGCTGACCCAGGGCGAGCAGGTGCTGCTGCTCTCGCCGGGCTTTGCCCAGGGCCGCGAGGCCGGCCAATGGTGGGCGGCGGTGAAGGCCGGCGGCCCCGCCGACGGCGCCCAGCTGGCCGACGCCGCCCAGCTGACCGACGCGCTGCAGCGCCTGCGCGAGGCCGAGGCGGCCAAGGCCGCCCAAGCCAAGGCCTGAGCCCCCCTCCCCACGGGGGGTCTCTGGACGCGCGCCTCTAGGTCAGCACCGGGCAAGCCCGCAGGCGAAAGCCCTGCGTAAGCGGCTACCGTCGCGGTCCCCGTTGTTGTGCCCGACCGAAGACCATGAGCCAGATCTCGCCCGACCACCTCGCCCTGCAGTGCCTGTACTACTGGGAGAGCGCGCAACCCAGCCGCGTCGCGCTCACGCAGCCGATGGGCAATGGCGAGGTCAAGACCTTCACCTGGGGCCAGGTGGCGGACGAGACGCGCCGCATGGCCGCCTTCCTGAAGGCCCAGGGCTGGCCCGAGGGCAGCAAGGTCGCCATCCTGTCCAAGAACTGCGCCTGGTGGCTGATGAGCGATCTGGCGATCTGGATGGCCGGCTATGTGTCGGTGCCGCTCTACCCGACCCTGGCCCCGGGCACGATCACGCAGATCCTGGAACATTCGGAGGCCAAGGCCTGCTTCATCGGCAAGCTCGACGGCTGGGAAGGCATGAAGCCCGGCGTGCCGGTCGGTCTGCCCTGCTACAGCTATGCACTGAGCCCCGATGACGCGAAGGCCGCCTACCAGAGCTGGGACGAGATCGTCGTCGACAACGCGCCGATGGCCGGCCAGCCGGTGCGCGGTGCCGACGAGCTGGCGACCCTGATCTACACCTCGGGCACCACCGGCGCGCCCAAGGGCGTGATGCACACCTTCGGCAACTTCGCCTGGGCGCTGATGGCTGGTCTGGGCCGCGTGCACATCGGTCAAAGCGACCGCATGCTGAGCTATCTGCCGCTGGCCCATGTGGTCGAGCGCGTGCTGGTCGAGCATGGCTGGCTGCGCACCGGCATGCATGTCTACTTCGCCGAGTCGCTCGAGACCTTCACCCAGGACTTGCAGCGCGCCCGGCCGACGGTGTTCTTCTCGGTGCCGCGGCTCTGGGTCAAGTTCCAGCAGGGCATCCAGGCGAAGATGCCGCAGCAGAAGCTCGACAAGCTGCTGCGCATCCCCATCCTCTCCAGCATCGTCAAGAAGAAGATCCGCAAGGCCCTGGGCCTGGACGAATGCCGGCTGGCCGCCGGCGGCGCCGCACCGATGCCGCCGCAGCTGCTGGCCTGGTACCGCAAGCTCGGCATCCCCATCAACGAGGGCTATGGCATGACCGAGAACCTCGCGGTCAGCCACATCACCGTGCCGGGCGAGGACCAGACCGGCACCGTCGGCCCGGCCTACGACGGCGTGCAGGTGCGCATCGACAAGAAGACCGGCGAGATCCAGATGAAGTCGCCGGCGGTCATGAAGGGCTATTACAAGGAGCCCGAGCTGACCGCCGAGGCCTTCACCCACGACGGCTGGCTGCGCACCGGCGACAAGGGCTCGCACGACGAACGCAAGTGCCTGAAGATCACCGGCCGCGTGAAGGACCTGTTCAAGACCAGCAAGGGCAAGTACGTGGCGCCGGCGCCGATCGAGGACAAGCTGGTGATGAACGCGGCCGTCGAGGCCGCCGCCGTGGTCGGCGCCAACATGGGCCAGCCCATCGGTCTGGGCATGCTCAGCCCGACCGCGCTGGAGCGCCTGAACGCCGACGCCGACGGCCTGAAGGCCGAGCTGTCGACCCATCTGGACGAGATCAACAAGGGCCTGGACCCGCACGAGCAGATGGACTGCCTGGTCGTCTTCAAGACGCCGTGGACGGTCGACAACGGCCTGATCACGCCGACCTTCAAGGTCAAGCGCAACGAGATCGACAAGCAGTTCGGCGAGCAGTACGAGCAATGGGCCGGCTCGCGCCAGAAGGTCATCGTCGTCTGATCGTCATCGCCGGCCTCTAGCATGCCGGCGATGCAGCAAGACCGCAGGTCGGCGGGCGAGGTCTTTCTCGCCTTTCTTCAGCTCGGCCTGACGGCCTTCGGCGGGCCGATCGCCCACCTGGGCTATTTCCGCCAGGCCTTCGTCGAGCGCCGCCAATGGCTGAGCGAGCGCGACTACGCCGACCTCGTCGCGCTGGCACAGTTCCTGCCCGGACCGGCCAGCAGCCAGGTCGGCTTCGCGCTCGGCCTGCAGCGCGCCGGCTGGCTGGGTGGCCTGGCCGCCTGGACGGGCTTCACCCTGCCATCGGCCTTGCTGATGGTGCTGGCCGCCTGGGGCCTGGCCGAGGCCGTGGACCTGCAGGGCATGGCCGGCCTGATCCAAGGCCTGAAGCTGTTGGCCGTGGCCGTGGTCGCCCAGGCCCTGCTGGGCATGACGCGCTCGCTGTGCCCGGACCGACTGCGCGCCGGCATCGCCATCGGCGCCTGCCTGCTCTGCCTGGTCCTGCCCAAGCTTCCCGGCCAGTTGGCAGCGCTGGCGCTCGGCGGCCTGCTGGGTGCCGGCCTGCTGCGCCTGGCGCCGCTATCGCCCAGCGAGCACCGCTCGTTCGGCATCGGCCGCCGCGGTGGCCTGCTGTTGCTCGGCCTGGCGGCAGGGCTGCTGATCGCCTTGCCCTTGCTGGCCACCCAAACCGGTTCGTGGGTCGTCGGTGCGCTGGCCGTCGTCTACCAGGCCGGCGGTCTGGTCTTCGGTGGCGGTCATGTGGTCTTGCCGCTGCTGCAGGCCGGTCTGGTGCCGCCGGGTTGGCTGAGCAACGAGGTCTTCCTGGCCGGCTACGGATTGGCGCAAGCGGTGCCCGGGCCGCTGTTCTCAGCTTTGCGGCCTACCTCGGCGCAGCGATGCCGGCGCCGCTGGGCGGCCTGGCCGGTGGCCTGCTGCTGCTGGTCGTGATCTTCCTGCCCGGCCTGCTGCTGATGGCCGGCGCCCTGCCCTTCTGGGAAGGGCTGCGCCGTCATGTCGGGCTGCAGCGCACGATGGCCGGCCTGAACGCCGCCGTCGTCGGCCTGCTCGCCGCGGCGCTCTACGACCCGCTGTGGACCAGCGCGGTGCAGGGCCACCGCGAGCTGGCCATCGCGCTGGCCGGCTTCGGCCTGCTGGTGGTCGCGCGCTGGTCGCCGCTGGCGGTGGTGGCGCTCAGCGCCGCCGCCGGCTGGGCCCTTCTTTAAGCCGCCGCCCCCTGATACCCGCGCGGCACCGCGCCGAGCAGCTTGCGCGTGTACTCCTGCTTCGGCGCCGCCAGCAGCTCGGCGCAGGGCGATTGCTCGACCACGTCGCCGTTCTGCATCACCAGCACCTCGTCGCTGATGAACTTGACCACCGCGAGGTCGTGGCTGATGAAGATGTAGCTCAGGCCGAGCTCGTCCTGCAGATCCTTGAGCAGATTGAGCACCTGGGCCTGCACCGACACGTCGAGGGCCGACACCGCCTCGTCGAGCACCAGCACCTCGGGGTCCAGGGTCAGGCAGCGCGCGATGGCGATGCGCTGGCGCTGACCGCCGCTGAACTCGTGCGGGTACTTGAGCAGAGCCGCCTCGGGCAGGTCGACCTTCTGCAGCAGGGCCTTGGCACGGGCCAGGCGCTCGGCGTCGTTGGCGCCGATGCCGTGGATCTGCATCGGCTCCAACAGGGTCTGCTGAATGGTGAAGCGCGGGTTCAGGCTGGCATAGGGGTTCTGGAACACCACCTGGATGCGCCGGCGCATCTTCTGCCAGTCCGGACCGCTCATCGTCAGCAGGTCCTTGCCGTCGAACAGCACCTCACCGCCGGTCGGCTCGTGCAGGCGCAGCAGGGTCAGGCCCATGGTCGTCTTGCCCGAGCCCGACTCGCCGACCACGCCCAGGGTGTAGCCCTTGCGAAGCTGGAAGTTCACGCCCTTGACGGCCTTGAACTCCTTCTTGCCGAACAGACCGTCCTTGAACCAGAAGCTCTTCCTCAGGCCCTTGACCTCGAGGATGACGGGCGCGTCGGGGTTCTTCGCGCGGAGCACCATGTCGGCCGCCTTGCCGGCGATGTGGTCGTCGATGACCATCAGCCGCGCCGGGTTCTCGGTCAACGAGGGCCGGCAGGCCAGCAAGGCCTTGGTGTAGCTGTCCTGCGGGCGGTTGAAGATGTCGGCCACCGGCGCCTTCTCGCGGATCTCGCCATGGCGCATGACGACGACATGGTCGGAGATCTCGCCGACCACGCCGAGGTCGTGGCTGATGAAGAGCATGGACATGCGGTGCTTGTCCTTCAGCTTGCCCATCAGCTCCATGACCTGGCGCTGGATGGTCACGTCCAACGCGGTGGTCGGCTCGTCGGCGATCAGCAGCTTGGGCTCGCAGGCCAGCGCCATGGCGATCATCACGCGCTGCTGCTGGCCGCCGCTCATCTCGTGCGGGTAGGCCTTGAGCCGGCGCTTGGGCTCGGGGATGCCGACCTCGTGCAGCAACTCCTCGGCCCTCACCAGCGCCTGCCTGGGGCTGAGCCCGAGGTGCTTGATGAGCGGCTCCATCAGCTGCTGGGCCACGGTGAACACCGGGTTCAGCGAGCTCATCGGGTCCTGGAACACGCAGGCGATCTCCTTGCCGCGGATCGCCTGCAGCTCGCGCAGACCGGTCTTCAGCAGGTCGCGGCCCTGGAACAGGATCTGACCTTCGCGCTCGGCGTTGGTGGGCAGCAGGTTGAGGATGGACATCGCCGTCACCGACTTGCCCGAACCCGATTCGCCGACCAGGGCGACCGTGCTGTTCTCGGGGATGTCGAAGCTGACGCCCTTGACGGCCAGCGCGCGCTGCTGCTGGCCGTTCTCCTTGCCCAGGCGGAAGGCGACCTTGAGGTCTTGGATGCTCAACAACATGACTTACTCCAGACCACGCAACTTGGGATCGAGCGCGTCACGCAAGGCATCGGTGAACAGCGCAAACGCGGTCACGAACACCGCCATCGTGAAGGTCACGGCGGCCAGCTGCCACCAGTAGCCGAGGATGAGCTCGCTCTGCGCTTCGGCCAGCATGGTGCCCCAGGAGACCTGGTCGACGCTGACGCCCAGGCCCAGGTAGGACAGGATGACCTCGCTCTTGATGAAGCTGACCACGTGCAGGCTGAGCTGCACCAGCGCGACGTGCGAGACATTGGGCAGGATGTGCTTGAACATGCGCGAGCCGCTGCTCGCGCCGATCGCCTCGGCGCTGCGCACGTACTCGCGCTGGCGGTGCTTCATGAACTCGGCGCGCACCAGGCGGTAGATGCCGGTCCACCCCGTGAGCCCGAGGATCAGCACCACCGACATCACGCCGCGGCCGAAGATCACCGCGAAGGCGAAGATCAGCAGGATGGACGGAATGGCGGTGAAGACGTTGTAGACCCATTCCAGCAAGTCGCCGACCTTGCCGCCGAAGAAGCCGGAGATGGCGCCCAGCAGGGTGCCGATGAAGGTCGCCACCAAGGCCGCCAGCAGGCCGACGATGATGCTGACCTCGGCGCCCTTGAGCACCTTTTGCAGGATGTCGCGGCCCAGGCGGTCGGCGCCCAGCGGCAGCGTCTCGGCACGCACCAGCTCCTCGGTCTTGTACTTCTTGGCCGCCTCTTCCCACTCGGCGTACTTGGGCGCCAGCGGGTCGATGTCGCTGAGATCGACGTTCGGGCCCTTGGGCACCTCGATCGCGCCGACCGCCTCCGGCGGCCGGGGACCCAGCACATGCGGCGGCGCATTGGGCACGCCGATCTCCTTCTGCCAGTTGGCGGCGACCACATTGGTGGCGGCGAGCAGCACGAGCAGCATGAAGGCGGCCACGATGCACAGGCAGACCATGCCGACGCGGTCGGCCTTCAGGCGCTTCCAGGCCAGGGCCCAGACGCCCTGCGACGGGGTTGCGATGGCGGCGCTCATTTCAGGACAACTCGCGGATCGACCAGGCTGTAGAGCAGGTCGGTGATCAGGTTGACGATCATGGTGATGGCGGCCAGGTAGATGGCGAAGGCCTGGATCACCGGATAGTCGGAACGGTTGACGGCCAGCAGGATCTCGCGGCCGAGTCCGGGAATCGAGAAGAAGACCTCGATCAGGAAGGAGCCGACGAAGACGCCCGGCAGCAGCACCGAGACATTGGTCATGATCGGGATCAGCGCGTTCCTCAGCACATGCTTCATCAGCACGGTCTTCTCGGTCAGGCCCTTGGCGCGCGCGGTGCGCACGTAGTCATGGCCGAGCTCGTCGAGGAAGAAGCTGCGGTAGAGCCGGGTCTGCGGCGCCAGCGCGACCAGCGAGACGACGATCACCGGCAGCGGCGTGTAGGTGGTCAGGTTGGTCCAGAACGAGTCGCTCCAGCCCTGCACCGGGAACCAGCCCAGCCGGAAGGCGAAGAAGTACTGGAACACGATGACGTAGACGAGCAGCGAGATCGACACCGCCACCGTGGTGGTGACCATCACCGCGCGGTCGGTGAGGCTGCCGCGCACATAGGCCACGCCCATGGCCAGCGGGATGGCCAGCAGCACCTCGAGCAGCAGGATGGGCACCATCACCGTCAGCGTCGCCGGCATGCGGCTCATGAACAGCTGGCTGACCGGCTCGTTGGTCGCCCAGCTCTTGCCCCAGTCAAAGGTGACGATCTGCTTGATGAAGATCCATAGCTGCTCCCAGACCGGGCGGTTCAGGCCCAGCTGTTCGCGGATCGCATCGATCTGTTCTTCGGTGGCAGCCAGGCCGCCGAGGATTTCCGCGGGGTCGCCGCCGAACCACTTGAACAGGAAGAACACCAGCAGCACGACCCCCAGCAGGGTGGGGACCATTTGCCACAGGCGTCGGATCAGATAAGCCGTCATCGGGCGGCTCCTTCCTCAAACAACACCTACAAAGCAAACCCCGCCGCAGCGGGGTTCATCGGGACGCGCCAGCCGGCGCGAAAAGCCGAAGTCTAGGCCAGGCCTGGGGTTTGCCTGGCTGGGGTAAGCCAGCGGTTGCCGGGCTTTGTCAATGCGCCAGCGCGCCAGTCGGGCTTTCGCGGCGGCGAAGGCGGCGCCGCACTGCCTACACTTGCGCCCTGCGCCGCTGACCCGTCCGGGCCGCGGCGTCTTTGCTTGGGTCCTGGAGCTGGGATGAAGAAGGTCATGGTCGCGGCGCTCGCCGCATGGGCGTTGGTGGGTTCCGCGGTGGCGCAGCAGGCAAGCCCTGCACCGGCCGAAGCGGCCAAGGTGTTCCGCTACGCGTTCCGCGTCGCCGAGACGGGCTTCGATCCGGCCCAGGTCTCCGACAGCTATTCCAACGTCATCAACGTCGGCATCTTCGACGCGCCGCTGCGCTACAGCTACCTGGCGCGGCCCTACCGCCTGGAAGCCTCGGGCTGCGAGCTGCCGGAGATTTCCGCCGACTTCCGCACGCTGACCTTCAAGGTGCGGCCCGGCATCTACTTCAGCCCCGACCCGGCCTTCAAGGGCGTCAAGCGCGAGCTGGTCGCCGCCGATTACGTCTACTCGATCAAGCGCCACTACGACCCGGCGACGAAGAGCCCCAACCTCTACATCTTCGAGAACGCCGGCATCCTCGGCCTGTCGGAGCTGCGCCAGCGCATCATTCGCGACAAGAAGCCCTTCGACTACGACACCGAGGTCGAGGGCCTGAAGGTGCTCGACAAATACACCTGGCAGGTGAAGATCCGCACGCCCGACCCGCGCTTCGTGCAGAACTTCGCCAACCCGCTGGCGGCGGCGCTGGCCCGCGAGGTCGTCGAGTTCTACGGCGACAAGATCATGCAGCACCCGGTCGGCACGGCGGCCTGGATGCTCAAGCGCGACGAATGGCGTCGCTCCAGCCGCATCGTGCTGGTCAAGAACCCGAACTTCCGCGACGAGTTCTACAACGAGGAGGCGCCTGCCGACCGCCCCGATCTGCAAGCCGTCGCCGCGCGCCTCAAGGGCCGCAAGCTGCCGCTCATCGACCGCGTCGAGATCAGCGTCATCGAAGAGAACCAGCCGCGCTGGCTGGCTTTCCTGAACGGCGAGGCCGACCTCATCGAGGAGGTGCCGGCCGATTTCGCCGGCATCGTCATGCCGCATGGCAAGCTGGCGCCCAACTTGGCCAAGCGCGGCGTGCAAATGAACCGCTACGCCCGCGCCGACCTGGTGATGAGCTTCTTCAACATGACCGACCCGATGGTCGGCGGCACCAGCCCCGCGCAGGTGGCGCTGCGCCGCGCGATCAGCCTGGGCATCGACCTCGACGAGGAAATCCGCATCGTGCGCAAGGGCCAGATGGTGCCGGCCCAGGGCCTGATGCCGCCCGGCACCTGGGGCCACGATCCCAGCTTCAAGAGCGAGATGAGCGACTTCGATCGCGCCAGGGCCAAGGCCTTGCTCGATCTGCACGGCTTCATCGACCGCGACGGCGACGGCTGGCGCGAGCGCCCCGACGGCAGCCCGCTGCGCATCGAGTACGCGACGCAGCCCGACAGCACCAACCGCGCGCTCTCCGAGCTGTGGCAGAAGAACCTCAAGGCGCTGGGCATCCGGGTCGACTTCAAGCTCGCCAAATGGCCGGAGAACCTCAAGGCCAGCCGCAGCAACCGGCTGATGATGTGGGGCGTGGCCTGGGTGGCGACGACGCCCGATGCCGGCTACCACCTGGCCTTGGGCTATGGCCCGAATGCCGGTCAGGCCAACCACTCGCGCTTCGACCTGCCCGAGTACAACCGCCTCTACGAGCTGCAAAGCAGCCTGCCCGACGGCCCGGAGCGCCAGGCGGTGATGAACCAGGCCAACAAGCTGGCGGTCGCCTACATGCCCTACAAGGCCCATGGCCACCGCATCTGGACCGACATGTCGCACCGCTGGGTGATCGGCGCCGAGCGCAACATCTTCCGCCGCGACTTCTGGCAGTACGTCGACATCGACAACGCCATCAAGCGCGAGGACGCGCCATGAGGTGGCCGGCGCTGCTGCTGGCCGCGCTGCTGGCCACGCCGCTGCACGCCAAGCCGCCAGCCGCGGCGCCCGACAAGAAGACCCTGCGTTACGCGTTCCGCGTGGCGGAGACCGGCTTCGACCCGGCGAAGATCATCGACCTCTATTCGCGCACCGTCACCGCCCATGTCTTCGAGGCCCTGGTCGGCTACGACTACCTGGCGCGGCCGGTGCAGCTCAAGGCCCTCACCGCCGCCGAACTGCCGACGCCCAATGCCGACTTCACGCAATGGACGGCGCGCGTCCGGCCCGGCATCTACTTCCAGGACGACCCCGTCTTCCAGGGCAAGCCGCGCGAGCTGACCGCCGCCGACTACGTCTACAGCTTCAAGCGCTTTGCCGACCCCAAGGTCGCCAGCCCGGTGTGGAGCACGGTCGAGGCCTGGGGCCTGAGCGGTCTGAAGGCGGCGCGCGACGCCGCGCTGGCGAGCAAGCAGGACTTCGATTACGCCAAGCCGATCGCCGGCCTGCAGCTGCTCGACCGCTACACGCTGCGCTTCCAGCTCGACAAGCCCAACCCGCGCTTTCTGCAGGAGATCGCGCTGTCCGACCTGTTCGGCGCCGTCGCCCGCGAAGTCATCGAGGCGGCCGGCGACCAGAGCATGGCGCGCCCGGTCGGCACCGGGCCCTTCATGCTCCAGCAATGGCGGCGCGGCAGCTTCATCGCGCTGGAGCGCAACCCCGGCTACCGCGAGCGTTTCTACGACGCCAACCCCGGTCCCGACGACGCCCAAGGCCAGGCGTTGCTGGCCCAGTTCAAGGGCCGCCGCCTGCCGATGATCGACCGCGTCGAGATCAGCATCCTCGGCGAGGACCAGCCGCGCTGGCTGAGCTTCGTCGGCGGCGAGCACGACTTCCTGGAGCGCGTGCCCGAGCCCTTCATCCCCATCGCGGCGCCCAACGGCCAGCTCGCGCCCAACCTGGTCAAGCAGGGCATGCGGCTGCAGCGCACGCTGGGCTCCGACGTCTTCCTGGTCTTCTTCAACATGGAGGACCCGGTGGTCGGCGGCCTGGAGCCGCACCAGGTGGCGCTGCGCCGGGCCATCGCCCTGGGCATGGACGTCGAGCGGGAGATCCGCCTGGCCCGCGGCGGTCAGGCCATCCCGGCGCAGGGCAATTTCCCGCCCCACACGCTCGGCTACGACCCGGCGTTCAAGAGCGAGAACGGCGACTTCGACCCGGCCCGCGCCAAGGCGCTGCTCGACCTCTATGGCTATGTCGACCGCGATGGCGACGGCTGCCGCGAGGCCCCTGACGGCGGCCCGCTGCGTCTGGAGATGTCGACCACCCCCGAGGGCATCCAGCGCCAGCTCGACGAGCTGTTCGACAAGGACATGCGGCGCATCGGCCTGTGCATCCCGTTCAGGACGGCGAAATGGCCAGAGCAGCTCAAGGCGGCGCGCTCGGGCAAGCTGCAGATGTGGGCCGTCGCCTATTCCTCGGCCCAGCCCGACGCCTTCAGTGCCGCCTCGCGCCTGTCCAGCACGCATGCCGGCGGCAACAACATCGCCCGCTTCAGCCTGCCCGAGGCAGATCGCCTCGTCGACGAGATCCAGGTGATGCCCGATGGCCCCGAGCGCATGGCCAAGCTCGACCAGCTGCGCCGCATCGCCGTCGCCTACATGCCCTACAAGTTCAAGGGCCACCGCTTCCTGCTCGACATCGAGCGCGCCCAGCTCAGCGGTTACCGCCGCCCGCTGTTCGCGCTGGGCTGGTGGGATCACGTCGACATCGACACCGGCAAGGTGGAGCGATGACGCTCAACCGCCGAGATGCGCTGGCCCTCGGTGCCGCGCTGCCCCTGGCCGCCGGCGCCCAGCCGGCGCGCAAGACCGACCGAAAGCTGTTCCGGATGGCCTTCCAGGTCGCCGAGACCGGCTTCGACCCGGTGCGCCTGTCGGACCTCTACTCGCGCATCATCACCGGCCACATCTTCGAGGCGCTCTACGGCTACGACCCGCTGGCCCGACCGGCGACCATCGTGCCGCGCATCGCCGTCGACATGCCCGAGGTGAGCAGCGACTATCGCCGCTACACCATCCGCATCCGCCCCGGCGTGCTGTTCCAGGACGACCCGGCCTTTGGCGGCAAGCCGCGCGAGCTGGTCGCCGAGGACTTCGTCTACTCGCTCAAGCGCTTCGCTGATCCGCGCATCCCCAGCCCGATGTGGGCCGAGGTTGAGGGCCTGGGCATCGTCGGCCTCGTCGAACTGCGCGAGGCCGCCAAGCGCAGCGGCAGCTTCGACTACGACGCGCCGCTCGACGGCCTGCGCGCGCTGGACCGCCACACCCTGCAGTTCCAGCTGCGCGCGCCGCGACCGCGCCTGGTCCAGGTGCTGGCGCAGTCCGACCTCTTCGGCGCCGTCGCCCGCGAGGTCGTCGAGCGCTACGGCGACGACATTCCCGCCCACCCGGTGGGCACCGGCCCCTACCGGCTGGTGCAATGGCGGCGCAGCAGCTTCATCGCGCTGGAGCGCAACCCCAGCTACCGCGAGCTGCGTTGGGACACCGTGGCCACCGACCCCGAGGCGCTGCAGATCGCCGCCCGGTTGCGCGGCCAGCGGCTGCCGTTGATCGACCGCGTCGAGGTCACGCCGATCGAGGAGTCCCAGCCGCGCTGGTTGAGTTTCCTGAACGGCGAGCACGACTTCATCGAACGCATCCCGCCGGAGTTCACCCACATCGCGCTACCCAATGGACAGATCGCGCCGAACCTGGCCAAGCGCGGCATGCAGCTCTACCGGCTAGCGGCCAGCGACTGCGGCTACACCTACTTCAACATGGAGGACGAGCAGCTCGGCGGCATGGAGCCGCACCGCGTCGCGCTGCGCCGGGCGATTTCCTTGGGCATCGACGTGCAGACCGAGATCCAGCTGGTGCGCCGCGGCCAGGCGGTGCCGGCGCAGTCGCCGGTGCTTCCCCATGCCAGCGGCTACGACCCGGCCTACCGGAGCGAGAACTCGAGCTTCGACCCGGCCCGCGCCAAGGCCTTGCTCGATGTCTACGGCTACCGCGACCGCGACGGCGACGGCTGGCGCGAGCACCCCGACGGCAAGCCGCTGACCATCACCATCGCCACCAACCCGGACGCGCTGTCGCGCCAGTTCGACGAGCAGTGGAACCGCAATCTGCGCCGCCTCGGCCTGCGCCCGCGCTTCGTCAGCGGCAAATGGCCGGAGCAGCTCAAGCTGGCCCGCGCCGGCAAGCTGCAGCTGTGGACCCTGGGCCAGACCGGCCAATACCCCGATGGCATCCTGATGCTGCAGCGCCTCTACGGCCCGGCCAGCGGTCAGCAGAATCTGTCGCGCTTCCGCCATGCCGGCTTCGACGCCATTTACGAGCGCCTGCTCGAGCTGCCCGACGGCCCCGAGCGCGAGGCGCTGTTCTTCGAGGCCAAGCGCATCCAGGCCGCCTACATGCCGCTGAAGATGCACGTGCACCGCATCGTCAACGACATGGCCCAGCCATGGGTCTTCGGCTACCGCCGCCAGTTGTTCTGGACCGACTTCTGGCAGTTCATCGACATCGATCTGGACAGGCTGGGCGCCGGCGCCTGAGCCGCATCGCTGGTCGCGGCCAGCGCCCGCAGCTGCGCGCGCAGCCAGTCCGTGGCCGCATCGACCTGGCCGAACAGCCGGAAGTCCACCCCCTCGCTGCGGTAGAGCTGCTCGAAGTCACGACGCACGAAGTCCAGGCCCTCGACCTCGGGCCCCGCCACCCAGGCCACCGCCAGCATGCGGCCATGGGTGCGCAGAAAAGCCTGCAGGCCGTCGCGGTAGGTGGCGAAGGCCTCCGGCGCCATCAGCGCCGAGCCATGCCAATGCACCAGCGCGGCCAACCAGCGGTCGGCCAGCGGCCAGCGGGCGAAGGCGGCGCGACGCAGCGGCCGGAAGCGCTGCATGGCCTCGGCGTTGAAGGGGCCGTGCAGGTCCCAGATCAGCAGGCCGTCCTCATGCCGCAGGCTGAACTCGCCATGCGGCGCGAAGCCGGGCTGGGCGAAGTCGCGCGAGTGCAGCGCGTCGTCGTCGCGGAAGGTGTCGCCGGCCATCTGGTCCTCCCTGGCCGCGGTGGCAGCCAACGCGGTGCCTGCATCTTGGCCCGGAAGCGCGGTCGACACCACACCAGGGTTAATCCCAGGTAACGACGACGGGGTCTGGCGCCCATAGCAGGCATGAGTTCCTGCTGCACCCCGCTGCCACTGCCATGCTGGAGTCCATGAGCTGGCTGACCCGACTGGGCTTCGTCGCCGACGGCAGCGGCCGCCAGGCCGACGCCGCCGCCTTGCTCGCCAAGGCCTTGAGTGGCGACGCCAAGGCGCTGGAGCTGCTGTACCGCCGCGAGTCGGGCGCCGTCTACCGCTACGCGCTGGCGCTGTGCGGCGACGAGGCGGCCGCGCTGGACGCGATGCAGGAGGCCTTCAGCCAGCTGCTGCTGCAGCCGCAAGGCTTTGACGCGACCCGCGGCAGCCTCGGCGCCTACCTCGCCGGCATCGCCCGCCACCAGCTGCTGGCGCGCTGGCGCGAGGCCAGGCGCTTCGTCGCGCAGTTCGACGGCGACGAGGCGGACGACGACGGCGACGCCGCCGTGCCGGCCAGCGACACGCTGCTGGTTCAGGCGCAGTGCAGCGAACGGCTGTGGGCGGCGATCCGCCGCCTGCCCTGGAGCCAGCGCGAGGCCCTGGTGCTGGTCGATCTGCAGGAGCGGGCCTATCAGGACGCCGCCGAGATCGCCGGCATCAGCGTCGACGTGCTGCGCACCCGGCTGCACCGGGCCCGCCAGCGCCTGGCGCTGCAACTGGCAACCGAAGGAGTGAAACCATGAACGCCCCCCGCCTGCTGAGCAACCTGCTGGCCGACGCCGGTCGCGAGCTGGCGCGCCGGGCGCCGAGCAGCGCCCAGGACGCCGCCGTGCTCGCTCGCCTGCAATTGCTGCAGCGGCGCCAGGCCCTGCAGCCGGTGTTGGCCGGCGCCGGCCGCAGCGGCTTGCAAAGGGTCGCCCTGGGCGGCGCCTGGGCCTTCGCGGCGCTGCTGCTGCTGGCCACCGCCTTGCTTCTCGTCGAACCGCCGCGACTGGCCGCACCGACCCTGGCGGCGCACGACAGCGGCTTCATGCCCGTGGTATCGGCCGACGAATGGCGACAGGCCATGGCCGGTCAGCCCCAGGCCGCTGTCTGGCTGATGCCCGCCGAGCTGCCGCGCGAGCGCCTGGCCTTGCTCGGCCTGCCCTTTGATGCCGCCCGTGCCGAACAGACGGTGCAGGCCGAATTGATGCTCCACCCCAGCGGCCGGCTGCTGGCGGTGCGAGTCCTGCCTTGAATGCCGTGCAGAGGAGAACCGCCATGACCCAACCCTTGCGAGCCACTGCCCCGCTGTTGGCCCTGCTGGCCCTGCCGGCCCTGGCCGAGCCCGCCGAGCGCCTGGCCCAGCTGCACCAGGCGATCGAACGCGACGTGCAGCGCGTCGTCGAGCGCAGCCTGTCGGCGGCCCACTGGGCCTTGGGGCCCGAGGCCTTCGTGTTCGCCGGTCGCGAGCTGGAAGGCGAGCGCGTCGTCAAGGGCGCGCCCTATTGCGCGACGGCGGTGCACGAGAGCGTGCAGACCCTGGCCGACGGCAATCGCATCGTGAAGAAGCAAAGCACCCAGCTGTGCCGCGATGGCGAGGGCCGCACGCGGCGCGAGGTCTTGCGCGAGGGCGCGCCGCGGCGCATCTACCTGCACGACCCGGTGGCCCGCGAAAGCTGGCTGCTCGACCCGGAGCGCAAGCGCGCGCAGCGCATCGGCACGGCCATGGTCTGGCGCAGCGGCAAGGCCGACGCCGGTGCGGCCCAGCAGCACCAGGCCCTGGCCGAGCGCATGCGCGAGCACGCTGAGCGCTGGCGCGAATGGGCCGGCCAGGTCGCCAAGCAGGCGCGTGAACACGAGCGCAGCGCGGCCAGGGCCGCGTCGGCGGCCGAGCCCGGCATCGTCATCGAGACCGAGGTGCGCGCCCCGGCCGCCGGCGCCAGTACGGCGCAGCGCCAGCGCGACGTGCGCGTGATCCGCCTGAGCGAGCTGCCCGCCATGCCGCCGCCACCGCCGATGGCGCCCTTGCCGCCGACTGCACCTGGGGGCGACTGGCTGGCCGGCTCGGGCCTCGGCGGCCTGCCGCGCGGCGACGCCGTCGTCACCGCGCTGCCGACCAAGGAGATCGAAGGCGTCAAGGTCAACGGCGAGCGCAGCAGCTGGACCATTCCGGCCGGCCAACTCGGCAACGAGAAGCCCATCGTCATCACCCGCGAGGTCTGGCGCAGCCCCGAGCTGATGCTCACCGTGGCGAGCAGCGAGCGCGACCCGCGTCGCGGCGAGCTCAGCTACCGGCTGGAAGGCATCAAGCGCGGCGAACCCGACCCCGCCTTGATGAAGCCGCCGGCCGACTACGAGCGCAGCGGCGGCCGCGTCGCGCCGCGGCCGCCGCTGCCGCCGACCAAGACCTAGGGCCTGTTCACACTAAGCGAAGCCGCGCGAACGTACCTGGCAGGCCGCCAGGCAAGGCGCGACGACGACGCGGGCTCGCGCCCGCGAGGAGGAGCAACGCCGCATGGCGGCCTGCCAGGCACGTTCCCTTCGGGTTGCCACCAGAAAACGGCCCCCACGTCGTTGCGAAGCTCGCTGGTGCGCAGAGCACCAGCTTCACTTCGCGCCTCGTTGGGGCCGTTTCTGGATGGCAACGCGCTGGCTTCCATTAGTGTGAACAGGCCCTAAGCCAGGCGCCAGGCACTCGCCGGCAGTTCGCGCAGCGAGGCCGGCAGCCAGGGGTTGGGCAGTTCGATGACGCGGCGCTGAGCCAGCGCCGAGCGCTCCAGCGAGCCGCCGTGGTGGGCCATCAGCAGGCTGTCAAAGCGCCCGCTGCGCTGCAGCGCCTGCAGGCCACGCCATAGCGCGGCACGCAAGGGCTGTGCGCCGCGGCGGCAGAAGAAGCAAACGTCGTAGCGGTAGCGCAGCGCCACGCCTGGCAGCACGGCCAGGCGCTGCGGGTCGTTGTCGCGTTCGATCCAAGCCTCCGGAACGGCGCGCGGGAACGCATCGGCATGGCCGTCTTGCAAGGCCTCGTGCAGACGGTGCAACTGCGTACCGCCGCCGAGCACGCGCAGCCCAGCCTGGCGCAGAATGGGCGTGTCCGGCCAGTCCTCGCCCTGGATCAGGCGCAGGCCGCGCAAGGCCTCCAGCCCGTCGATCGCACTCAGCGCCTCCAGCCGGTCAGGCCGCACCAGCAGCAAGCGCCAGCCGAACAGCCCGCGGTACAGCGGCATCGGCAGCATCGTCATGCGCCGCTCGCGCTCCACCGAAGCGCCCATCGCATAAACGTCGATGACGCCCCGCGGGTCGCTCAGCTCGCGCTCCGCGCGGCGCTGCGTCAGCCATTCGCGGGCCTCGATCTCCCAGCGCTCGCCGCTGGCCTCCAGCGCGGCCTGCAACAGGCGATAGGGGTACCACTGCTCGCCGGCGAGGCGATCCGGCGGACGCACGAAACGCACCACCCGGGGCCCCGGATGGGCTGCCAGGCAGGCACCTGGCGATGCCAGCAGCAACTGGCGTCGCCTCATGGCCGCGACAAAGCGAGAAACAGCATCTCGATCGGTTCTTGTTGTGGGTGATGACAGCGCTCGGACTGTAACCAGACCACCCCCTCATTCAAGGGGGTCCAACACCAAGTCGACGGCTTGCCTTGCAACTGTACTAGTGCACCCGTACACTAGTGCACATGGACACCCCGATCCAGTTCCAGATCAACACCGGCTCCGCCGAGCCGATCTACCGCCAGCTGATGGACCAGCTGCGCCGGCGGGTCGCGGCCGGCCAATGGGTGGCCGGCCAGGAGCTGCCCTCGGTGCGCGAGCTGGCGCTGCAGCTGGCGGTGCACCCGATGACGATCTCCAAGGCCTATGGACTGCTGGAGATCGAGGGCCTGCTGGAGCGCCGCCGCGGCCTGCCCATGGTGATCGCCGCCGGCCACCGCCGGCCGGTCGCTGCCCGCGACCGCATCGAGCAATTGCGCCCGACCTTGGCCCGCGCCGCCGCCGAAGCGCGCGAGCTGGACATCCCACCCGCGCAGGCCTTGCAGCTGTTCGAGCGCCTGCTCAACGAATCCGGAGAAGCGACATGAGTCTCAACCTGCCCTGGTGGCGCGCGCCACGCGCCTCGGCACCGGCCAATGCCGGCCTGCAACTGCATGGCCAGGCCAGCGCGCTGGCCGCGGCCGCCGCGCCGAGCGCCGCCGCCCATGGCCTGCGCCTGGGCTATGGCGGCAAGCCGGTGCTGCAGGACACCGACTGGCAGCTGCAGCCCGGCCAGGTCGTCGGCCTGCTCGGCCGCAACGGCAGCGGCAAGACCACGCTGTTGGAATGCCTGCTCGGCCTGCGCGACCCGCAAGCCGGCCAGGTGCTGCTGTTCGGGCAGCCGGCGACCCGGCTGGACGACGCGGCGCGCGCGCGCATCGGCTATGTGCCGCAGCAGTCCGATCTGTTCGAGGAGCTGAACGCCGACGAGCTGCTCGCCTATTTCCGCAGCTTCTACCCGCGCTGGAACGCCGCCAAGGTCGACGGCCTGCTGTCGCGCTGGGAGCTGCCGCGCGACATCCCGATCGGCCGCCTGAGCGGCGGCCAGCAGCAACGCCTGTCCATCATCCGCGCGCTGGCCCACGAACCCGATCTGCTGGTGCTCGACGAGCCGGTCGCCAGCCTGGACCCGCTGGCCCGCCGCGACTTCCTGCGCGAGCTCATCGAGCAGGTGCTGGATCGCGGCACCACCGTCGTGTTCAGCACCCACATCCTCAGCGACCTGGAGCGCGTCGCCTTCCAGGTCGCCTTCCTGCAGGCCGGCCGCATCGCGCTGCAGGCGCCGCTGGACCAGCTCGTCGACGAGACCCTGCTCGTCCAGGGGCCCGAGCGACAGCTCATGCAGCTGCCGGCCGACAGCGTGCTCGCCCGCCATGGCGAGCGCTGGCTGTTGCGCGGCGTCGGCGAGTCCGCTCTGCCCGGCGGCCTGATCGCCCAGAAGCCGACCCTGGAAGACTTGTTCGAGGTGCTGACATGAACGGCGCCACCTTGAGCGCCGTGCTGAGTCAGCCTTGGCAGGCCCAGCGCCAGGGACTGCGCAAGCATTTGCTGATGCTGCTCCTGCTGGCGCTGCCCGCCACCCTGGTGGCCTACCGGCTGAAGCTGCACGCCGCGGCGCTGACCGGCGCGATCGGCAGCGTCTGGCTGGTCTACGCCTGGTGGTTGCAGGTCCATGGCCTGATGCGCCAGAACCAGCCCCGCCTGGCCCGCCTGGTGCCGGGTCATCTGGCGGCGCTGCGCCTGAGCATGACGCTGCAGGCCTTGGGCTTTGGCGCCGCCGCCTTGGCCTGCCTGAGCCTGGCCGTCGGCCCGCGCGCCGAGTGGCCGTGGCTGATCGCCACGGTGATGCTGCTGCTCGTCTGGGTGCAGCGCGAGCCCCTGCTGTGGTTCCTGCTGGCCATCGCCGCGCCCTGGGTGCCGCCGCTGCGCGAGCTGTCGGCTACGCTGCAGGCGCTGCCGCCCGTCGGGCATGGGCTGGGCCTTCTTGTCCTGCTGGTGCTGATGGTCGCGGCCTTGGGCGGCGGCGGCGCCTGGCACCGCTGGAGCGCGGCGCGCCTGCAGCGGTGGGATCAGGCGATGCGTTCGGCCAGCGACGGTCGCACGCCCTCGGCGGCCACCCAGGGGGGCTGGGTGCACGCCGTGGCGCGCCTGTTCACCTGGCCGCGCGAGGCCTATCGTGCGCGCCTGCTGCGCCAGGCCGCGGCCCGCAATGCCCTGGCCCGTCTTGATGTCGGACTGGGCATCGGCGGCCAATCACTGATCTCGCTGTGGGTGCTGGTCATGATCCTGCTCGGCATCGGCGCGGTGACGCTGATCAAGGGCCTGCTGGGCACATCGCCCAGCGACAACGAGCTGCTCGCCCATGGCCGCATCGGCCTCACCGTCGGCCTGTTCAGCATGCTCTGCGGCAGCCTGTTCAACCGCCCGACGCAGCTGTGGGCCAGGCGGCGCGAACAAAGCCTGCTCACGCTGCTGCCGGGCCTGCCGCCCCAGCCCGAGCTGATCGACCAGCTGGAGCGGCGCTGGCGGTGCGAGTACCTGCTGTTCTGGATGCTCGCCACCGCGCTGGCCCTGGGCATCGGCAGCGTCAGCGGCAGCAGCGGCCTGCAGTACGCCGCCGCCCATGCCGCCTGCTGCCTGCCGATGGCCTGGATGTCGCAGTCCCGCCACCGCCGGCTCGCGCGCGCGCCCGGCTTCCAGCTGTGGATGGTGGCGCCGGTGCTCGCCGCGGCGCCGGCCTACCTGGCGCAGCAGGCGGCGCTGCCGGTCTGGCTCAGCCTGGGCGCCGGTGGCCTCGTCTACGCTCTGTGCGCCTGGCGCAACCGGGCGCCCGCCTCGGCCATGCTGCCGATCGGCCGACAAGACGCTACAGCGGCAGCTCCGTGAAGTAGCGCCCGCCGTGGAAGATCAGCGGCTGCGCGCCCAGGCGGTGGCTGCTGCGTTCGACCTCGCCGACGAAGATCACGTGATCGCCCTCTTCGTACTGGCTGCGGTTCGCGCATTCGAACACCGCGGCGCAGCCGGGGATCAGCGGCACGCCGCCGGCGCCCTCGTCAAAGGCGAGCCCAGCGAAGCGGTCGATGTCGCGGGTGGCGAAGCGCTTGGCCAGCTCCAGCTGCTCGGCGGCCAGGATGTGGATCGCGTAATGGCTGCCGCGCGCGAAGGCCGGCATCGACATCGCCGCCGTGCGCAGGCTCCACAGCACCAGCGGCGGGTCGAGCGAGACCGAGTTGAAGCTGTTCGCCGTCAGGCCCACCGGTGCACCGTCGGCGGCGCGCGCGGTGACGATGGTCACCCCGGTGGCGAACAAGCCGAGCGCGGCGCGGAAATCGGCTGGTGTGGGCGAATTCATTGCTTTCATTGTCGTTGCCGGAGATTGCCCACAATCCGCACCATGACGTTGCTCCCCGACATCGATCCCGTCCTGCCCGAGCTGCACGGTTTTGGCCGCTGCCGCTGCCATGCCGGCACCAGCCGGCGGATGTTCACCGGCCTGATCGCCGCCGGCGCCGCGGGCGCGCTGAGCCCGGCGCTGGCCCAGCAGGAGGGCGTGGTCGTCAGGGAGGGCCGCACCGACAAGATCGTCAAGGGCCTGGTGCCGGCCGAGCAGGTCGAGCGCGCCGGCGCCGCGCAGTACACGCAGATGATGCAGCAGGCCAACCAGCAGCGCGCGCTGGTGCCGGCCAACCATGCCCAGGTGCAACGCCTGCGCTACATCGCCCAGCGCCTGCTGCCGTTTGCGCCGAGCTTCAACGCGCGGGCCAAGGGCTGGCAATGGGAGGTCAACCTGATCGCCAGCAAGCAGCTCAATGCCTTTTGCATGCCGGGCGGCAAGATCGCGTTCTTCAGCGGCATCCTCGTGCAGCTCAAGCTCGATGACGACGAGGTCGCCGCCATCATGGGCCATGAGATCGCCCACGCGCTGCGCGAGCATGCCCGCGAGCGCATGGGCAAGACGGCGGCGACGCGCATCGGCGCCGGCCTGCTGTCCAGTCTGCTCGGCCTGGGCAATGTCGGCGACAGCCTGCTCAACATGGGCGCCCAGCTGCTCACGCTGAAGTTCAGCCGCGAGGACGAGAGCGAGGCCGACCTGGTCGGCATGGACCTGGCGGCGCGCGCCGGCTACGACCCGCGCGCCGGCGTCTCGCTGTGGCAGAAGATGGGGGCGCAGAACAAGGGCGCGCCGCCGCAGTGGATGAGCACCCACCCGAGCGGACCGACGCGCATCAAGGACATCGAGGCGACCATCCCCAAGGTCGCCGGCCTGTTCGAGCGCGCCGCCAAGCCGGACCGCCGCTTCCCCGTCGCCACCGCTTGAATGTCACCCACCCCCTACCGGCTCCGCCGGCCCCCTCAAGGGGGCTGGGAGTGGACTTGGACAGTCCTGAGGACTGTCCAAGCCTCACCCAGGCCAAGGGCTCTGCCCCTTGGCGCCGCCAGTGGCCCGGCCAAGCCGGTTCCACGGCGGCCCCTTGATCAGGCCGCAGCGAGCGCACAGGCGCTGGTGCGCTGGGCAGAGATCTGAGATGGAGTTGCAGATCGCCAAGCGCTACCCGGTGGCCGCCAGCCTGGCGCAGGCCTGGGCGGTGCTCGGCGATCTGCCGGCCGTCGCCGCCTGCATGCCCGGGGCGCAACTCGGCGAGGCGCTGGGCGACGGGCGCCACCGCGGCCTGGTGAAGGCCAGGGTCGGTCCGGCGAGCCTGACGTTTCAAGGCGAGATCGAGTTGCTCGAATGCGATGCGGCAGCGCGCCGCCTGCGCCTGCGCGGCAAGGGCAAGGACGCCGGCTCGGCGGCCAGCCTGGAGCTGACAGCCTGGCTGGAGCCGGCCGACGCCTGCTGCAGCTTGGTCGGTGAGGCGGTGGTCAGCGTCAGCGGCAAGCTGGCGCAGATCGGCAACCGGCTGCTGGCACCGGCCAGCGACGCGCTGCTGGCGCAGTTCGCGCAGAACTTCGCCGCGGCGGCGGCGGCCGTGCCGGCGCCCGTCAGCGCCCTGGCGCCGCCGTCAGCCCGGCCGCCGGCCAGCGAGCTCAAGGCCTTCGCCCTGCTGCTGCAGGTGCTGCGCGCCTGGTGGCAGGGCCTCTTCCGGCGCAAGGACGGCTGATGCAAAGCCTGGATCAGGGCGTGCTGCGCACGGCGGTCGCCTGGTTGGACCGCGGCCACCGCGTGGTGCTGGGCACGGTGGTGCGCACCTGGGGCTCGTCGCCGCGGCCGCCGGGCTCGCTGATGGTCATCCGCGACGACGGCCAGGTCGACGGCAGCCTGAGCGGCGGCTGCATCGAGGACGACCTGATCGCCCGCCTGCGCCACGGCGAGCTGGCCAAGCAGCGCCCCCAGCTCGTCGTCTACGGCGCCAGCGCCGAGGAGGCACAGCGCTTCGGCCTGCCCTGCGGCGGCACGGTGCAAATCGTGCTGGAGCCGCTGGGCGCCGGCTCGCAGCTGCGCGAACTGCTGGCCCGGCTCGACGCCCACCAGCTGGTCGCCCGCCGCCTGGACCTGGCCACCGGCCTGGTCGAGCTCGCCGCGGCCGGCCCCGGTGACACGGTGCGCCTTGACCCGACGCTCGGCCAGCTCGTCACCGTGCACGGCCCTGCGCTGCGCCTGCTGTTGATCGGCGGCGGCCAGCTCAGCCGTCTGCTCGCGCAAATGGCCCTGCCCCTGGGCTATCAGGTCACGGTCTGCGAGCCCCGCGCCGAGTACCACGAGGGCTGGACGACGGACCCGCAGGTGCTGGTGTCCACCGCGATGCCTGACGATCTCGTGCTGGCCATGAGCCTGGATGCCAACAGCGCGGTGCTGGCGCTGACCCATGACCCCAAGCTCGACGACCTGGCCTTGATCGAGGCGCTGCGCACCCCCGCCTTCTACGTCGGCGCCCTGGGCTCGCGACGCAACAACGAGACGCGGCGCGAGCGCCTGCGCCTGCACTTCGGGCTCAGCGAGGCGGAGCTCGCCCGCCTGCGCGGCCCGATCGGCCTGAACCTGCGCGCACTGACCCCCGCGGAGATCGCGCTCTCGGTGCTCGCCGAGCTGACCGCGCTGCGCCGCGGCGCCGATCTGTCTGGCTTGAACGACTGGAGCGAGTCAGACAGCGTCTGCCGGACGGGACAGGCGGCGGAACAGCAGCAGCAAAGGCAGTAGCACGATGGCCAGCCCCAAGACCCGCCAGCCCAGGCGCTGCCAGGCCTGACGCTGCAGCGCGGCGTCGGCCGCTGCCAGCTCCAGCTCGATCAGCACCAGGCCGTTGCGCTGGTTGCGCAGCATGTTGTCGGCGGCCGGCCGAACAAAGGGCATGAGCAGGCGCTGGCGGCCGTCGCCCGCTGCCTCGGTCCACTCCGGGACCTGGCGGCTCGCCGCCAGATCGAGTTGCTCGGCGGACCAGCCGGGCTCCAGCTCGCTGAGCAATCGGCCTTGCCAGACACGGCGATTGGCGAGCAGCACACGGCCCTCGGCATCGAGCAGCAGGATGCGCCGCACGCGGGGCTGGGCCGACATCAGGCCGACCGTCGCCTCGACCGCGGCGGGCCGCTCGGCCAGATCGCTCTGCGCCTGCTGCGACAGCAGGGAGGCCATCAGCGACAGCTGCTCGCGCGACTGCTCGCCCAGCTGGCGGCGCTGCTGGCGCAGCTCGTCCCACTGCAGCCAGGCGAGCGCGGCCAGCAGCAGCGGCAGCAGCAGCGCCAGTCGTCTCATCGCAGCACCTCGTCGGCAGGCAGGAAGTCGGCGCGGGCAAAACCGTCGAGCAGGCTGCGCCGGGGCGTCTCGCGGCGCAGCAGGTCGGCGCGCTGCATCACCGCCAGCAGGGTCTCGGCGGCGGAACGCAGGCCGCCCGCGGGCGCCAGCAAGGCGCGGTTCTCGGCCAGATCCGGCAGGTGCAGCCCCTTGAAGGCATCGGCCACCTGCGCCGGTGCGACGCCCAGCCGCCTGGCCATCGGCTCGCTCAGCCGGGGCGGCAAGGTCTGGCCCAGCTGAGCCGCGTGGGCGGCATGCAGGGCGCGCGCCTTGAACAGCGCGGCCAGCGCCGCGCGCAGCTCGCTGGCGTGGGTCTGCAGCGCGTCGCGACGGGCCACGAAGACATCGACGATGAGATCGCCCAGCGCGCTGGAGTCGAACAGCCGCTGACCGCCGGCGGCGGCGATCTCGCTGGCCCAGGGTTCCGAAGTGACGACGAGATCGACCTCGGGCTGCTGGACAAAGGTGCGGGCGCTGCCCTGCAGCGTCGTCGGCACGCGGCGCAGATCGCCTGGTCGCAACGCGGCGGCGCGCAGCAGGCCGTCGAGCATCAGGGTGCCCACCGCGCCTTCCTCGACGGCGACGCGCAGGCCCGCCAGCTGGTTCAGCGCCAGCGGCCGGCGGCTGTAGACCGCGTCGGAGCCGCGCGAGATGTCGAGCACCGCCAGCACGACCAGATCGAGGTGGGCCGAGCGCGCGCTGAGCACCTCGTCCAGTGTCAGCTGGGCGGCTTCCAGCAGGCCGGCCGACAGCGCCCGTTGCACATGGGTGCTGGCCGGCAGCTCGACGAGGCGCAACCAGTCATCGCCGGTCCAGCCCAGCTCGCGCGCCAGGAACAGGTGCTCGTAGCCGGGATAGACGATGCTGCCGACGCGCAGCAGGCGGGGCCTCGGCGCACAGCCGCCGAGCGCGCCGGTGCCCAGCAGGGCGGCGGTCCAGCGGCGGCGGCTGATCCGTCCTCGCAGGGCTGTCATGCGCAGCACTTTAGCCCGCTCGGGCACACTGGCGACCGTGTCTCCTGCCTGCCGTTCCCTGTGCTGATGCGTCGCCGCACCCTGGCCGCCCTGCCGCTGCTGGCCGCGACCCGTGCCCATGCCGACCGGCCGCGCGTGCTGCGCGTGGCCACCGACATCGCCGAGGTCGGCTTCGACCCGCCGCGCGTCTCCGACCGCAGCTCGGTGACGATCAACGCGCACATCTTCGAGCCCCTGCTCAGCTACGACCCGCTGGCTTGGCCGGCGCGGCTGATCCCGCAAACCGCCGTCGACCTGCCCGAGGTCAGCGACAACTACACGCGCTTCGTCTTCACGATCCAGCCCGGCATCCGCTTCGCCGACGACCCGGCCTTCGGCGGCCGGCCGCGCGAGTTGGTCGCCGCCGACTACGTCTACAGCCTGAAGCGCTACTTCGACCCGCGCATCAGCACCGAGCACCTCTACCTGCTGGAGGGCATCGAGATGCTGGGCATGGCGGCGCTGCGGCAGCGGGCGCTGCAGGCCAGGAGCGGGCTGGACTACGACAGCGAGGTCGAGGGCCTGCGCGCGCTCGATCGCTACCGGCTGCAGATCCGCCTGGCGCGGCCCGATCCGCGCCTGCTGCAGCTGTTCGCCATCCCCGGTCTGACCGGGGCGGTGGCGCGCGAGGTGGTCGAGCGCTACGGCGACGCCATCCCCGCCCACCCGGTGGGCACCGGGCCGTTCCGCCTGGCCGACTGGCGGCGCGGCAGCCGCGTGCGCCTGGTGCGCAACGAGAACTTCCGCGAGCAGCGCTACGACGGCCAGCCGGCCGCCGACGACCTGGATGCCCAGGCCTTGCTGCGCCGGCTCAAGGGCCGCCGTCTTCCCATGGTCGACGCCGTCGAGCTGTCCATCGTGCTGGAGGACCAGCCGCGTTGGCTGGCCTTTCACGGCGGCGAGATCGACGTGCTGGAGATGCCGCAAGCCCTGGCGCCGGCGGTGATGCCCGGCGGCCAGTTGCTGCCGGCGTTGGTGCGCCGCGGCGTGCAGGCGCGCACCACCGTCGACACCTCGGTCCGCCACACCTTCTTCAACTGCGACGACGCGCAGATCGGCGGCAACCAGCCGGAGCGGGTGGCGCTGCGCCGCGCCATCTCGATGGCCTATGACAACGCCGAGGAGCTGCGCTCGGTGTTCAAGGGCCAGGGTCTGCTGGCCCAGTCGCTGTTGCCGCCCGGCGTGCTGGGCCACGACCCGCAGCTGCGCAGCCCGGCCGGCAGCGGCGACGTGGCTGCCGCCAAGGCCTTGCTCGACGTCTACGGCTACCGCGACCGCGACGGTGACGGCTGGCGCGAGCACCCCGACGGCAGCCCGTTGCTGCTGCGCCTGGCCGGCCTCAACGACGCCCGCCAGCGCGCCATCAACGAGCAATGGGCCAAGCAGATGAAGGCCATCGGCCTGCGCATCCGCTTCGAGCCCGGCATGTTCGGCGAGCTGATCAAGAACTCGCTGGCCGGCAGGCTGCAGATGTGGAGCTTTGCCTGGAGCACCCAGCAACCCGATGGCGACTTCTTCCTCGCGCTGACCTATGGGCCGAATGCCGGGCAGAGCAACGACTCGCGCTTCCGGCTGTCGGCCTATGACCGCGTCTACGAGCGCCAGCGCGCGCTGCCCGACGGGCCCGAGCGCCTGGCCCTGATGCGCGAGGCGCAGCGCCTGCAGATCGCCTATGCGCCGGTGCTGCCGCACAGCCATGCGCTGCGCGTCGATCTCAGCCAGCCCGGGGTGGTCGGCTACCGCCGCCACCCGTTCACGCGGGACTGGTGGCGCTACACCGCCTTGGACTGAGGTCGCTTCAACCGCGCTGCAGCGCGCGGTCGCCGACGAAGGGGTTGCTGCGCCGTTCGGCACCGAAGCTGCTCTCCGGGCCATGGCCGGGAATGAAGACGGTGGCGTCGCCGAAGGGCCAGAGCCGCTCGGTGATCGAGGCGATCAGCTGCTCGAAATTGCCCTGCGGGAAATCGGTGCGCCCGATCGAGCCGGCGAACAGCACGTCGCCGACGAAGGCGCGATTCGCGCTGGCGCTGTGAAACACCACATGGCCGGGGGTGTGGCCGGGGCAATGGCGCACCGTCAGCGTCTCCTGGCCGAGCTGCACGGTGTCACCGTCCTGCAGCCAGCGCGTCGGCGTGAAGCGTTCGGCCGGCGGGAAGCCGAACATCTGGCTCTGCTGCGGCAGGCCGTCGATCCAGAACTGATCGCCCGGGTGGGGGCCGATGATGGGCAGCTGCTGGGTGCGCGCCAGCTCACCGGTGGCACCGGCGTGGTCGATATGGGCGTGGGTCAGCAGGATGGCGACCAGCTTCAGGCCGCGCGCCTTGACGGCGGCGAGCAGGCGGGGGATCTCGCCGCCCGGATCGACCAGCGCCGCCTCGTTCGTGGCGTCGCACCAGATCAGCGAGCAGTTCTGTTGGAAGGCGGTGACCGGCAGGGTTTCGTAGCGCAGCATGGGACGGATTGTGTTTCTTCACAACTCAGTGTCAGAACGGACAACTCCGTGTCAACTGAGTTAAACGGGCAAAGGTGGCTTCGACAACATAGTGTCAAGCAGAGCGCCGAGCACCGGAGTTCGCGGCGTCAGGCTCTGGTCCCGGCACTCCCATCGAGCCACTTAAGGGGGCGATATCGAGCCTCGTGACGCCCATCGCTCGGAGGAGGCGGAGCGCAAATGCAAAGGAGAGCCCATCAACACGGTCATCCCGTCCGAGCGCGCAACGGCAGGCTTCTGTCGTCCAGGATCCGACGCAATACGGACAGTTGGTTTCGCCATCGGACCGGATTGAAGAAGGGGCTCGTTGACAGATGACCGGTCAGAGCTGCCTGCCGGCGCCCGATGCAAGCCTTAAAGGCCAGTACGTCCGGGTATCAGGGAACGGCACAGAGCTGCCCGGGCAGCGGCCCGCTTGGTTCGCTGCCTGGGAGCGAAGCGACTTCTGGGTGGCGTTGCCAGATGTTGCCCACTGATTCGCAGTCGTTGAGTGGCGTTCGGAAAGTTTATGTTGACACCATAAACCGCCTAAGCTCTTCATAGGGCTGAACGCCCCAATCGCGGCCCTCCCCGGGGCCCTGCGGAGGAACTCGAGGTGGGGCGTTTGCCCGCACGCTGAGGGTTGGTTGAATTCGGCCAAGGCTGAAGTAGCACTGCAGCTGCAAACGAAGTGCTGCATCAACGGCGACCCTTCGACGGCTCAAGGCTGTGAGCAGCCGGTCGCCTTCCCGCGATCTCGGTGCGACATGAGCGCGAGGCGGGCTGCCGGTCAGCGGTCATTCGTGTGGGGCGGCGATCGACTATCTGCGGCCGTAGCAGGCGCAGACCTGGGCAGCTGCTGAGCAGCGTTGTCAGTCACTCATCCTTGCAGGCCGAACTCATGCTCTTAGTCCGAAAGCTGTCGTCCTGAATCGCCCCAGCTTCTGAGGAGGCTCTGCAATGGCCGGGGCGACTCAGTGCTGCACTTCCACTTGATGCCCTCGCAAGTCGCTAGGCCAGTCCTATCGGCAGGATAGGCCATCCAATGTACTTCTACGAAGTGGCCGTAAACAGCGCCCTGATGAAGACCCACCTATTGGGCAAGCCCTGCGCCGCCCGCCCTCGATAGGGTTGCACCAGACCAGCACGCCGTCCACCTGACCCAGCTGGGCCTCAACCTCGTCGGCGAACTCGTCGTGATAGACCGCAGGGACCGCCTTCAGACCGGCCGCGGCCAATGCGTCGAACAGCGGGGCAAAACGGCTGGCGGCCGGATCGGCGCGGTCGCGCGCCTCCCGGTCTCCGGGGTACAGCAGCGCGACCACCGGCGTGGCGACGTCGTTCATGAGTTGGCTCCCTCGGCCTTGTCGACCAGGGGCCGGCCGGCGGATGGCCAGCCCTCAATGCCGCCGCGCAAAAGGAGCGCTTTCAGACCAGGGGAAACGTGCAGCAGCGTCGTTGAATCGAAAGGCCGGTCTTGGATGCGTGCGTCCATGCGGACTCCTTCAGTGCAACAGGGAAGGAAGCCAGGAGACCGTCAGACCGGCCAGCGCGCTGCCGGCCAGCAGTGGCATCACACCGATCTTGAAGCGGAACAGCGCCAAGGCCGCTGCGATCGCGATGAGGGCCGACATCAGATCGAAGCGACCGGCTAGGCCCTGCGGCCAGAGCACGTGGTAGGCGAAGAACATGGCAAGGTTCAGGATCACCCCGACCACGGCTGCGGTGATCGCCGATAGCGGCGCCGTGAAACCCAGCTTGCCGTGCGTGGCCTCGACCAGCGGGCCGCCGGCCAGGATGAAGACGAAGGACGGCAGGAAGGTGAAGAAGGTCACCACCGTGGCGGCCAGCGCGCCGCCGACGAACAAGGCGTCGGGGCCGAGCACCTGCTTCAGCCAGCCGCCGACGAAGCCGACGAAGGCCACCACCATGATCAGCGGTCCGGGCGTCGTCTCGCCAAGCGCCAAGCCGTCGATCATCTGCGGGCCGCTGAGCCATTGGTGGCTCTCGACCGCGCCCTGGTAGACATAGGGCAGCACCGCGTAGGCGCCGCCGAACGTGAGCAGCGCCGCCTTGGTGAAGAACCAGCCCATCTGCGTCAGCGTGCCCTGCAGGCCGTTGGCGGCCACCAGCGCCGCCATGACCGCCAGCCACAGCCCCAGACCGGCCCCCAGCACCTTGACCAGCTGCCGGCGCGAGAAGCGTGCGTGCGGCGGCGTTGGCGTGTTGTCATCGATCAGCGCCGGTCCGTAGCTGGTCTTGGCGCTGCCATGTCCGCCGCCGAGCGCAAACACCTGCGGCCAACGGCGCGCGCCGAAGTGGCCGAGCAGCGCGGCCGCCAACACGATGGCCGGGAACGGTGTGTCAAAGGCAAAGATGGCGATGAAAGAGGCGCCAGCGATGCCCCACATCCAGCGGTTCTTCAGCGCCCGCGTGCCGATGCGGTGGGCCGCGTGCAGCACCAGTGCGGTCACCGCGGGCTTGAGCCCGTAGAAGATGCCGGCCACCAGAGGTACCTCACCGAAGCGCAGGTAAATCCAGCTCAGCGCGATCAGGATGAACAAGGAGGGCAGCACGAAGAGCAGGCCGGCGACGATGCCGCCCCAGGTCCTGTGCAGCAGCCAGCCGATGTAGGTTGCGAGTTGCTGCGCCTCGGGGCCGGGCAGCAGCATGCAGTAGTTCAGGGCATGCAAGAAGCGCTGCTCACTGATCCACCGCCGGCGCTCGACCAGCTCGGTGTGCATGATGGCGATCTGCCCGGCCGGGCCGCCGAAGCTGATGAAGCCGAGCTTGAGCCAGAAGCGCAGCGCCTCCATGAAGCTCGGGGCGGCGGGTGCGGTCGGGGTCATGAATCGGCCTTCAGGGCGGTGTACAGGGTGTCGAACAGCGGCAGCGCCGCGGCCAGCAACGCGTCGTCCTGCGGGTGCTGCAGTTGCAGGCCGCGCACCAGCAGCACCAGCCCGGCGGCCTCGTCGACGGCCGCACCGCCGACGTCAATGCAATGCACCAGCCGGCCCAGGCCGCGCACACCGGCGTCATCGTCAAGGCCGAAGGACGTGGCGACGACCTCGAAGCTGACCTTGTCGCCGACATGGGTGAAGCGCGCACCGTCGAAGTCAAAGCCCAGGGCCTCGCGCGGGCAGCGTCTCGCGTCCTTCAGCCAGACAAAGCGCGGCGAGCGGTCGACGAAGCGCTGGATCAGCCAGGCGGTGGCCAGGCGGTCCACCCAGGGCCGCTGGCGCGTCGCCCAACTGCGCCCCTGGAAGTCGGCGGCATCCAGGCGCTCAATCACCGCCTCTTGGGGTGCCGGTTCGTCGGGCGACAGCCGCAGCTCGATCGCGCGGCGTAGCTCGGCATAAGCCTTGGCCGCCTTCTCGCTGGCCTTGCCCGGGAAGAAGTCGCTGGCTTGCAGGGCCTGCCATTGCTGGTCCAACAGATGCAGGCGCTTGCGCAGCTCGGCCTCGTTCAGGCTGGGCAGTGCGAGGCGCGTCTCCTTCATCGTCTGAAGTTGCTCGGCATACAGATCCGAGCGGTCGAACAAGGCGCGGAACGCCCGCTCCTGGGTTTCGTCGCGAGCCTGTGTGCGGAGCAGATGCGCCTCTGCGCCGGCGGCTCGGATGCTCTGCTCCAGCTCCCAGAGCGCAGGGGCGGTGGCCGCCTGCTCAGGCAGCAGGTAGACCCCATCGCGCAGGCTGGCTGCGGCGGTGGCCTTCAGTGCGCGCCACACCCGAACCCGCAGCGCACTGGGGTGAGTCGGCAAGGTCGCCGTGAGGATCAACCAGTCGGTCATGTAGCAAATATAACAACGCGCGATAAATGCTACTAAGCACCGCGGAGGCCAGCAGATACAACCCGGTGAAAACCTCGGTGCTCCACAAAGCATCATTCCTGCCCTTCAGTCACGGCCCTTGGTCGAGACGACTTCAGGGAGCCGCTAACATCTATCCGTGGTTCGTTGTCTCCTCCTCATCGCATTGCTCGCCTGCCTGGTCTGGCAGTCGTTCGCTTCTGCGCACGCCTCTGTGGCACCGCAGGGGGATGGAGATCTGGGACATGCGCTGCTGCACTGGAGCGGAGAGGCCCACCATCATCACGATGGCGGCATCCACCAGGATGATTCCGACGAGTCCGTCGCGCATGTGATGACCGACCACATGGGCGGCGCTGCGGCGCTGCTGACGAGCACGGAGACGCTGGGCGTCACTGCAGCAAGGGAAGCGCTGCCGATCACATCGCAGGCGCAGCTACCCCCGCCCTTCCTCGACGGCCTGTTGCGACCACCACGAGCCTGAGCTGAACAGCTTGGCATGAGCAGGGCTGCACGCCCTGCCTTGCCGATTCGCGCACCCACACCTGTGGGCCTTGCCGCTGTTTCCTCTCAGGAGCATCGTGAAATCCTCCGCCTTATGGCGGGCCTGCGCTCTCGCAGGTCTGCTGCATGCCGCCATGGCCGCACCGGCCATCGCGGTCGAATCTCCCCCGCCGGCGCCCAACCTGTCGGCCGCCCTTGACGCGGCCTGGCAGCGCTCGCTGTCGCTTCCCCAGACCGAGGGCCTGCGCCAGCGCGCCCAGGCCGAGCACGGCATCGCGACTCGCCTTTGGGCCGCGTCGCCTCAGCTGGAACTCAGTCAGCGCACGGACCGCTGGCAGCGCGACCGTGGCGCACGCGAAACCGAATTGAGTCTGGGCGTACCGCTCTGGCTCTATGGCCAGCGCGAGGCCCAGCGCCAGGCCGCCGCCGGCCTGCTGGAACTCGCGGCAGCGGAGCAGACTGCTGCACGCCTTCAGCTGGCCGGCCAGCTGCGCGAGCAGGCCTGGGCCCTCCAGCAGCTCCAGGCCGTGTGGCGTCAGGCCGACGCGAACGCCCAGGGCATGGACAAGCTGGCCGCTGATGTGACCCGCCGCGTTCAGGCTGGCGACCTTGCCGACACCGACGGCATGGCGGCTCGCGCCGAAGCCTTGGCCGCCGCCGCACAGGCCCGCCAATCCTGGCTGGCTCTGCAACAGGCGCGCCAGCAATGGCGGTTGCTGACGGGGCAGGCGCTTGAAGCCAACGCCGACGAGGCGCCGGCCGACGCCGCCATGGTGAGCGACGCGCACCCGCTGCTGCGTCGTGCCGAGGCACGATTGACGCAGGCCAGGGCGCAGTTCGAGCTCCACCGACGCGCCAACCGCGGGGCGCCCGAACTGCGCCTGGGTTGGCGCCAGGATCAGGCCGCACGCGGTGCCGAACGCGAGGGCAGCGTGGTCATCGGCCTGCGAATCCCGCTGGAAGCCGATCGCCGCAACGGCGTGCAGCTGGCTGAAGCCGGCGCCGCACTCAGCGTCGCCGAGATCGAGCGTGCCCGCCTGCGTGAGCAGCTTGAAGCCGAGCTGCAGACGGCCCGCGAAACCCTGCGCACGGCCGAAGCCCAGGCGCAAGGCACCGCCGAACAGGCCCGCTTGCTGCGCGAGCGCGCTGCCCTGCTGCAGCGCTCCTTCCAGGCCGGGGAAACCGCCTTGCCTGAACTGCTGCGCGCGCTCTCGGCCGCCGCGCAGGCAGACGCCAGCCTGCATCAATCCCAAGCCGCCCTGGGCCTCGCCCAGGCCCAGCTCAAGCAATCCCTCGGACTCCTGCCATGAAATCCCTCTTCCTTCTACCGATGCTGCTTGCGCTGCCCTTGGCTGGCAGCGCCGCCCCGGGCGCCCACGGCCCCAATGGCGAACACCTGGATGCCCCTGCCCAAGTCGCCAGCGTCGGAACGCGCCCCCGTGTCGAGGCCGCCACGGAGGCCTTTGAGCTGGTTGCCACCCTGTATGCCGAGGAGCTGTCCATCCTCATCGACCGCTTCGCCACCAACGAGCCGGTCCTCAAGGGCAAGCTGACCGTGGAAAGCGGCGGCATCAAGGCCGAGGCCCGCTTCCACGAGGACCACGGCGACTACGCCATCGACGATCCCAAGCTGCTGCAGCTCCTGAAGAAGCCGGGCGAGCATGCCCTGGTCTTCACGCTGATCGCCGGCGAGGACAGCGACCTGATCGACGCCACGCTTCGCGTGGCCGATGAAGCTGGCCACGGACACGAGCACAGCCACGCGCTGGAGGTCGCCGCCTATGCCGCGGGCGGTCTGCTGCTGCTGGGTGCAGGCGCCTGGATGTGGCGCCGCCGCACCCCGTCGTTCCAGAAGGGAGGCCTGTGATGCGCGCCCGTTATTTGCCGCTGCTCCTTGCCCTGGCCACGCTGCCCAGCGTCTGGGCCGCACCGGGTGCCCATGGCCCCAATGGCGAGCACCTGGATGCCCCGAGCACGCCGCAGGCCTCGGGTCTGGGCCGCCTGCCTGACGGTAGCCTGAATGTGCCCAAGAGCGCGCAGCGCCGGCTGGCCATCCGCACCCTGCTCGCCCCCGAGACCGAAGCCGCCGCCACGGTGGAGCTGCCCGGCCGCGTCATCGCCAACCCGAACGCCAGCGGCCAGCTGCAGTCGGTGCATGGCGGCCGCATCGAGCCCGGCCCCAAGGGTCTGCCGCTGCCCGGTCAGGCGGTCAAGCAGGGGGAGGTACTGGCCTATGTGCGGCATCACGCCGACCCCTACGCTGCCGGCGCTCAGCAAGCGCATTTGGCCGAGTTGCGTGCGCAGAGAGAGATCGCCGAGCAGCGCCTGCAACGCTTGGAAGGCCTGGCGGGCAGCGTGCCGCGCAAGGACATCGACGCCGCGCGGGCAGAAGCCCGCGCCCTGGCCGAACGCGAGCGTCACATCGGCACCAGCCTGCGCCAGCGCGAAGCTCTGGTGGCGCCGGTTTCCGGCGTGGTGGCACGCAGCCAGTTGGCGAGCGGCCAGGTGGTCGAGCCGCGCGAGCTGCTGGTCGAGGTGGTCGACCCCGGTCGTTTGCTGGTCGAGGCCAGCAGCAACGATCCTGGCCTGGCCGCGCGCATTGCCGGTGCGCAATTGCAGAGCGGCGCCGAGCTCAAGCTGATCGGTGCTGCGCGCGCGCTGCGCGATGGCGTGCTTCCTTTGTCCTTCTCGCTGCAGGCCAAGGACGCTGGCCTGGCCCTGGGCCAGCCAGTCACCGTCATCGTGCAGCTGCGCGAGCGGGGCAAGGGCATCGTGCTGCCGGCCGAGGCGGTGATGAAGAGCGCCAACGGAGAGTCCGTGGTCTGGATCAAGTCCGGGGCCGAGCGCTTCATCGCGCAGCCGGTGCAGATCAGGCCGCTGGATGCCAAGACTGTGCTGGTCGTGCAGGGCCTGGCCGCGGACAACCGCGTGGTGGTCCAGGGCGCGGCCTTGATCAACCAGATCCGCTGAACAGGGGCGCTGCATCATGTTCAATTGGATCGTCCGCAACAGCTTGGCGAACCGGCTCTTCGTGCTGGCCTTCGCCGCGCTGCTGATGGGCTATGGGGCCCTGACCGCCTGGCGCACGCCGGTCGATGTGTTCCCCGACCTCAACAAGCCCATCGTTACCGTGCTCACCGAAGCCGGCGGCATGGCGCCGCAGGAGGTCGAGCAGCTCGTCAGCTTTCCGCTGGAAACCGCACTGAACGGTATGCCCGGGGTGACCCGGGTGCGCTCCACCTCGGGCGTGGGCCTGGCCATCGTCTACGCCGAGTTCGACTGGGGCACCGACCCCTACCGCAACCGACAACTGGTGGCCGAGCGCCTGGCCCTGGTGCGCGAGCAACTGCCGGCCGGCCTGTCTCCGCAGATGGGGCCGGTTTCGTCCATCATGGGCGAGGTCATGCTGATCGCGCTGCCCGTGCAGGCCGGGGGCAGCGGGCCGATGGAGGCGCGCGAGTACGCTGACTTTGTGCTGCGGCCGCGCCTGCTGTCCATTCCCGGCGTGGCCCAGGTCATCCCGATCGGCGGCGAGGTGCGCACACTGCGCGTCGCCCCCGATACCCAGCGCATGGCGCAGTTCGGCGTGTCGCTGACCCAGGTCGAGCAGGCGCTGCAGGGCTATGCGAGCAATGCCGGCGGGGGCTTCATCGACCTGAACAGCCGCGAGTACCTGATCCGGCACATCGGTCGCGGCCCCCGGGTCGACGACCTGGGCGGCGTTGCCGTGGCCTGGAAAGACAACCGACCCATCCTGCTGGAGCAGGTGGCGCAGGTTGGCTTCGCACCCGGTCTGAAACGCGGTGACGCCGGCTACAACGGCCAGCCAGCCGTCGTGCTCAGCGTGCAGAAGCAGCCGAGCGCCGACACGGTGCAGCTCAGCCGGCAGATCGAGCAGGCCCTGGTCGAGCTCAAGCAAGGTCTGCCCAAGGGCTTGGCCGAGCCGCGCGTGCTGTTCCGCCAAGCAGACTTCATCAAGGCCTCCACCGGCAACGTCGCCGAGGCCTTGCGCGACGGCGCCATCATGGTCGCGATCGTGCTGTTCGCCTTCCTGCTGTCGGCGCGCACCACGCTGATCTCGCTGATCGCCATACCACTGTCGCTCGCGGTCACCGCCCTGGTGTTCCGCTGGTTCGGGCAGTCGATCAATGTGATGACCTTGGGCGGTCTGGCCATCGCCATCGGCGAGCTGGTCGACGACGCAGTGGTGGACGTCGAGAACATCCTGCGGCGCATGAAGCAGAACCGCCAGGCCGCCAACCCGCTGCCGCTGTTGGAGGTGGTTCGCCAGGCGAGCGTGGAGGTGCGCTCGGGAATCGTCTACGCCACCGCCGTGGTGGTGCTGGTGTTTGTGCCGCTGTTCGCGCTGCCGGGCATCGAGGGGCGCCTGTTCACGCCGCTGGGCATTGCCTACATCGTGTCCATCCTCGCGTCGATGCTGGTGTCGATGACGGTCACGCCGGTGCTTTGCAGCTACTGGCTGCCGGGTATGAAGCGTCTGGACCATGGCGACAGCCCGCTGGTGGCCTGGCTCAAGCGCCAGGACGAGCGGGTGCTGAACTGGAGCTTCGACCGCGCCAAGGGCTTGATGGCAGCCGCCGTGCTGGCGGTCGGCCTGGCTGCGGCCAGCCTGCCGTTCTTCCCGCGTGCCTTCCTGCCGGCCTTCAACGAGGGCTCGCTGGTGCTGGGCCTGCTGATGCAGCCGGGCACTGCGCTGACCGAGGCGAACCGCATCGGCAGCTTGGCCGAGCAGCTGATCAAGGAGGTGCCCGAGGTGCTGCAGGTGGGCCGGCGCACCGGTCGCGCCGAACTCGACGAGCATGCCGAGGGCGTGCATGCGGCCGAGATCGACGTCGACCTGAAGCGTTCGGATCGCGACCGCGAGGCGGTGATGGCCGACATCCGCGCCCGGCTCTCGGTGTTGCCCGCGCAGGTGACCATCGGCCAGCCGATCTCGCACCGCCTGGACCACCTGCTGTCCGGCGTGCGCGCGCAGATCGCCATCAAGATCTTCGGCGACGACCTGGACACCCTGCGCGGACTGGCCGAGAACCTGCGCGGGCAGCTGTCCACCGTGCCCGGGCTGGTGGACCTGACCGTCGAGAAGCAGGTGCTGATCCCGCAGATCACCGTGCGCCTGGATGCGCGCAAGGCCGCCCAGGCGGGCTTGTCGCCGGGCGAAGCGGTGCGCCTGCTGAAGACGCTCACTGATGGCACGCATGGGGCGGAGATCGTGGAGGGGGCCAAGCGCTACGACCTGGTGCTGCGCCTGCCCGACGAGCGCCGCGGCCCGCAGGACCTGGCGCGCACCTTGATCGACACCCCGGCGGGACGTTTGCCGGTCTCCGCCATTGCCACAGTGGAGGAGACCGATGGCCCGAACCAGATCGGTCGCGAGAACGGACGGCGCCGCATCAACGTCTACGCGAATACCGATGGCCGCGATATGGGTGAGGTGGTGGCCCAGGTGCGCGAGCTGATCGCGGGCCAGCAGTTGCCGACGGCTGTCTTCATCAGCCTGGAAGGGCAGTTCCAGGCGCAGGAGCAGTCGATGCGACTGATCGCGGGCCTGTCGCTGATCTCGCTGCTGATGATGGTGTTGGTGCTGCACCAGCGCTATCGCTCGGGCGTGCTGGTGGCCATCATCCTGGCCAACATCCCGCTGGCCTTGATCGGTGCCGTGCTGGCGATGTGGATCGCGGGCGTCAGCCTGTCGGTGGCGTCCATGGTCGGCTTCATCACCCTGGCCGGCATTGCCACGCGCAACGGCATCTTGAAGATCAGCCACTACATCAACCTCTGCAGGCTTGAGGGCGAGGCTTTCGGCAAGCCCATGATCGTGCGCGGCTCGCTGGAGCGCTTGACGCCTGTGCTGATGACGGCGCTGGTGGCCGCATTTGCGCTCACGCCGCTGCTGCTGGCTGCCGACGCACCGGGCAAGGAGATCCTGCACCCGGTAGCTGTCGTGATCTTCGGGGGCCTGATCAGCTCGACCCTGCTCGACACCCTGCTGACGCCGGTGCTGTTCTGGCGTTTCGGTCGCCAGCCGACCGAGCGTCTGCTGGCCGAAGCCGGGGAGGCCGATGCCCACCCGGTCGCCGCGCCGCACCGGGAAGCTTTTTGATGTTCCGGGGTCTCCGTGGCGCCACCCCTGCGAAGTGCGCCACAGACCTGTTGTCTGGAGTGAACCCATGAAGCAATTTCTCATCGCCGCCCTGATCGCCATCGCCTCCATCGGCGTCGCCAATGCCCACGGCGGCAGCAAGCCCAAGCACGGCGGCATCGTTGCCGTGGCCAGCGACCTCAGCTTTGAGCTGGTGGCCGGCGCCGACGAGGCCTCGATCTACATCGAAGACCACGGCCAGGCGGTCGCTCCGACCGGCATGAGCGGCAAGCTCACGGTGCTGGTGAATGGCGCCAGCAGCGACGTCCCGCTGGCCGTGGCCGGCGACCGCCTGGTGGCCAAGACCGCGCTGACCAAAGGCGCCAAGGTGGTGGCCAGCCTGAAGACCGCCGCCGGCAAGCCGGTGACGGTCCGCTTCACGATCAAGTGATGGTCAGGGGGGCAGCCCCCCTCAAGGAGTACGGAATGAAAACCTCCAGCATGCTTTACAGCCTGGGCGCGGCCATCGGCCTTAGCGCCTGCGCCGGCATCACCGACTATGGCGGCGGAAGGACCTGGGACAAAGGCTGGCGCAAGGCCAGCGTGTCCAGCGTCAACGATGAGCTGAGCTGGATCCAACGGCCCAGTTGCGGCAAGGCGGTGGCACCCGGTGACAAGATCGTCTCGGTGAGCTACCGAGACAGCGGTCAACAAGTGCGATGGAAGTTCATTCCGATGCCAGAACAGCGAGCGTTTCCGCCCCAGTCGCGGGTCCTGCTGAACCTCAAAACCTGTGAGCTGGTTCGTGATTCCTGATCGCATCCTTGAGCCGTGGTCCCAAGCTGGGTGCTCGGCGCCGTGAACGGTGTCGTCGTGCGGAAGCAGCTGCCGGCCCTGCGGGGCGGGCTGCTCGCGCTGTTGGCGGCTTTGCTATTTGGCGTCAGCACGCCGCTGGTGCAAAGCTTCGGAACCGACGTTGGGCCCTTCAGCACGGCGGCCCTGCTCTACGCGGGGGCTGCCCTCGTCGGTGCCCTGTCGCGTCAGCCCGCGGAACGCGAAGCCAGGCTGACTCGCAGCGACTTGCCGCGAGTCGTTGCCATGGCCGGCTTTGGCGCCGTTCTGGGTCCGGTGGCGTTGGCCTGGGGACTGCAGCGCACCAGCGGCACCGGTGCATCCTTGATGCTGACGTTGGAAGCGCTGTTCACGGCGGTGCTGGCCTGGCGCTTGTACGGCGAGACCATGGATCGCCGCGTCTGGGCGGCCATGCTGCTGCTGTTGATCGGGGGGCTGACCCTTGTGCTGGATCGTGGACAAGGAGGGGAGACACAGCTGCTAGGGATTTGCTGATCAAGTCCTCACCGTAGAACTCCGTCTTGTCGAGGGTGTTGCGG
>VFQU01000127.1_pt1 | contig 96872 bp, 100 predicted proteins | sample 3512311 | NCBI WGS metagenome assembly VFQU01 (sample SAMN10412377, study PRJNA504923) | tailings metagenome | isolation source: Relicate 3 Philex TSF3 active mining site | place: Philippines: Tuba, Benguet | collected 2017-08-29
CAATGTTGCGCGATTGCCAAAAGCGGTTCGATGTCTTGAAAACCCGGTATCGATTCCGGTCGAACTATCCGAAGCGTTATCTGAGTTAACCGATCGTACCCGGAGCCGCCACGCATGAGAATCGCGTTATTTGGAACCAGTGCCGATCCGCCTACGACGGGACATCTAGAGATTTTACGCTGGCTCTCGCAGCGATTTGATCACGTTGCAGTTTGGGCCGCCGACAATCCGTTTAAATCTCAGCAAACTGAGTTGAGTTATCGAACTGAGATGCTGAAAGTTTTAGTGGATGAATTAGCTTGTGCCAATGTGGAAGTGCATCCAGAATTGAGCCATCCGAGAACTCTGATTACGGTCGATCGCATTCAGCAACGCTATCCGAATGCAGAATTAACCTTGGTTGTCGGATTTGATGTCGCGAGGCAATTGTCGAAATGGTATCGTGCTCAAGAATTGTTGCAGCGCGTTCAAGTGTTGGTGATTCCGCGATCGCGCTATTCATTTACTCAAGAAGATTTGGAGCAGTTGAAGACTTTGGGTGCGAAGACTGAGATTGCCCCGGCAAGTGTTCCAGATGTTTCTTCGACTGCATATCGCGAAGGCTGTGACTTATCTGGGGTGACCGCTTCAATTCAGGCTTATATCGATCGGGAGCAATTGTATCCATGCCACGCACACATCGAAAAACAACCAGTTCATTAATAGGAGAGAAACTTGCAGATTTCAGGGTGGGAGTCGATAACGCGATTTTCTCAGTCGATACGGCGCAAAATCGGTTACTGGTTTTGCTCGTGATGCGTCATGAGGAGCCGTTTTTGGGTCAGTGGAGTTTGCCTGGCACACTGGTTCGCCAAGGGGAATCGCTAGAAGATGCGGCGTATCGAATTCTGTCAGAGAAGATTCGGGCGCGTAATCTCTATCTAGAGCAGCTTTATACGTTTGGCGGTCCCGATCGCGATCCGCGTGAGGCAAAGGATAGTTATGACGTGCGGTATCTATCGGTGAGCTATTTTGCATTAGTTCGATTTGCGGAAGCTGAACTGATTGCAGATGGGGTGAGCGGAATTGCTTGGTATCCTGTGGATCAATTACCTGAACTTGCTTTTGATCACAACAAGATTTTGGAGTATGGTCATCGCCGCTTAAGAAACAAATTAGAGTACAGTCCGGTTGCGTTTGATGTGTTGCCTGAACTGTTTACGTTGAGTGATTTATTTCAGCTTTATACGACTGTGTTGGGAGAAAACTTTTCAGATTATTCTAATTTTCGATCGCGCTTACTCAAGCTTGGGTTTCTCTCAGATACTGGGGTAAAAGTTTCCAGAGGAGCGGGGCGACCGGCAAGTCTATATCGCTTTGATGCTGAGGCATTTGCGCCACTAAAAGATAAGCCTTTAGTGTTTATTTGAGTGTTGAAATTATGGGACTTGGGATTGAAGAATTACTAGCCGATAAGCGAGAAGAGATTTTAGCGATCGCACAAAAACACGGAGCTTACAATATCAGAGTTTTTGGCTCCGTTGCTCGTCATGAAGCAAATAGTAAGAGCGATATTGATTTCTTAGTAGATATGGGTGAAAAGCATAGCTCCTGGTTTCCTGTTGGATTAATTCAAGATCTTGAGGATCTACTAGGGCGAGAAGTGGATGTTGCAACTGAGAAAATGCTGCATGAGCGGATTCGCGATCGTGTCTTGAAAGAGGCAATTTTCTTATGATTGACGATGGCTTAAACATGACCTGTATTGCAGAATGTGTTGCCCGGATTGAAGAATATACTACTGCTGGACAAGACGCATTTGCAGCATCAACTTTAATTCAAGATGCCGTCATTCGGAACTTTCAAGTAATTGGCGATGCAACTAAAAACCTTTCTCCAGAACTTAGACAATCTTATCCAGATGTTCCATGGCGAAGAATGGCTGGATTTCGAGATGTACTTGTTCATGACTATCTAAGAGTTGATTTGGCGATTGTTTGGGAAATTATCGAAATTGAATTGCCTAGCCTCAAACCGCAAATTCTAGAAATCTTGCAAACATTGAATTCCACACCATCATGAAAATTGCGATCGCACAACTCAATCCGACGATCGGAGATATCCAAGGCAACGCTGCCAAAATTCTTGAAGCTGCTAATCGCGCAGCATCCGAGGGAGTTCGTCTCTTACTGACTCCAGAACTTTCACTTTGCGGCTATCCTCCTCGCGATCTACTGTTGCATCCAAGCTTTGTTGAAACAATGGCAAAGCAGCTTGCTGAACTAGCATCAAAGCTTCCTGAAGGTGTAGCAGTTTTAGTCGGAACAGTCGAGCCGAATGCTGGAGCGATTTCTACAGGTGGTAAACCTCTGTTTAACAGTGTGGCCCTGATTGAGAAAAGCAATGTTCTCCAAATCTTTCATAAGCGGTTACTACCAACCTACGATGTCTTTGATGAGGATCGTTACTTTGAACCGGGAAATGAGCCGAATCAGTTCGAGCTAGATGGCGTTCGGATTGGAGTCACAATCTGTGAGGATCTCTGGAATGATGAGGAATTCTGGGGAAAACGCACATATAACTTGAACCCGATTGCGGATTTAGCTCAAGTAGGAGTCGATTTTACGATTAACCTTTCTGCATCGCCTTACACAGTTGGAAAGCAAAAGCTTCGAGAAGCAATGTTGAAGCATGGAGCCGTGAGGTTTAATCAACCTTTGATCTATGCGAATCAGGTGGGTGGAAATGATGATCTGATTTTTGATGGAGCGAGTCTTGCGATCGACAGAAAAGGCGAACTGATTGCACGAGCCGTGAGCTTTGAAGAAGATTGGGTCGTGCTTGAGTACGACTCAGACAAGCAAGACTTCGAGAAAAGCGCGATCGCCTCTGCCCCAGAATGTAAAGAAGCCGAACTTTGGTCAGCATTGGTGCTAGGGGTGCGAGATTACGCCCGCAAATGTGGCTTTTCTAAGATTGTGTTGGGTTTGAGTGGTGGGATTGATTCCTCTTTGATTGCTGCGATCGCATCTGAAGCAGTGGGCAAAGATAACGTTCTCGGTATTTTAATGCCTTCGCCTTATAGTTCAGATCACTCGATTCAAGATGCTCTAGCACTCGCTGAGAATTTGGGAATTCAGACTCAAACATTTCCAATTGGAACCTTAATGGAATGTTTTGACCACACGCTCGATCCATTGTTTGCTGGAACGCCCTTTGGACTGGCAGAAGAGAACTTACAGTCTCGAATTCGTGGCACGTTGCTGATGGCAGTATCGAACAAATTCGGGCATCTACTCGTTTCGACTGGGAATAAATCTGAGGTCGCTGTTGGTTACTGTACGTTGTATGGCGATATGAATGGGGGGCTTGCTGCGATCGCAGATGTTCCGAAAACTCAAGTCTACAAACTGTGCGAATGGTTAAATCGTTCTACTGAAATCATTCCGAACAATGTTCTGAGCAAGCCTCCGAGTGCAGAACTGAAGCCAGATCAAAAAGATCAAGACTCGTTGCCAGAGTATGACGTGCTGGACGATATTCTCGATCGCTATCTTCACCAGCATCAATCTTTAGCAGAAATCGTTGCAGCCGGACATGACGCTGCGATCGTCGAACGAGTGGCGAAATTAGTTCGGATTGCGGAGTTCAAACGGAAGCAAGCACCGCCTGGATTGAAAGTTACCGATCGAGCTTTTGGAACCGGGTGGAGAATGCCGATCGCGAGTCGCTGGATTGCTCAAATTTCTCACAATTCGTAAAATGTGTAGTTGTGTGAAGCAAGACCGATGACGAGACGAACTTCTCCAGACGATTTACAAAATTGGGACGATGCTCAGGATATCGAGCATTTAGTCAACGATAAGCGATCTCATAAACGTGCTACACCTGCTAAAGGTCGTCGCCGCAATCGTCGCTATGAAAATCGCTTACTCAAATTGCAGATCGAGAACGTTGAGTTTGACGAAGGTAGCTAAGTTCATCGGGGGTTAATTCTCGCCATTCTCCGGGAGATAGACCTGTGAGGCGAAGCTTTCCGATCGCGACTCGAACCAGCCTCAACGTCGGAAAACCGACGGCTGCAGTCATGCGACGAACTTGCCGATTTCGTCCCTCAGTTAACGTGATTTCGAGCCAAGCGGTCGGAATGTTTTTGCGAAATCGAATTGGGGGATCGCGATCGGGTAAATCTGGCTCAGGTAGTCGATCGACGATCGCCGGACGAGTTAAATAATCCTTGATTTTTACGCCTTTTCGTAATTGAGCGATCGCTTCGTCTGGTGGAATGTTTTCAACTTGCACCCAATAGGTTTTGGAATGTTCAAATTTTGGATCGCTGAGTCGGTGCTGAAGCTGACCATTATCCGTCAACAGCATCAAGCCTTCGCTGTCTTGATCGAGCCGACCGACCGCGTAAACATTCGGCACAGGAATGAAATCTTTTAGCGTCGATCGAGGATTCGGTGAGTCATCGGTAAACTGACTCAGCACATTGTAAGGTTTATAAAACAGCAAGTGAGGCATAACGATTGCCAAAGACTTGCTTGATTTTACGATCCTAGGAAGGGCAATGTGAGCCAGCGGCGTGATCGACCATTTGAAGTTGTTTCTGACAGTTGCAGCACAATTTTTAATTCATGCAGCGGCTTTGTTGTGCGCGCGATCGGCGTATTGAATAGCAGCGCGATCGTAATCACTAGAACTAATGTCCAAGCGGTCGGAAACTTAATCAGTGGGAAATGACGAACCATCGATATGTCTGAGAACAGCTTGTTCATTATGGCGGAATTCGTCCAAGATGACACAGTTGAACAATCGGTGGCATTACGGAATTTATTGCGAACTTAAATCTTTCGTCCCAAAATAATCACATCGCGATCGCACTGCCAGGATTGAGCAACTTCGGGCAAATATCCCCATTGGGCAAAGCCGAATTTTTTCAGCAATTCGATACTGGGCGTATTTTCTGCAAAAGCAATGCCAAGCAACGTTCTAATGCCGAGGCGTGGCGATTGTGCGATCGCATGTTTGAGCAAAGTCTGCCCAACGCCTTGTCGATGAAATTTCGGTGCAACATATAAGCTAATTTCAGCCGTCGATCGATATGCTTCTCGACCGTAATACATCCGAAACGCAAACCATCCTGCAATCTGATTGTCTCGTTCTAAAACCCATAAAGGATAGCGATCGGGAGAATGCGATCGAAACCAATCTAATCGACTTTCGACTGATACAGGTTCAACATCAGCCGTAATGGTTTTTGCCGCAACTGCGTGATTATAGATTTCAACAATGGCGGGTAAATCAGCTTCAACAGCATCTCGAATCATTGCGGCGTAACCTGCTGAGAAATCCATTGCAAATAAGGGTGTGATCCTTGAACAATCGGGAGGGCAATAATTTCAGGAACTTCGTAAGAATGAAGTTCGCGGATTTTCGCTTCGAGTTCAGCAAAGCGATCGAGTTTTGACTTAATGACCAATTGCCATTCTTCTTCTTGGTGAATCTCCTCTCGCCAAGTGTAGACGGACTGTACGGGTAGGAGTGTTACGCAGGCTGCTAATTTCGCAGCAACCAGCGATCGCGCTAGCATTTCCGCCTGAGCCTTTGAGCTTGCGGTTACTAAAATCACTCCGAACTCTGATTGTGTCATAAGCTTAAAAATGAACCCTAGCGCCTTTCAGTGTAATTGCCATGAGCAAAAAAATCCTGTTGATTTTAGTATGGATCGGTTTTGTGAGCTATGCGTTCACGCTTGCTCCTCCTCAGCAGCCTGACACGTTTGATTTAATTGCCAATCTTTCAACCGGAAAGATCGCAGGGGTGAATCCTTTGATTGTGGCGCTCTTTAATATCATGGGCGTTCTGCCGATGGCGTATAGTTGCATCACATTCTTGGATGGTCGATCGCAAAAAATTCCGGCTTGGCTGTTTACGCTTGCATCATTTGGTACTGGTGCATTTGCGTTATTGCCGTATTTGATTTTCCGTCAGCCGAGTCCGACCTTTCAGGGACAGAAAAATTGGCTCCTCAAGATTTTAGATTCTCGAATCACAGGTAGCGCGATCGCACTCAGCGGAATTGGTCTATTTCTTTACGGAGTGACGAATGGCGATTGGAGTAACTTTGTGCAACAGTGGCAGACCAGCCGATTCATTCATGTAATGAGTTTAGATTTTTGTCTGTTATGTGCATTGTTTCCAATTCTGTTGCAAGACGATATGAAACGACGTGGTTTAACTGATTCACAAGTGTTCAAGATTCTGTCATTCGTCCCGTTCTTTGGAGCGTTGATTTATTTGGCATTGCGTCCACCCACGATCGAGCAATCGACTCCTGTTCCATCTGAGCAAGTTGCAGTATGAAGTTAGGCGATTCTGAAGTCCACATTTGGCAAGTGAACTTAGACGAGGTGCAACTCCATCTCTTATCAGCAGATGAACAAGTCAGAGCCGATCGATTTAAATTTGAGCAGCATCGCAAACGATTTATTGCAGGGCGATCGTTTTTGCGATCGCTGCTTTCTCGTTATTGTCAAGCCGATCCGATGGCCTTGGAATTTGAATATAGTTCGCACGGAAAACCTGCGCTCAAGCGATCACGAATTCAATTCAATCTAGCGCATTCGCAGCATTTAGCTCTGTATGCAGTGACTTACGATCGACTGGTGGGAATTGATGTTGAAGCAATTCGACCGATGGATGATTTAGAGTCTCTGGTGCAGCGATTCTTTTTGCCTTCGGAGTACAAAGCAATTCGAGCTGATAATGCTTTATTTTTTCAGTACTGGACTTGCAAAGAAGCGTTTCTAAAAGCGATTGGAACCGGAATTTCAAAACTGAAAGAATTAGAGATTGAGAATGCACAATTAAAGACGATTCCAGTGGAAGCGAGATCGCGAAAATGGCATCTTCAGCAGCTATCCATTCAAGATGATTTTGCTGGAGCCATCGCAGTTGAGCAAAACTGTCCATCTCTCGAATTGAAGTCTTTTAAATCACTCACAGGTGAGATGCAGGAGATTGATTAGTCAAGCAATACTCCAGAAAGTATGCTCTCCTCAACAATATGACAATCGAGTTTAATCTCTTCGCGCCTCGCAACGAAGCAGTGGAGCTTATTGGTTCTTTTTCGGATTGGCAAGGCGTTCCGATGGAGAAAGATGAAACAGGCTTTTTCCGAGTTCAGCTTGAGCTAAAAGATGGTGATTATCAATATAAATTTCGCATTAAACATCAAGATAAATGGATTGAAACTAACGATCCGTACATGACAGAAATGGATCGTAAAACTCAAAATGGCATCGTTCATATTAAAGAAGGTCAACGCATCTTAGATACCTTTATTTGGCAACATGACGACAGTTTTCTCCCCGATAATCGCGATCTAGTTCTCTACGAAATGCACATTGCGGATTTTTGTAGTGCCGATCCTTCTGATCCGACGAAATTCAAACAAGCTTTAGAAAAGCTCAATTATCTCAGCGAATTAGGCATTAATGCGATCGCGCTAATGCCGATTACTGAATATGCTGGCGATTACCGTTGGGGATATATGCCTCAACACTTTTTTGCCCTAGAAAGTAGCTATGGCAAACCCGCGGATTTCAAATCTTTTGTCGATGACTGTCATGCGCGTGGAATTCGTGTTTTCATCGACTGTATTTTCAATCACACGCATGAAGAAAGCCCATTATTGTTAATTGATCGAGATTATTGGTACTACCACGATCGACATTACCCTGAAGACGATGCGAACTACTGGGGGCCTGAACTCAGCTACGAAAACTACGACCCCGATCGCGACATCCGCCCAACTTGGAACTACGTCAATGCCATCGTGCAATTCTGGACTCATGAGTATCACATTGATGGCATCCGCTATGATGCCGTTCGCCAAATTGCTAACGATGAATTCTTTGGCTGGTTATTTGAGCAGGTTAAAGTTCCTAAGCCGTTCTTTCACATTGCAGAACACATTCCCGACTCTAGCGAAATCTGCAAACCGCAAGGCGTATTTGATGCCTGCTGGCATGAAAGCTTTCGCTACTTTCTCACAGATCTCCTGATTGGCAAAGACATCGACTTCAACGAATTCAAATCTGCGATCGCTGCTCAGCCGCAAGGATATGCAGAGGCGACTTCTGTGATTAACTATCTCGCAACCCACGATCGCGAACATCTCATCGTCGAACTGCAAGACGCTGGCATTGATGATCTCGATCGCATCAAACTCGGTGCAATGATTCAATTCACTGCCCTTGGAATTCCTATGCTCTGGATGGGAGATGAGTTCGGACAAGACACGTACAAAACCGAAACGACAACCGAACCGAACCCACTTGATTGGTCACTGCTTCAGAAAAATCAGCCTCTTTTTGACTTTTACAAACGCCTGATCGCACTGCGGCATGAAAAATCATCCTTACGCAGCGACAATCTTGAATTTTTCCATGAGAACGGCAAAGTTTTAGCCTATGTGCGGTGGAATGAGGCAGGAGAAAGAGTGGTCGTTGTTGCCAATTTCTCAGATCAAGATTTTGAGAATTATGCGATCGACCATTTTCCCGCTGATGGAACTTGGAAAGATTGGAGCGATGGGCAAGAGGTTGACCCTAGTGCGATCGACCTCCCCAGGTTTAGCGCCAAAATTTTGCTCCAATGATCCGGCTCTCGAATTGCTGTGATAATATTGTAAACTGCCGTATTCATCGCAATTCAGGACAACGTAATGGCACTGGTACAAGAGCGCAAACAAGAAATCATCACCCAATATCAAGTTCACGAAACCGACACCGGATCGGCTGATGTCCAAGTTGCCATCCTCACCGAGCGGATCAACAAACTCAGCCTTCACCTCCGCAGCAACAAAAAAGACCACGCATCCCGCACCGGACTTTTGAAAATGATCGGTCAGCGTAAGCGTCTGCTCGCCTACATCCAAAAAGGTGACGCTGCACACTACCGCGAACTCATTGCGCGCCTCGGCATCCGGGGTTAATCATCAATGGCTTCCGAATCCAATACCCCTGATCCCCAACCAGAGCGCCTACCTTTCGAGCCAGGACGCAAGAAAGCAGCGAAGCCTGCCAAACCTGCGCCCGAACCCGAAAAGAAAGCCAGCACGAAGTCGTCGGGCAAATCTGGTCTAATCGAGAAACGACCAACCTCGGTGAAGAAGCCAGCCGCTCGACCTGCTGCCCCAGCCCCAGCCCCCATCCCGGAAGTTGTGACTCAACGAATGGCGCGACGGATGGCGTTTTTTTGCGGCATTCCAACCACGCTGGGTATCGCTACATTTGTGGTCAGCTACTTCATCGTCACCCAAGGCATTTACAAACTGCCGAATGTTGCCGTGGTGCTGGTGAGTATGCTCTTTTTTGGGTTAGGGGTGATTGGATTGTCTTACGGTGTGCTGTCTGCTTCTTGGGATGAAGATCGAGTCGGCGGACTCGTTGGAGCGAGCGAATTTACAACGAATGTAGGTCGCTTAGCAGGAGCCTGGAAAGAAGCACGGGCGCGACAAAAGCAACCGCGCAGCGAGAATTAGGCAATCGATCAGGCTACGATGAAAAATGCACTGCTGATCAGGGCGGATTCTAGCTCAATCAGCACGCTACAGAATCAATACACTCAGCAGGATTTTTTAACATGATTGTGGTTATGAAGGTTGGCTCCCCAGAAGCCGAAATTGCTCGCCTCACTGAGGAATTCGTCAGTTGGGGACTCAGCCCGGAAAAGATCGTCGGTAAGCACAAAGTTGTGATCGGGCTAGTTGGTGAAACTGTCGCAATGGATCCGCTGCAAATTCAAGAAGCTAGCGCTTGGATTGAACAAGTTTTAAGAGTTGAGCAACCTTTCAAACGCGCAAGCCGCGAGTACCGCAATGGTGAAGCGAGTGAAGTTGCCATCCCGACTCCCAATGGTGTGATTTATATCGGAGAGCATCACCCGATCGTGACTGTTGCCGGCCCTTGCTCGGTTGAAAACGAGGAAATGATCATCGAAACAGCACGACGTGTTAAAGCGGCTGGTGCTCAGTTCCTCCGGGGTGGTGCATTTAAGCCGAGAACGTCTCCTTATGCATTCCAAGGTCATGGCGAGAGCGCGTTAGGCTTATTAGCTGCTGCCCGTGAAGCAACCGGATTGGGGATCATCACCGAATTGATGGATGCCTCCGATCTCGAACCGTTGGCAGAAATTGCAGACGTGATCCAAATCGGCGCGCGCAACATGCAGAACTTCTCGCTGTTGAAGAAAGTCGGCGCACAAGATAAGCCGATTCTGCTCAAGCGGGGTATGGCTGCAACGATCGAAGATTGGCTGATGGCGGCAGAATATATTCTTGCTGCAGGAAATCCGAATGTAATCCTGTGTGAGCGGGGAATTCGCACCTTCGATCGCCAATACGCTCGTAACACGCTCGATCTCTCTGCGATTCCAGTGCTGAGAACATTGACTCACCTGCCGATCATGATTGATCCGAGTCATGGAACTGGACGTGCTGAATACGTTCCTTCAATGGCAATGGCATCGATCGCCGCTGGAACCGATTCGCTGATGATCGAAGTTCACCCGAATCCGAAGAAAGCGCTCTCTGATGGGCCGCAATCTCTGACTCCCGATGCGTTTGATCAACTGATGCGCGATTTAGCGATCGTTGGTAAACCTCTCGGACGCTGGACTGAACAACGTCAACCCGTCGGTGTCTAATTTTAGAATTTGAAAGCAGTCCTCAGGTCGTCAAAGACACCTGAGGATTTTTTTGTGTAAAGTTCAACCTTGCTTAGAGAGCCAAGTTTCTAAATCTTTTACTGTTGCGAAATCTAATAACGCTTCACCCAACTGCTCAAGCTGTTCAGAGGATAGAGTCGCAACCTGGCTTCGCATCGCTTCGTCAAACTGACCCACTTTCTTGGTCAGTTGTCGGAAAATCAGCGATCGTTCTCCTTCTTCCTTTGCTTCCCGAATCGCTCTTGGTTCCTCAGTCAAATCTAGTCCCAACATTGCTCTAATCTCCGTTTGGCTTAAACTGGAAAACTTGTACAGCATAATCGAGGTCACAACATCTATTATGTTCTGGCGCTCTTGATCAGGGAAGTCCGCTTGCTGTGTACGAGTCAGCAAATATCGCGCTTCATCTGCGGCCTGCTCTTCTTTGACGATCGTTAAGACTACAACAGCGATTGGAACCGGCAATGAACGAATCTCACCTAATTCATTTAAGTAAACTCGATGCACCTGTTCGCCATTAAGCAAAGACCGATGCGGATGAATATCATCTTGCTCAATTGAGCGTGAAGGATAAATAATCACAGCCTGCCAGTCAGAAAAACGCGATCGATTGCGATAAAAATACAGCGAGGATTCGCTAAACAATCGCTCATAAAGCGTTTGATCTTTTTGGAACTGCACTTCAGAAAAGAAAACGATCCCAGGCTCAGATTCAGGTGGGAGGAAGACCCCATCAATTTCAAACTTTGGCTCTTTGACAGCAACAGAATCGAATTGATAACTTGCTGCATTGTGAGGACGATCGCCGATCAAATCAAACAGCAGTTGAGGAGAACGCTGGAACATTTGATAAAAAATTGGATCGCGCCGCATACAGCAATCTGCAAACTCACTCGATCAACTGTATTGGTTTATTTGTCTTCCTGCAAGATTGACTCAAGACGAAAACCGCTCTAGCCAGCGCCGAATTCTTACCTTTCCTGCGACATAAAACGGCAATTGATAATGCTCCGCCATCAGCCAAGCCACAAACGTAAAATGCAGCCCAAACGTCAACGCGATCCAGAACGTCGGAAACCAGGCTCCTGAATCTCCATCCAGTGGCACAAAAATCTTCGAGGGTAGCCAGATTAAGCTAGGGGGCAAAACGACCAGTGCAATTCCGACAATCCAAATGATGATCGATAAGTCCAGATCCGTCTGATTGACCGTCTGCCATTTCCGCCCATTCCAGCGCCAGGTCATCGGTTGAGAACTGTCCTCCACATGCACCGTCTGCTCTTTGAGATTCGTTGTGAAAATGTGGCGACAGAAATTACAGGCAAATGCATCCATCAAGGTCAACGCTTCGATCTGCCCATGCCGACAAATTGGGCAAGGAAAGGCTTCTTGTGTACTCAACGTTTTGCGATCGTGAACCCCATTCGTTTTTGGATGCTGCATGATCCAGCCTCAGAAAATCACTTTGTCTAGTCTAACGATTTTCATCTTGAGCATTGGGATTCCTCTAATTCCTTTAATCCTTGCTATCAGGAGATTCCATTTGCGGATTGAGCAATTCCACCTAGAATAGATGGATAAGTACATATACACAGCGCAGGGCTATCGATATGGCAGAGGGCGAATCTCAGGCACAAGCGCCTCTTTCAGAGCGTGAATTGCAGGTCATTGAATTGGTCGCTGCTGGCTTGACGAACCAAGACATTGCCGAAAAACTAGAAATCAGTAAGCGAACTGTCGATAACCACATCAGTAACATTCTCACGAAGACCGAAACGGAAAACCGGGTCGCCTTAGTGCGCTGGGCATTGCAGTGGGGCAAGGTTTGCCTAGATGATGTCAATTGTTGTCCCTTGCCCCCTTATAACGGAGCGGTATGAGTTATTCGGTTCAAAATCCCAAATTGCCGTTAGCAGTGTATCGTGAGGTCGCTGCTCATTTATCTCAGGTAGAGGGGGTTCAAACGGAACTCACTCCACAAACCTCGAAGCAGTTTGATTACACGCTGAGCCAAGTGGGAAGTTTAGAAATTCAATTCTCAGAAACCGCTCATTCCGAAGCGCGTGCCCAGGTTGAAAAAATCTTGGCGTATTATGGCGATCGCTTTGGGGCTTGGACAATCCTTGCTCAGGCTTAGCGCTGCTCATAAGGCAATCTATAACTTCGCGGCAATCAATTCCAAAGGGTGAAATGAAGATGGTTTCTTCTCCGGTACTCGAAGCAAAATCACTGACTCGTCGCTTTGGTGGATTAGTCGCAGTGAATGCGGTTTGTTTCTCAGTCAATCCCGGAGAAATTTTTGGGTTGATCGGGCCGAATGGAGCCGGGAAAACCACTTTGTTTAATCTCGTGACGGGGATGATTCCCCCTTCGAGCGGGCAAATGCTGTACAACGGAACGGAAATTTCTAAGCTCCGTCCGCATCAGATTGCCGCGAAAGGGATTGCTCGGACGTTTCAAAATATTCGATTGTTTAGCAACTTATCCGTTTTGGAAAATGTGATGATTGCTCGACATCTGCAAACAAGTAGTGGATTACTTCAAGGGGTGATCGGAGCCGCCGCTCAGGAAGAACAGGCGACTCGACAAGCGGCTTTAGAACTGCTGGAATTGGTGGGACTGAGCGATCGCGCGGAAGAGAAATCGCGCAATTTGCCCTATGGTGAACAACGCCGCTTAGAAATTGCCAGAGCTTTAGCGCTTCAGCCGCGTGTGTTATTGCTCGATGAGCCTGCTGCGGGTATGAATTTGAACGAGAAACATCAACTGAGTGAATTTATCCGTCAAATTCGCGATCGCTTCAACCTGACCATTTTATTGATCGAACATCACGTTCCCTTGGTTATGGGATTGTGCGATCGCATTGCCGTTTTGGATTTTGGACAACTGATTGCAATGGGCGATCCGGCTCAGGTTCGCAATGATCGAGCGGTCATTGAAGCTTATTTAGGCGGCGAATAGGCGACAATACAGTCACTTTGCTTTTCTAGCTGTCCTATGTCTCCTTTGCTCGAACTGATCAATCTCAGCGTCAATTATGGTGGTATTCAGGCATTACAAGCGATCGACATTCAGATCAATCCCGGTGAAGTCGTCACCCTAGTCGGAGCCAATGGCACAGGAAAAAGCACGACGCTGCGGGCGATTTCTCGAATTGTGGGAGTCCGCAGCGGCAAAATTATTTATGCTGGACAAGACATCACGCAGCGTCGGGCGAGTGAAGTGGTCAAGTTGGGAATCGCCCATAGTCCAGAAGGCAGACGAGTTTTAGCCCGACAAACGGTGCTGGATAATTTAGAACTCGGGGCTTATATTCGCTCAGATCGGTTTGGAATCAAAGCTGATATGGAGCGGCAGTTTCAACTCTTTCCTCGACTCGCAGAACGGCGCAATCAACTTGCCGGGACGCTCAGTGGGGGTGAGCAACAAATGTTGGCGATCGCGCGCGCTTTGATGAGTCGTCCTCAATTGTTGTTACTCGACGAACCCAGTTTAGGCTTAGCGCCGACGATCGTGCGCGAAATCTTTTCGACGCTTGCTCAGTTGAAAACGACGGGCGTAACGATTCTGCTGGTAGAGCAGAATGCAAACTTAGCGTTACAAATTAGCGATCGCGCTTATGTCTTAGAAGCGGGATGTATTACGCTTTCTGGAAACGCTTCAGCATTATTGGGTGACGATCGTGTAAAACAAGCTTACTTAGGGTAATCAAAACGTGGTAAATCAACTCTAAGGACAAATTTTGTCTGCAATTCAAAATCACGCATATTTTATGAAAGCTATTATTTCCCGTCGTTCGATCGTATTGTTTGCCCTCGCAACAGCGGTTTCGGCTTGTAGTTCTGGAGGGTCGAATTCTGGTGGGGGAGCGATTTCGGGGGCGATTCCGATCGGCGTTGGTATTGCACAGACAAGCAATGTTGCCTTACTTGGACAAGAACAAGTGGCAGGCGTAAAGATTGCAGAAAAATATTTCAATGACAACGGTGGTGTGAATGGTACGCCGATCAAAATTGTTCTGCAAGATACAGCAGGAGATGAACAAGGAGCGATTAATGCATTTCAAACGTTGATTAATCGCGATCGCGTCGTCGGAATTGTCGGACCGACTTTATCGCAACAGGCGTTTGCTGCAAGTCCGATCGCGAATAATGCGAAAGTGCCAGTTCTCGGCCCCTCAAATACTGCCAAGGGAATTCCACAAATTGGCGATTTTGTGGCACGAGTGTCTGCCCCGGTGGCGGTCGTTGCGCCTAACTCTGTGCAAGCCGCGCTGAAGCAAAATCCCAATATCAAACGAGTCGCAGTCTTCTTTGCTCAGAATGATGCATTTAGTAAGTCAGAAACAGAGATCTTTCAGCAAACTGTGAAAGATAAAGGCTTAGAACTCGTAACGGTGCAGAAGTTTCAAACCACGGATACAGATTTTCAGACGCAAGCCACGGCTGGAATTAATGCTAAACCAGATTTGGTGATTATTTCGGGACTCGCAGCAGATGGTGGGAACTTAGTTAAACAGTTACGACAACTCGGCTACAAAGGATTGATCATTGGCGGAAACGGGTTGAATACATCGAATGTGTTTCCGGTCTGTCAGGCATTGTGTGATGGCATTCTGATTGCTCAAGCGTATAGCCCTGAACATCCAGGTGCAGTAAATAAAGCCTTCCGTTCAGCCTATCAAGCTCAGTTTAAGAAAGAACCACCCCAATTTTCGGCGCAAGCATTTACAGCCGTGCAGGTTTTTGTAGAAGCGTTGAAGCAAGTGGATACGAAAAAATCGTTAAATGAGGTTCGCACTCAGCTCAATCAAACACTGTTGAAAGGAAACTATGACACGCCGATCGGACAAATTTCTTTTAATCCTGAAGGCGAAATTTTTCAGCAAGCGTTCTATGTGGCTCAAGTGAAAATGTCACCCGATGGCAAGACTGGACGATTTGAGTTTCTCAAGTAATCGGCAAACGGCTCTTAATTCACCTTCTAAACCTTAAACTCGTGTCTTTCACTATCCTGCTGCAAAATCTGTTGAATGGTTTGTCGATCGGGAGCGTGTATGCGATCTTCGCGTTAGGCTACACGCTCGTTTTTTCGATTCTGGGCATTATCAATTTTGCTCACGGCGCGATTTTTACCCTCGGAGCCTATTTTACTTATGCGCTGATGGGGCAAGCTTTTGGTACGAATGGATTGCTGGCTTTAGCAGCCTTGCCGATTCAATTGCCGTTTGTGCTGGCAATGATTTTAGGCGGGATTTTGACGGGCTTTGTCAGTTTAGCGATCGAAAGAATTGCTTTCCGACCCCTACGACGCAGAGGAGCCGACCCCTTACTGACGGTGGTTTCAAGTTTAGGGGTCGCTGTTGTGATTGTGAATGTGATTCAGTACCTTGTTGGTGCTGAGATCTATACATTTCCAGCGGAAACGTATGGCAGCTTGCCTGATGCGGTGAACTTTGGGACAGATCAAGCCCCGATTCCAATTCGGAGTGTTCAAATTGTGATTTTTGGGGTTTCAGGTTTCATCCTGGCAGTGTTGGTTTATCTGATCAATGCTACTAAATTCGGTAAAGCGATGAAAGCCGTTGCAGAGGATGCGACAACTGCAAGTTTACTGGGAATTGATAGCGATCGCTTTATCGTTGGCACATTTTTTCTCAGCGGTTTTCTGGGCGGAATTGCTGGCACATTAGTGGCATCGAGCGTGGGAATTGCAGGTCCTTATTTTGGGATTAGTTTTGGCTTGAAAGGACTCGCCGTGATTGTTTTAGGCGGTTTAGGCAGTATTTCTGGAACGGTTTTAGGTGGCTTACTGATTGGTTTGATTGAAGCCTTTGTTCCGGGTGAATATTCGGCTTACAAAGATGCGGTTGCTTTTAGCATTTTGTTTCTGATGCTGCTCATCCGTCCTCAAGGCTTACTTGGTCGCAAATTGATTCAAAAAGTATGATTGATTTTATTTCGACTTATGATTTTCTCATTGTCTCAATGGTATTGGGTGCAATGTTGGGCTTATCGTTGTATCTTCCATTAATGGCAGGTCAACTTTCATTAGCAAGCCCTGGATTTTATGCCTTAGGTGGATACATTGCAGCGATTGGCTCAACTCGAATTTTTCCGACTTCGGGTAGCTTATTTCCAATTCCGCTGTTGCTCTTAGAAATGGTAGTTGCCGCGATCTCGTGTGGCATTTTAGGCGTTTTGATTGGTATTCCTGCACTGAGATTGCGTGGAATTTATTTAGCAATTGCAACGATCGCGTTTGTCGAAATTCTCCGCGTTCTATCGCTGAATTTAGACATTACAGGTGGAGCAGTGGGAATTTTTGGCATTCCTCAACCGTTTGCATCTCGGATTGAGTATCTTTGGATTGCTTTACCGTTACTGTTGCTTAGTGCTGCATTTGTCTATCGGCTCGAAAATATTCGAGTTGGGCGAGCATTTACAGCGATTCGAGAAGATGAGCTAGCAGCAGATGCAGTGGGCATTAATCCCACCTACTACAAAGTTTTAGCCTTTACTTTGGGCGCAATTTTGGCGGGAGTGGTTGGAGTCGTCTATGCTCACTTCCTCAATACCTGGAATGCTCGCCAGGGAACGTTTGATGCCAGTATTATCTATCTGACGTTTGTGCTCATTGGTGGATCGCGATCGTTTCTCGGGGCGATTTTGGGTGGAATGGTGTTTACCGCATTGCCAGAAGTTTTAAGAGCGATCGCGGATCTGCCCAATTTACCGATCGCATTGGCACAGCTTTTGCGGGATGGGCGATTAATTATCTTTGGGTTGCTAATCGTGATTGGCAGTATCTTTTTTCCGCAAGGTTGGGTGACACCAGAGCTTTTAAGTCGGGTGAAACTGAAGCGCCGTTAACAACATTTACCAAAGTTAACTAAAAAGTTATGTTTTGAGAGGGTCTGAATCGCAAGTGCTAGAACAGAACTATCTTTTCTCAGGACAAAGATATGGGAAGCTTCATCACCCTAGTTTTAGCACTACTGATTTTGTCGGCGAATGGACTCAAGCTCGATCGTGAATATCAGCGAGGTGTGATTTTCCGCTTAGGACGAACGAAAGCAACGAAGGGGCCAGGTTTGTATTGGATTATCCCGTTTGTCGATCAGAAAGTGCAGATTGATATCCGTACTAAAACTGTCAATATTGAACCCCAAGAAACCGTAACTGCGGATAGTGTTACGATTCGCGTCAATGCCGTGCTGTACTATCGCATTATTGATCCAGCAAAAGCGATTAACCGCGTTGAGAACTACGAAATCGCCGTCTATCAAGTTGCCCTGACGACTCTTCGCAATGTCGTGGGTCAGAATATTTTGGATGACGTGTTGCAAAATCGCGACCAAATCAATACTCGCGTTCAAGAAATTGTCGATGAAATCACAGAACCGTGGGGAATTGTGATCGAGCGCGTTGAGATGAAAGATGTAGAAATCCCTGCCAGTATGCAGCGGGCAATGGCGAAAGAAGCGGAAGCAATCCGTGAAAAGCGTGCTCGGATTATCAAAGCAGCGGCGGAACAAGAAGCCTCAGCAAAACTCGCGGAAGCATCTCAATTGATTAGCGCGAATCCGGCAGCGTTAGAGTTGCGACGGATGCAAATGCTGACTGAAATTGGAGCGGAGAATAATACGACAACGGTTGTGATGATGCCGTCAGATTTCATTAATGCTGCAAGACGCTTGGCAGAATCCCCTCAGCCTAGCTTTGCGAATGGGCAGGCTCAACCGTTTAATCCAGAGGTGCTGTTTGTGCCGAAGCAGGAGGAGAAGGAGTAGGGCGATCGCTGAAATGTGTTCTACAGGCGATCGATGAGTTACTCTCCGCTAATCTCTACTAGCTTTTCGCCAGATTTCAATAACTCTAATGCATCAGGCAAAGTCGAGCTTAGAATTTCCTGCAAACGGGCATTTGATGTATTGCCACAAGTTAACCAAATAATTTGTGGCGGTGCTTCCAAACGTTCAACGAGATCCACGAAATCGCTATCTTTAGTCATGAATATAACGCCTTGAGCTTTTGCAGCCTCAAAGATTTCGGGATCTTCGGCATCTCTCAAGCCGATATCCCGTAAAGCGATCGCGGTAATTCCAAATCTGCCTGTAATCCAAGTTGCGATCGCAGGCGACAAATGGGCATCGATCCAAATCGTTGTCACGCGACTAAAACAGGGTGGTTGACTTTACGTGAAGCGTAGACAAGTGCTGCTCTTAAATCATCTCTTTCCAGATCAGGCAGTTCTTCCAAAATTTGTTCAGCACTTAACCCTGCTGCAAATAAATCCAAAACATCGGACACTCGAATTCTCATGCCACGAATACAGGGGCGACCCCCACACTGCTTAGGATTCACGGTGATTCGTTTAAGTAAGTCTGACATTGGATACAGCCTCTATAAAATTAAGTTTTTATCGAGAAGTGCGTTCGTTGAATTCTGCGTGGTGTTGACGACGAGTGCCTACCGTAACTTTACCCTCCTTGTCCAGATTTCAGGAGCATTTCATCATTTCTGCGATCGCATTCTGAAAGAATCGTCGATCGAGAAACGAAACCCGATAAAGTTAGAGAATCGCTTTACTTGAAAAATATCGTGACCTCTGGCTGGACACATTCCTTATTTGGGCAATTGACGATCGCAACGCTCTGGCTGTTGATTGTGGGTTTGTGTGCCACGATCGTCAATCACTTCAATCCCGATCGTAATGAACTCGTTCGCAAAGTTATTCACATTGGTACAGGCAATATCATTTTGATTGCTTGGTGGTTAAATATTCCGATATGGGTAATCATCGCTGCCTCAATTTTCTTTAGCATTCTCACCCTCTTGTCTTACTATTTTCCGATCCTGCCGAATATCAACAGCATCGGACGGAAAAGCTTTGGAACCTTTTTCTATGCAGTGAGCATTGGAGTGCTAGCAGCTTGGTTTTGGACAGTGGGAAAACCAGAATTTGCAGCGATCGGCATTCTTGTGATGACTTGGGGCGATGGATTTGCAGCTTTGATCGGGCAGCGCTTTGGCAAGCATACTTACCGACTTTGGGACATGAAAAAAAGTTGGGAAGGCTCATCTGCAATGGCTGCGATTAGTTTTGCAGCCTGTGCCTTGATTCTGCTTTCGACAGTTGGAAATGTTTGGCAAATCTGGCTCATTTCGCTGCTAGTTGGTTTATGTGCTGCTGGATTAGAAGCCTTCTCAAAATTTGGGATTGATAATTTGACTGTGCCGATTATGTCGGCTGCGATCGCATTTTTTCTAACGCAAAATCTGTTGTAGCGAGAAGATCGGTTAAAGTGGGTTTCATCGAAAACTACGCGCCAAATTCATGAACGAGCCGCTGTTCTCCGTCGAAAACCTCTCAGTTGCTTACCAAGCCGGACAGAATGCCGTTGTCGAGAATGTTTCGTTTGTCTTGCAACCTGGAGAACGGTTAGGACTCGTCGGTGAATCTGGGTGTGGCAAATCCACCCTGGGACGCGCAGCAATGCGGCTCTTGTCCGATTCTGCACAGATTCAAGGACAGGTCAAATTTCAAGGCAAATCTGTATTAGACATGTCTCCCGCTGAACTTCGACACTTTCGGGGAGAAGCAGTTGCGCTGATTTTCCAAGATCCGATGACCCGGCTCGATCCTTTAATGACGATCGGCGATCATTGTCTCGAAACTTTAAAAGCACACGAGCCACATCTGTCAACCAAAGCAGCTAGAGAGAGAGCGATCGAGACGCTAAAAGCGGTGAGCATTCCTGAAAATCGCTGGTCACAGTATCCTCATGAATTTAGCGGCGGTATGCGGCAACGAGTCGCGATCGCTCTTGCCTTACTGCTCAATCCCAAATTGATTGTGGCAGATGAGCCAACTACAAGCTTAGATGTCACCGTTTCAGCCCAAATTCTCAAAGAGCTGACTCGCTTATGCAGTGAGCGAAACATGGCGCTGATTCTGATTTCACATGACTTAGCAATGGTGGCAGAATACTGCGATCGCATTGCAGTCATGTATGACGGTGAAATTGTTGAAACTGGTTCAACTGAATCGGTTTTTCGGAATCCGCAGCATGAGTATACGCAGACACTCCTGCATTCTGCTTTGCATTTGCAGAAAGATGCAGAGACGATTGTGAGTGCTGATTGCTCAAGTGTTGCACCGATTTTGCAATTATCTGATCTCAAACAGCACTATACGATCGAATCAAATTTCATCTCAAAGTTATTTGATAAAGAAGATCGGACGATTCGAGCTGTCGATGGCATTAATCTTGAACTCTATCCGGGTGAGACTTTAGGCTTAGTTGGTGAATCAGGCTGTGGGAAAAGTACGTTATCCAGAACCATCCTACAATTGCTCCGTCCGACGAGCGGCAAAGTAGAATTCTCAGGTCAAAATCTCACGCAACTGAATCGTGATCAGCTTCAACACCAGCGCCGTCAAATTCAGATGATCTTTCAAGATCCACATGCTTGTCTCAATCCGCGCATGACGATCGGCGAAAGCATTGCTGATCCGCTCCTAATTCACAAGATTGCAACTCCTGAAGCAGCAAAGCAGGAAGTCGAATATGTTCTAGAGCGAGTCGGGTTAACGCCAGTTGAATCTTTTTACAATCGCTATCCTGGAGAGCTTTCCGGCGGACAGCAGCAGCGCGTTGCGATCGCACGTGCCCTAATTACTCGTCCCAAATTAGTCATTTGCGATGAGCCTGTCAGTATGCTCGATGCGACCGTTCAAACTCAAGTCCTGCAATTAATGCAAGATTTGAAGGAAGAATTCGATCTGACTTATCTCTTCATCACTCATGATTTGTGGGTCGCCCGCTATTTCTGCGATCGCATTGCGGTGATGCATGGCGGTAAAATCGTCGAACTGGGTGAGACTCAAGCCCTGTTCAAATCGCCTCAACACCCCTATACTCAATCACTTCTCGGCGCAGCACCCCTATTGAACAAAATGACGGGTTAATCTGCCAATAATCTACCAATTCAGGGAATCGAAGCTAGAATGCTTTGCAGTGCGTGACTTTTTCTATGACCAAAACGGACTCAAAAAAGACCTTACCGAAACCGGATACTTTAGAACAGAGTGTTGGAAGTTGGCTGGTTCGCAGTCTGATTTTATTAGCGATCGTCATCTTCATCGGGCACATGCAGGGGAAACAACCTTCACTACGCTGGTTTGACAGTGCAGAACGCGGATCGGATGCGCCTTTAGTGATGCAGGGAGGCGATCCCTACATTCGTGCTTTGATGCGAACAATTTCTGCGAGCGAGTCGAATGTCCGCAATCCCTACAGTGTTCTCTACGGGGGCGATCGCATTCAGGATTTGAGTACCCATCCTGATCGCTGTATCACGATCGTCAATGGTCCAAATATGGGCAATTGCACAACCGCCGCAGGTCGCTATCAATTTATCACAACCACCTGGCAAGCCCAAGCAAAACGGTATCATCCGGCTCCTGGAGGTTTCTTATTCTGGCAAGATTATAGTTTTGAGCCGCAGTACCAAGATGAAGTGGTGTATCGGTGGCTCAGCGACTCCAGTGCATGGGGAGCCGACATTCGCCAATTATTGAAGCGAGGTCAAGTCAATGCTGTTCTCAAAATGCTATCAGGAACGTGGACAAGCCTGGGCTATGGAATCGAAGACAATTCGATGAGTGACGAGTTGCCAAAGATCTATCAGAAAGTTCTGCAACAAGAATTGCAATCTCGGTAAGTTACTTGGCTTGCAGAATTTTATTAAACTGAAGTGCGAGTTCAGCGCGATCGCACAGCTGAGATTACAGGCTACCAATCAAGTCAGTCAATTGACTGCCCCTGTTGAATGAGCGATTCCGAGCGATGAGCGATCGCGTGACTGATTCAACGAACTTGCAAACCGCAATGAGTGACATCCTCCATCATTCTGCTGAAAATTAAGTATTACTTTGGCTAATGTCTTACATAAACTAATGTTAAGACGCTCTAGAGTCGGTACAGAGAATTCGGTAAACTACTAGACACTATTTAGATTTTCTTAATAACTCGCTACTCGCTTGTTAGGCGAAATGTTAACTCTTGCCTAACTGTTTAGGAGGCGAGTGAGTTGATGGTGTTACCCATTTTTTCTTTCAATTCCTTGATTGTTTGGAGAACTCTATGAGCCTTGTTCCAGGTACTGCTGTCAGATTGCCCGATGGACGCGAAGGTGTGGTGATTCCGGCTTCGATTTGGTTTCGCGATCGCGTCTTAGTGAAAGTCAAGGGCGGCAGAAAATCTTGGTTCAAAGCGAGTGATTGTATCCCAACATCCTCTGTTGCATGAGGAGCACGGGTCTCGGAATTGATTCAGAAGGATGCAGGTAGTAGAGGACTTGAAGCGCTAAAGTTGTCGCAATTTAAAACTGTTAAAATTTAGGCAACGACTACAGAAAGTTTTAGATTCTGTCGCTTCGGTCGTTCTCCTTTCGCTTCACAGGCTGGATCCTAGGTATGTCACTACACCGAACCGTTCTTGTAATTGCTGCCTCGAGTGATGATGTAATCAAGTATCGACAGCAGTTACAGCACGATAGGAGGGTGACATATGAAATTCTCTCAAAGCAATACAATGCTCTAGAGTTGCCTCTGCCGCAATCGCAGAAAATTGACAGCATTCTCTTAGAGCTTCATTCCCGTTTCAGCAGCAATACGTTGCTACTGGAGCTAAAGCATCAGATGGGCAATAGTTGCCCGCCAATTGTGGTGGTTGATGACGAAGATATAGAAAGTGCAGTCCAGGCTTTTAGGAATGGCGCAGCGGACTATTTAGTCAGAGATCGATTCACCTCTGAGGATTTGTGTCGGGCGCTGGAAAGTGCGATCGCAAACGCCGAACTCCGTCGGGAGTGTCAACAGCGTCAGCACCAGACTATCGAGGCACTGCAACAGCTTAACCAAGAGTTGACCGATCGGGTCGTTGAACTGCAAACCCTGCTGGATATTTTGCCAGTCGGAGTCGCGATCGCAACGGATTCCGACTGTACGCACATGCACAGCAACGCCTACCTGCGGCAGTTACTCGGGGTTACCTCTGACGACAATATCTCGAAGAGTGCCTCCGCTGCCAATCAGCCCCCTTATCAAACCTTCCGCCATGGAGTAGAAATCGCTGCTGAAGATCTGCCGATGCAGATTGCGGGTCGCTCTGGTAAACAGGTGAACGACGTGGAATTTGATATTCTGCTGCCGGATGGGACCCTGCGCCAACTGCTGTGCTACGCAACGCCCCTGCAGAGCGACCAAAACCAAATTCGAGGCGTAATCGGCGCTTTTCTGGATATCACCGAGCGTCATCGAGATGCACTTGCCCTCAAAGCGAGTCAGCAGCGCTACCGCGAACTTGCCGAAGCGATGCCCCAAATGATCTGGACTGCCGATGCCAATGGCGTTGTGACCTACCGCAATCAGCGCTGGTACGAATACACTGGCATGAGTGATGCAGAGTCGATCGGAGTCGCTAGAGCCGATGCTGTCCACCCCGATGAACGAGATCAGGCTTTGAAGGTGTGGCGAACTGCGATCGCAACGGGAGAGCCTTTTGAAATAGAGTGCCGCTTTCGTCGTTGGGATGGTGAGTATCAGTGGTTTATTTGCCGAGCCGTACCCACCCGAGACGGTGAAGGTCAAATCACAGGCTGGATTGGCACGATTACCAATATTGATGACCAGAAGCAGCTAGAAGCCAGATTATTAGATGAAATTGCGAACCGTCAGCGGATGGATATCGCCCTGCAGCAAAGCCAGAAACGCCTTGAACTGGCCATGGTAGCTGCTCAGTTGGGCAACTGGGATTGGGATATTCAGACTGGCACAATTCATTGGTCTACCAGTCTAGAGGGCTTACTTGGCATGACTCCCGGCAGCTTTGATGGGCAGTATGAAACGTTCAGAACCATGATTCATCCTGACGATCTGACCCGGGTTGACCAAGCCATTCATCGCGCGATTTATGATCGGCAAGACTACAACATTGAGTTTCGCTTCATCAAGCCTGACGGGGCAGTGCGTTGGGCATTGAGCTTAGGGCGGGTCTTCTATGATGCCAATGGTCATCCTGTCGCCATGACTGGGGTCGATATGGATATCTCAGAGCGTAGGCAGGTAGAAGCCGATCTGCGCTCCAGTGAAGAACGATTCCGCAACTTAGCAGACCACGCACCCATGAAGATTTGGGTGACGGATGCTACTGGATATTGCACCTATCTCAACCAGCGCTGGTACAAGTTCACCGGGCAAACCGAAGCAACAGGGTTGGGATTCGGCTGGCTGGAGGCTGTGCACCCCGATGATCGCGAATTTTCTAAAGTTATCTTCCTGAATGCCTTAGAGCAGCAAATGGCTTTTCAATTGGAATATCGGTTGCGCCGACATGATGGTGAATATTGTTGGGCGATCGATGCCGCTAGCCCCTGGATTGGGCAGAATGGGGAATTCAAAGGCTATATCGGCTCTGTGGTCAATATTCATGATCGCAAACAGGCAGAACTGGCGTTGCAAGAAGCCCATATTCAGCTAGAAGCCGCTCTGGTGGCGGGGGCGATCTACACCTGGCGCTGGAATATCGTTGAGGATGTGTTTGCTGCCGATCGCAATTTTGCTCATCTGTTCGGCGTTGATCCTGAGGAAGCGGTCACAGGTGTTTCCCTAGAGGCTCTTCTAAACGGCATTCATCCCGACGATCGCGATCGCATTGTTGCCCGCATTGAACATGCGATCGCAACTGGCGAAACCTACACCGAAGAGTACCGTGTCCTGAATGCTGACGGAGAAGAACGCTGTGTGATTGCTCGGGGACAGGTTGAATATGATGCGAATGGAAAGGCGATCGCTTTTCCGGGTGCCCTCGTCGATATTACCGAACGCAGAAAAACTGAGGAGGCGTTGCAGCGCTCTGAGGAGCGCTATCGTACTCTGTTTGAATCAATGGACGAAGGCTTTTGCGTCATTGAAATGATCTTTGATCAGAACGATCAGCCCGTCGATTACATCTTTTTAGAAACGAATCCGGCGTTTGAGAGACAGTGCGGGCTTTATGACGTCCAGGGCAAGCGGATGCGCGAGCTGATTCCGCACCATGAGGATCATTGGTTTGAAATCTATGGCAGTGTTGCCCAAACCGGAACCCCTGTCCGATTTGAGAATTCGGCTGAAGCGTTGCAGCGGTGGTACGACCTTTATGCCTATCGCGTTGGGCTTCCTCATGAGCGGAAAGTGGCTGTTCTCTTCAAAGACATCACTGAGCGCAAACTTGCCGAAGAAGCCCTGCGCCAGAGTGAAGACCGCTTCCGCATCGCCATTGAGTCAGCCCAACTCGGCACTTGGGACTTGAATCCGAAGACGGGCGTTATGAAATGGGACGATCGGTGCAAAGCTGTATTTGGCATGTCGCCCACAGCCAACATTGACTATGACATTTTCCTAGCAGGACTGCATCCAGACGATCGAGATCGCACTCATCAAGTCGTGCTGCAATCGTTCAATCCTGAGAGCAGCGGTGATTACGACATTGAATATCGCACCGTGGGGCTTGAAGACGGGATTGAACGATGGGTCGCCGCGAAAGGAAAAGCTTTCTGCAATTCAGATGGAGAGGTGATTCGCTTTATTGGAACGGTGCGTGACATTACCGAGAAGAAACAGGCGGAGACCGAACGCGACCAGCTCCTTCAGCGCGAACAGGCTGCCAGAGCAGAAGCCGAACGGGCTAATCGGATCAAAGATGAATTTCTAGCTGTACTCTCTCATGAATTGCGATCGCCCCTGAACCCCATTTTGGGGTGGACTAAACTCCTGCAATTGGGCAGGTTAGACACTGCTAAAACTGCTGAAGCCCTCGCGACCATTGAGCGCAACGCCAAGTTGCAGACGCAACTCATTGATGACCTGCTGGATGTCGCTAAAATTTTGCGTGGCAAGCTGAGCCTAAATATGGCTGCTGCCAATCTATCTTTCGCCGTTGAAGCAGCGATCGGCACCGTCAGTGCGGCCGCTGCTGCTAAATCTATTTCGCTACGGGCTGTCCTACCCAACGTTGGACAAGTCTTTGGAGATATTGCCCGGCTTCAGCAGATTGTCTGGAACCTGTTGTCCAACGCGATCAAATTCACGCCTCAAGGTGGGCGCGTAGACGTTCAGCTTCAACAGGTGGGCACTGAAGTTCATATCACCGTCAAAGATACCGGCAAAGGCATCAGCTCAGACTTTCTGCCTTACCTATTTGAATCTTTCCAACAGGAAGACGCTTCGATCACGCGCAAATATGGCGGTCTTGGACTCGGATTGGCAATTGTTCGTCAATTGGTCGAGGCTCACGGCGGTACTATCACGGCGCACAGCCTCGGGGAAGGGCTAGGCGCGACGTTCACTGTCCAACTGCCTCTCCTCAACGTTACACCGGAGATTCAGCCGCTAGATGAATCTCCACAACAGGAACTTGACCTGACAGGAATTCGCGTGCTGGCGATCGATGACGAACCAGATGCCCGTGAGTTGTTAACAGCACTACTGACCCAATACGGTGCAGATGTTTTAACCGTTGCTTCTGCGGCAGAGGTGCTGTTAAATTTAGAAGCCTTTCAACCGACTGTGCTCGTGAGCGATATTGCGATGCCCGAAGTTGATGGCTATACGTTGATTCAAACGATCCGTGCGTTACCTCCCACGCAAGGGGGGCAGATTCCTGCGATCGCCCTGACTGCTTATGCGAGAGAGGACGATCACAAACGGGCAATCAGCAGCGGGTTTCAACGCCACATCACAAAGCCCCTTGACCCAGAACGATTAGTTCAAGCAGTAGTCACCCTCGCCCAGAATCAACTCAATGCCTGTTTGTAAGGTGGTTCACATCGGGCATCTCGAACCAGACCGGGAGCGTTTGAAATTGACTTCCAGACATCGGATGAAGTACAACGCCAGGTTGAAACTGTCTTCACAAGAATCGAATGATTTGTCCGGACGATCTGCCCCGGTTGGGAAGAGTGAATTGGTAGATGCACCCTGATTATTTGCCCTGGTTTCTGACCAGGGTTTTTTATTGGCATTTTTTGAAAATCTTCCGGATTGAATCTCCTCAGTCAGAAGAGTGAATTGGTAGATGCACCCTGATTATTTGCCCTGGTTTCTGACCAGGGTTTTTTATTGGCATTTTTTGAAAATCTTCCGGATTGAATCTCCTCAGTCAGAAGAGTGAATTGGTAGATGCACCCTGATTATTTGCCCTGGTTTCTGACCAGGGTTTTTTATTTTTAAAAATCAATCTGAGGATTTCTGGTTCTTCTTCTCGATCGATACTTCTCCAAAAATCCTAAAATCCCCACCGCCAACTGTTCTGGATACTCTTCATGCAATCCAAGTGATCCCGGCATTCGATAAACTTGCACGCCTGAAAAATGTGCTAAGACTTCCACTTCTTGACGAGATTTTGCAGGCATGTTTTCCCCAATCACCATCATCACAGGTACAGGCAAGGGCTGAAACCAGCTAAACCAATCCTCACGCGACTTGGCGCGATCGAGTCCTCCCGTGACAAATGCGGCTGAGGCAAATCTCGATCGCTTCGCCCGTGTCGTCTTCCACTTTTGCTCAATCAGTTCCGGCGTAATGTTCTGCGGATCTGCAAACACATGCCGCTGATACATCATTCTTAGAAATCCACGAGTCGTATTCAGAAAATACAAAAACTGTCCAATCAACGGCAGCCCAACCAATTTTTGCAAAATCCGATATACCCAACGATGTTCCCCCATCGCAGTTGGCAATGGACCTCGCCAGGTTGGGCATACCAACACCACCCATTCCCAAGGCGGCTGCCGCTGTGCTAACTCCATCACATACCCTGCTGAATGACCTGCGGCAATGACAACCACTGGGTCAGGAAACATTGCCTGCACAAAATTTTGCAAACATGCCTCATATAAAGCAGGTGTATAAGCAACTGCCGGACGCGACGACTCCCCGAATCCAATCCAGTCGATCGTATAAACCTGATAATTTCCCGCCAACTGTTTCGCTAAGCCGCGCATCTCCGCCCGACTCGACACCGAACTTAATGCCGGAAGCAACAAAATGGGCTGCCCTTCCCCCACCACCTCATATGCCAACGTTAGCGCCTTCCCTTTCCAACTCCAGCGATGCTCTCGCAGTTCAGGACACTCGATCGTATCTGTTGGGGGATATTCGCTCATGCAAAACTGCCTCAGCCGCTAACTCAATCCTCTATTGTCCAACAAAAAAGGCAGCCTACATCAAATTTTGTAGACTACCCGAATCGAATAGGAGTAATTGAGTGAAACTTTCTGCGATCGTGGCAACAGTTATCGCTAAACTCGTTGAGAATTTGCTGTCTACTGTGTCTCATCAATCATGAGAGAAGTGCAACCAACTTAGAAACCTAAGCATTTTGCCTTCGTAAATTGTCAGATCGCTCGTAACCTCTAATCTTTCTAACAGTCGTCTGATCACTGATTCTGGGAGATTCTACGGCTTTCGTCTAGTCTTCACTACATTTGAGGATTCGTCTTAGTTTGTACGGAGAATTTCATGGCTTTTCTGACCAGATGTCTGACCAGATGGCGAAAATTTCGCGTCTTAATCTCGTATTGATCCAGATAAATCGTCGAGCATTAGGACTGAGTTTAATGAATTTTCTGATAATCTCCGATTTGACCTCCGAAATTTAGCGATCAGCACTACGGATTAGAAAAAACTAATGCAGTACATCTACGAGGCAGACATTGCGATCGCTGCCGCCAAACAAGCAACGATTCTGTGCAAACACGTGCAGCACTCGATCCAGTTGACAAGTTTAGAAAAGCTCGATCAGTCTCCTGTCACGATCGCGGATTTTGGATCGCAGGCGATCATTTGCCGATTACTCGCTGAACATTTTCCGCAGGATGCGATCGTGGCAGAAGAATCCTCTGCCCTTCTGCGTCAATCTCCGACCCAATTCAGTGCCGTTCAGAAGCTTATTCCTGATGCAACTCCGGAGCAAATCTTGGACTGGATCGATTTGGGACAGGGCAAAGTCGAAGAACGATTTTGGACACTTGATCCGATCGATGGAACGAAAGGTTTTTTGAGAAATCAGCAGTATGCGATTGCGATCGCCTTGATTGAATCCGGCGAAGTCAAAGTCGGTGTTCTGTCCTGTCCTGCGTTTGAAGAGGGCTGCCTATTTGTGGCAATTCGGGGTCAGGGTACGCGCCGAATTTCACTCGAAACTGGCGCATCTCGCGCGCTCTCAGCTTTAGATGCGCCAAATTTCCGTCTTGCTGAAAGTGTAGAAACCAGCCACGGTGACCCAGAGTTACAGCGCAGGATTGCTCGATCGATTGGATTCACAACTCCATCGCTTCAGATGGATAGTCAGGCAAAATATGGTGCGATCGCATCCAGTCACGCCGGACTCTACATGAGACTACCTTGGAAAGAAAAGCCGAACTATCGAGAGAACATTTGGGATCATGCAGCGGGTGCCATCATCGTTGAAGAAGCGGGGGGACAGGTCACCGACATGGATGGCAACCCCCTCAATTTTTCGGTCTCCGCCCAACTGATTGAGAATCGTGGCATCATTGCGAGTTCAGGTGAAATTCATGCAGCAGTGCTGGCATCAATAGCGCAGCAGATGTCCCAAACGACCCCGGACAACCAGCAGGGTGAATAGAGAGATCGTGGCACTCATCACCAAATTTGTTTTTCTCAAGTCTGTGCCCCGCAGGAGTACCTCCATCATGATGGCAGGCAAAACAATCCCGGCACTCGCTAGCATCAAATACAGCTTTGGCTCATGTTTCAGAACATTCGTAATCATCGCCAGTAAAATTCCGAGCGGGATGAAAAATGTGCTGTAGAAGATAAACATCGATGCCAGTGAGAAATCCCACGTGGCAATCTGGACGGTTTGCTCCAATACAAGGAGCAGTCCGGCCGTCGCAACGAACCAGAGCACGGACAAAACCATCAACATTCTGGGTGAGAGCCAGTGACGAATCTGTTTTGCGATCGCACGCGATCCGTTGGGGAACATGTGCTGCCAAGCCAGATAAATCGCTGCTCCAATTGCGCCACCAGCTGTATTTGTACAAATATCAATCCAACTCGATGCCCGCCACGGTAGAAAAACTTGCAGCGTTTCTACCAGAAGAGACAGCGCTGTACTCAAGATCACAACGAGTAAAAATGTTGCTTTTGGTCTGAATCTTCGCTGACGCAATTCGTAAGCTAAATCAATTCCAAATGGCATAAATAGAAAAACATTGCCGACAATATCGCTGAAGCCACTTGCATGCTGAAAAAAACTGCGCATTGCGCTTCTGAATGTCACTCCTTCTGCTGTGAAATTAAACGGCAATAGTGTTACCAGCAAAACGAGTAAAACACTACTTAGCGTAATAAAAATCGAACGATGGGAAGAAGAATTGCTCATAGTCTCAAAGCGATCGTGCGTGACTGTTGATAGAATTTGGAGATTTTTCTAATCGGCAAACCGAGTGCTCTCACTCTCTTCATGCTCGGTAGACAGTATTCCGTTCAGGATCAAATCAATCTTGTCCATCTACTGTAGCGAAACTTTTTGAGACTGCAATGTCAGTGCAGACATAGCATAGGGTTTACATGATCTCAATCACAAGAATGAGTGAATTTTCTACTGAATTGTCAGTAATCTACATGGATTCAAATTTGAGGCACCCTTGCACGATTGCCCAATTTCACTTCCTATTCAATCACCCAAATGGAATTTTTTGCACCTCTATTTTGTTTAAGTAAAGATGACCAAGTTTGGATAAAGATTACGTAGAAATACTGGAAAATTATGCAGAGATGGTAGAGACTTGACTCAGCCAACCTTCAGACGATAATTACAACGTCAACCAGGGGCAACGTCTGCTTGAGTCCATAAGTTCTGATCGAGGTCAAGCTCAATGGACTGTGATTTTAGCGTCCTGATGCCGTGAGGTGCAGAAAGTTTATGAGTAGTTCGAGTTGTCGGTTTTGTGGTTCACCACTGCATCATACGTTCGTTGATTTGGGAATGTCGCCACTGTGCCAAACCCATATCACTCCTGAGCAATTAAACGAGATGGAGCCGTTTTACCCACTCCATACTTATGTTTGTGAGAATTGCTTTCTAGTGCAATTGCAGGAGTTCGTGAGTCCCCAGGACATCTTTACTGAGTACGCTTATTTTTCGTCCTATGTTGATGCGCTGCTCAAGAATGCTAGCGATTATAGCGATCTAATGGTTGAGCGCTTCGGCTTCAATGCTCAGAGTAAAGTGGTTGAGATTGCCAGCAATGATGGATATCTGTTGCAGTATTTCCACAAAAAAGGCATTCCCGTATTAGGCGTTGAACCTGCAGTCAACGTCTCGCAAGTTGCAAAAGACAAAGGCATTCCCGTAGTCAACAAGTTCTTCGGTGTGCAGACTGCAACCGAACTTGCTGCCGACGGCAAAGCTGATTTGCTTCTAGGTAACAATGTCTTGGCACATGTTCCCGACATTAATGATTTCGTCGGTGGCATGAAGATTATGCTGAAGCCAGACGGCGTCATCACAATGGAGTTTCCGCATCTGATGCGGCTGATGGAAGAGAATCAATTTGACACGATTTACCACGAGCATTTCTCGTATCTGTCCTTCATGGCGGTAAATCGCATTTTTGCATTCCACGGGCTGACATTGTTTGATGTGCAAGAAATCCCAATTCACGGTGGATCGCTGCGGATTTACGCGCGCCACACCGACGACGAATCGAAGCCGATTAGCGATCGTGTGACTGAACTGTTAGAACGTGAGAAAACCGCTGGATTCGACAAACTCGAAACCTATTCTCATTTCACAGAACAAGTCAAAGAAACCAAGCGCAAATTACTGGAATTCTTGATCACTGCCAAGCAGAAAGGGAAGACCATTGCAGGATATGGTGCGCCTGGAAAAGGAAACACCTTGCTCAACTACTGTGGTATCCGGACTGATTTTCTGGACTACACGGTCGATCGCAATCCTTATAAGCAAGGTAAATACACGCCTGGAACCCATATCCCCATCTACTCTCCGGACAAGATCCGAGAAACAAAACCCGATTATCTGTTGATTCTTCCCTGGAACGTCAAAGACGAAGTGATGGAGCAAGTCTCTTACATTCGTGAATGGGGCGGTCAGTTCGTGGTTCCTATTCCTGAAGTCAAAATTTACGCCTAGCACTTTTGGGTGTGAGTTTTGATGCGAGTTTTGCCAGTCTTGTGTTCTTGATGAGCTTTGAGTTCTACCGTTGTTCAAATCGATTTATGAGTGGAAGTAGTGTAGGCGCGAGCCTCAACGAAGAGAAACTAATGACTAACCCAACCCAAACCCGACTCCGTACGAAAGACATCATCGCTCAAGACCTTGACTATATCTGTGGCAACCTCACTGAAGAGTTTGGCACGATGGCAGGCAAGAATCTACTCATTACCGGTGGTGCAGGCTTCTTAGGTTACTATTTTGTCCAAGCCGTTTTACATTGGAACCAGAAGCAAGAATCAGCCCAGCAAATTCGCCTCACAGTCTACGATAACTATTCACGAGGCGTTCCGACTTGGCTAACGGATCTCAAAGATGATCCAACTTTGACCTTACTCAAGCATGATATGACTCAACCGTTGCCCGCAGATATGGGCGACTTCCAGTACATCATTCATGCAGCTTCGATTGCGTCTCCCACGTTCTACCGCCGAGATCCAATCGGCACCATGGATGCCAACGTCAACGGACTTCGCAATCTGCTGGAATACTTCAAAAACCAGAAGGATCAAGGTAAAGAAGTTGGCGGATTTCTATTCTTCTCGAGCAGTGAGATTTACGGCGATCCGACTCCAGAGAACATCCCAACTCCTGAAGACTACCGGGGGAATGTTTCCTGTACGGGACCTCGTGCCTGCTATGACGAAGCGAAGCGCTATGGCGAAACGCTGTGTGTGAACTTTGCTCAACAGTACGGATTACCGATTAAATCTGCCCGTCCGTTCAACAACTACGGACCTGGCTTGAAAATTACCGATCGACGTTTACTTCCCGACTTTGCACGCGATGTCTTCAGTGGTCGAGATATCACGATGCTTTCGGATGGTTCACCAAAGCGTACCTTTTGTTATTCGGCGGATTCGATCACGGGTTACTACAAAGTTCTCGTCAAAGGTCACGCAGGCGAAGCTTACAATATCGGAATCGAAACCCCTGAAATCTCAGTTCTAGAACTCGCTGAAAGAGTCGTTGCGCTCTCGAAAGAACTGTTTGGATACGAAGGTCAAGTGATTCGCAAAGTGAGCGAAGACAAGGACTATCTGGTTGACAATCCGGTGCGCCGTTGTCCTGTCATTGAGAAAGCAAGAACTCATCTCGGCTACAATCCAACGATCGGAATTGAAGAAGGACTACGTCGATCGCTAATTTGGTACGAAGGCAATCAAGAAGCGGAGGATGCATAATGCAAGTTTCAATTATTGGAACAGGTTATGTTGGCTTAGTTTCAGGCGTTTGCTTTGCAGAGAAAGGACATCAAGTATTCTGTGTTGATGTCGATCAATCAAAAGTAGACCAGATCAATCAGGGCGTTTCTCCCTTCTATGAGCCTGGATTGAATGAACTATTAGAGCGCAACATTCACACTCGGCTCAAAGCCACGACTGATTTTCGCCAAGCGATTCTCGACACAGATCTTTCACTCATTGCTGTGGGAACTCCATTTGACGGTAAAGAGGTCGATCTGACTTACGTGAAGCAAGTCGCTCAGCAGATTGGAGAAGCACTCAAGGATAAATCGACTTATCACTTAGTCGTTGTCAAAAGTACTGTTGTGCCTGGAACAACTGATCAAGTGGTTCTCCCGATTCTCGAAGCCGCTTCAGGTAAGAAAGCTGGTGTTGACTTTGGTGTGGGAATGAACCCGGAATTTCTCACCGAAGGTGAAGCGATCGACGATTTTATGTACCCGGATCGGATTGTGCTCGGCGGGATTGATGAACAAAGCATCGATATGCTAGACGCACTCTATACGGGATTTGAGAATGTCGATCGCTTAAGAACGAACAACTCCACTGCAGAGATGATCAAATACACGTCAAACTCATTGTTGGCGCTGTTGATCTCTTTCTCGAATGAAGTTGGTAATCTGTGTTCTGCAATTGGCAACACCGACATTGTGGAAGTCATGAAAGGCGTCCATAACAGTCGTTACTTGACAACCGTGCTGCCCAATGGCGAGCGTGTTGTTCCGCCCATTACTAGCTTCCTCGCCGCAGGCTGCGGATTTGGTGGAAGCTGTCTCCCCAAAGATGTGAAAGCTTTGATCGCTCATGGTGAGAAGTATCAAAGTCCGATGCCCTTGTTAGATGCAGTCATTCAAGTCAATCAATCTCAACCGCAGCAAGTCATTGCCCGATTGAACAAGCATTTTTCGTCACTCGATGGAGTGAAGATTGCAATTCTTGGTCTGTCATTTAGACCGAATACGAATGACATGCGCGAAACGCCTGCAATTCCCTTGATCAAAGCACTCAAAGCACAGAATGCATCCCTCAAAGCTTATGATCCGGTTGCAAATTCAGAAGCAGCAAAGTTGATCCGCCCAGAAGAGGCTGAACTTTGCAATAGCTTGAAAGAAGTCCTTGAGAATGTTGATGCGATCGTGCTTGTGACTCGTTGGGATGAGTTCAAAGCCGTTCCCGAACTGATTGCTCAATTTGATCCACAGCCCGTCTTTGTGGATGGTCGCCGAATGTTGGATAAGAATTCGATCCAACGATACGAAGGCATTGGACTTTAAGCAAGACAGCAATCCTTGATCAAGATAATCGCTCGATCAAGGATTGACCCTGGTTACAATTGAAGTAAGGAACCCTTATGCACACCGTTTATTTCGATTCCCCGGTGAGTGACGAAGTTAGACGCGATCGCCTTTACAATGGTCAGCTATTTCTTTACTCTCCTCGCCCTAGCATGTTGGCGCTCTGTGAACATGCGCGTCAAATGATTGCAGCGGCATTCGCTCCACTCGATCCGACTCAAGCACAACATCAGTTAAGCGTCGAAGAATTTGTCGCGATCGCTGCGTCACTTAAGCCTAGTTTTATCCATCATCCCAAGTCAAAGCAGCTCATTCAGAAGATTCTGGAAGAGTATGGCTATGACTTAGAGAAAACATATTTTGATGTACCTCGCTTAAAAATCATTACGAGTCACGCCTATCTCACAGCAGGAGTCGGATATCCTTTTCATCCTCACAGAGATACCTGGTACTGTGCGCCTCCAAGCCAAGTCAATTGGTGGCTACCAGTCTATAAATTTGAGTCAGAAAGCTCAATGGCATTCCATCCAAAATACTGGAACCAGGCTGTGAAAAATAGCTCTAGTGGATTTAACTACTACGAGTACAACAATACAGGTCGTAAGAATGCTGCTCAGCATGTGAAGAAAGACACTCGTTTTCAGCCTCGTGCCGAAGAATTTGTAGATATCGATCCACAAGTTCGTCTAGTTTGCGAAGTCGGTGGAGTTCTATTGTTCTCTGGCGCACAGATGCATTCAACTGTGCCAAATACTTCTGGACACACCCGTTTTAGTATCGATTTCAGAACCGTTCATCTCGATGATCTCGTTGCCAAGCAAGGCGCACCAAATATCGATAATGCTTCTACTGGAACTGCGCTCAGAGACTTTATGCGAGCGACAGATCTCGCTCAGCTGCCTGAAGAAGTTGTTGCCTTATACGAAGATACTCCGCCGCCTGAAGGCGAGTTAGTGTTTCAACCGCCTGTTGCTCTCGCTGCCTATTAGAGCCAATGAATATTACTGACCTCAAAACAGTGCTTGATCCCCAAGCGATCGGTGAAGATCTGCATCGCTTTGCGACTACGTTATATCCCATCTGTCGTAGCATTACGGGCGATGGCTTCCGAGAAACGTTGCGTCAAATCGAGCAATTTATTCCACTCAAGCGGTATGAAGTGCCCACTGGAACACAAGTGTTTGATTGGACAGTGCCGCGTGAATGGAATATCCGAGATGCTTACGTCAAAAACTCTAAAGGGGAGCGCGTCATTGACTTTAAACAGCACAATCTGCATGTTGTGAACTACAGTGTTCCAGTTCATGAAACGATGTCGCTGGAAGCCTTAAAACCGCATCTATTTAGCTTGCCTGAGCATCCAGATTGGATTCCGTATCGTACGTCTTACTACAAAGATACCTGGGGGTTCTGCTTAACTCATCAGCAGTTGCTCGACCTACCAGAGGATCAGTATGAGGTTTGTATTGACTCAACTTTAGACGCTGGAAACTTAACCTATGGGGAGTACTACTTACCTGGAGAAGTCGAAGATGAAGTCTTAGTCTCTTGTCATGCTTGCCATCCATCTTTAGCAAATGACAATCTTTCAGGAATTGCGATCGCGGTGTATCTTGCTAAAGCCTTGAGTGAGGTTGCTCGCCGCTATTCCTACCGCTTCATCTTCATTCCAGCCACGATTGGGTCAATTACTTGGTTGAGTCAAAACGAAGATCAAGTCCATCGCATCAAGCATGGTTTAGTCCTGAGTTGTCTAGGCGATCCAGGCAAGTCAACCTACAAGAAAAGTCGGCAGGGAAATGCAGAAGTCGATCGAGCTGTCACCCATGTTCTGAGCCATTCAGAGCAGGATCACAACATTATCGATTTCTTGCCCTATGGCTATGATGAGCGGCAGTTTTGCTCACCCGGGTTTAATTTGCCTGTGGGTTGCTTTATGCGATCGCCCAATAGTAAGTTTCCGGAGTACCATACCTCGGCAGACAACTTGGACTTTATCCAGTCTGAATGCCTCGCAGACTCCTTTGTGAAATGCTTAGGAGTGCTGTCAGTCTTAGAGCACAATAAGATTTATGTAAACCAGAATCCGAAGTGTGAACCTCAACTCGGTAAACGGGGACTCTATCGATCGATAGGAGGTTCCTCTGGAACTGGATTGAATGAGCTTGCATTACTGTGGACATTGAATTTGTCAGATGGACAACATTCATTGCTTGACATTGCAGAGCGATCAGGATTTAAGTTTGACGTGATTAAGCAAGTCGCAGATGCGTTGATCGAGACTCATCTGTTGAAGGAATCGGCTAACTGAGAAAATTCATTAAGAGGGATATCTGCATGAAAGTTGTTTTGTTTTGTGGCGGTCTAGGCACTCGGTTGAGAGACTATTCGGAAAAAGTTCCCAAACCGATGGTCAACATCGGGTATCGTCCTATCTTGTGGCATTTGATGAAATACTATGCTCACTATGGACACAAAGATTTCATTCTCTGTCTGGGATACAAAGCAGACTATATCAAAGAGTACTTTTTGAACTACAACGAATGCCTCTCCAATGACTTCGTGCTATCCGCAGGCGGCAAGCAAGTTCAAATGATTGGGAGTGACATTCACGACTGGCGGATCACCTTTGTTGATACTGGGTTGTCTTCTAACATCGGACAGCGCCTAAAAGCAGTTGAAAAGTATCTCGAAGGCGAAGAGATGTTCTTAGCCAACTACAGCGATGGACTTAGCAACCTGCCGCTTGATGACTTCATCGATCACTTCATGCGACATGACAAAGTTGCAAGTTTTCTCTCTGTGAAGCCGACTCAGACGTTCCACGTTGTCTCTACTCAAGAAGATGGATTAGTCAAGAGCATTGAACATGTGAACAATGCGGATCTACGCATCAATGGTGGATTTTTCGCGCTCAAGACCGAAATCTTCAAATACATGCAGCCCGGTGAGGAATTAGTGATTGAGCCATTCCAGCGCTTGATTGAGAAAGAGCAATTGGTTGCTTACAACTATGATGGCTTCTGGACTTGTATGGATACATTCAGAGACAAGCAAAATTTGGATGATATGTATTCTCAAGGGAATCCTCCCTGGGAAGTTTGGAAGACCCGCAAAACGCTCTAAGTTGCAAATCTGAGAAGGTGAAAATGCTGAAGTTGATGTTCGATCGAGGAAAAGACGCTGAATATCGGATTCTGTGTCTGGGCGCACACTGCGATGATATTGAAATCGGATGCGGTGGTACGATTTTGAAGCTAATCGAAGAGTATCCGAACGCAATCTTTTACTGGGTTGTGTTTAGCTCTAGCGAAGTGCGATCGAAAGAAGCGTTCGAGAGCGCAGATCGATTTTTAGCAGGTGCGAAAGTTGAGAACATTGTTGTCAAAAACTTCCGCAACAGTTTCTTTCCATTCGTGGGTACTGAAATCAAGGAGTACTTTAACGAACTCAGCCAAGCATTTTCACCCGATCTGATCCTGACGCACTACAAGCATGATGCTCACCAAGATCACCGCGTGATTTCCGATCTCACTTGGAATAGCTATCGGAATCATTTCGTTCTGGAATACGAAATTCCCAAGTATGACGGGGATATTGGGAACCCAAATTTCTACGTTCCCGTTAGCGAAGAAATTTGCAATCGCAAGATTCAAACGCTGATGGAAGTGTTTGAAACGCAGAAAAAACGTCAGTGGTTCACTGAAGATACGTTCCAAGCCATCATGCGGCTCCGAGGAATTGAATCGAATGCGCCCAGTAAGTTTGCGGAGGCATTTTACAGTCGCAAGTTAGTGTTTTGATCACATTTTCGCGAGCATCTAAAATGAAGCAGAAAGCCTGATGGTCATTGATTATCGGCTTTCTGCGCTCGTATTCATCAAACTGAAAAAAGCAAGATGACTCAATTTGATAACTATCAAGATGTAGTTGTTCACTGATTTGCTTAATTTTCTTGCAAAATCGGTGTCAGTTTGACGTGATATTCTGCCTCAAACTCCCCTTTTTTGAAATCCAAACTCCACAATTCTAGCGAACAAGGATCATCGGCTTGAGTCGGGGTGATAAGCAACTGAAAACTGCGTTGAACTGCATCAAAACGACATTCAATCGATTGAATGGCTCCGATTTGACGGCGATCGAGGGCAACTGCTAAACGCAACAATGAATGCAATTGTTCAACGACTCGCCGATGGTGTTTGCTCGTTAAATTTCGGTAGGTTTCATGACGTTTCTTAGGTGCATTCTTACGATGATAGCGAGCAAGATTTGCGATCGTTTCAATCTCCATTTCCGTAAACCCTAACAATTCGGCATGTCGGATCAGATAGTAAGAATGCTTGTGATGCGAAGAATGTCCAACATGGTGCCCGCAGTTGTGTAGAATCGCAGCCGCCCAAAGTAAAATTCGCTCTTCCTCGCCCCAAGTATGCAGTTTGCCCTGAGTTTGATCAAATAAACTTAGGGCAAATTCTGCAACTCGTTGGCTATGCGCTAGATTCACCTGATACTTCTGTGCTGTTTTGAAGACACTTCGTTCGCGAACCGATTTCTGATAGCGTAGCCGATCTTCAATCAGCCCATGTGCCACCATCCAATCCACAATCACGCCTTCTCGCAGCGATCGCTCACAGATGACGATCGAGTCCGCTTTTAATTGCATCATCACTTCCAGCAGAATCATCGCTCCAGGCAAAATAATTTCTGCTCGCCGCTCATTTAATCCAGGAATGACTAAACGCTCTGAAAGACTCATTTTCCGTAACCGATTTACCCAGTCGCGCAAATCTTTTACGGACATTTCGCAGCCATTCAACGGAGTTGGAACTGTGCCAAATTTCTCGCGTGCATTGAGTGCGACTAAAGTTTCGATCGTGCCTGACGTTCCAACCATACGCAGACGTTCTCCAGGTTTGACATGGGCTTGGAGATCCTCAATCGATCGTTCCAACATGCCCCGAATATAAGCCTGTAGCGCATAAAATTCAGTTGAACTAATTGGATCGGTTTTGATATGTTCAGCCGTCAGTCGAACCGCGCCCACCTTGGTACTACTAAGGGTGCGAGGCTCATGCCCATCTCCCAAAATTAGCTCAGTTGAACCGCCCCCAATATCTACAATCACATGCGGCTGATTATCAAAGCTCATCCCCGACAGCACACCGAGATAAATCCGCCTCGCCTCTTCCGCTCCTGAAATTAAATTGACCCAAAGTCCAAGCTCATTCTCAATTCGTTGCAGAAATGCTTGTCCATTCGGGGCTTCGCGGACAGCACTTGTCGCGACCGCAATCACATGTTCGGCGTTCACACTTTTGGCGACATCCTGACATCGTCGGAGGGCTGCCATTGCGCGATCCATTGCCTCTTCTGACAATTCCCCCGTTTTCTTACAAAAATCTCCCAATCGCACGGTCGCTTTCTCTCGTCCAACAATCGTAAACGCAGGTAAATGAGGTTGAATGCGGGCAATCACCATATGAATCGAATTCGTTCCGACATCGATTGCGGCGAGGATGCGGTCTTGATCAGGAGGAATGATGGGAAGCGTCACCGGATTATTCTGGGGTTTCGGGATGGAGTTAACCATGAGACTAGACGTACTGCGATCGAATAAAGGGCTATTAGAGGCAAGAGCGAGAACACCAAACGTCTGACGTGAACAAAAGCGATCGAACTACTTCTAAACTAAGGTTTTACCTCAAATCTTGAGCAATTCAGCGGATCTTTACACAAAAACCGCGCTAAGTTCTTTTATAGACCTGCGATTGACCAATTTTCTATGTGGACTCAGCCGAATCAATCTCCAGAACCGACTTGGCGCGTGATTGCGCGACTTCTACGCTGGCACAAGCCTGAAGGACGACTCATTTTAATGATTCCGGCTCTGTGGGCTGTGGTCTTGGCTGCACAAGGCAAACCACCAGCATTATTAGTCGGCATTATTATTCTAGGAACTTTAGCGACCAGTGCAGCAGGTTGCGTTGCAAATGATCTCTGGGATCGCAATATTGATCCGCATGTCGAACGGACTCGCGATCGTCCTTTGGCTTCAAGAGCACTTTCTGTCAAGGTTGGAATTGGCGTTGGGCTAATTTCACTCTTGTGTGCTGCCGGATTAACAGTTTTTCTGAATCCACTCACATTCTGGCTGTGTGTTGCCGCAGTCCCGGTCATTTTGCTGTATCCAGCCGCGAAGCGAGTTTTTCCAGTCCCGCAGTTAGTGTTATCGATCGCGTGGGGGTTTGCAGTTCTGATTAGTTGGAGTGCGGTCAGTTGCCGTGATACATCAAATTTAGTGTGTCTGACTCAACCGATGTGGTTGCTCTGGGGCGCAACAATTCTCTGGACGTTGGGATTTGACACAGTGTATGCCATGTCCGATCGCGAAGACGACAAACGAATTGGTGTGAAATCAAGCGCCTTATTCTTCGGTCGATACGCGCCTTACGCAATCGCTGCCTTCTACGTCGGAACCGCATTAATTCTTGCGAAACTCGGTGTAGTAATGGGATTAAATGTCTGGTACTGGAGCGCATTAGGGTGCAGCGCGATCACTTGGGCATGGCAATCTTATCAACTCACCCAACCGACAATCCCCCATTCGTTTTACGCTTTCAGTTTCAAGCAGAACGTTTGGATCGGCTTTATTCTCTTAGGCGGCATGATTGCTGGAATCTAGACATCAATCCACTCAACTCGAACGAAGTGAGCCGGACGACCCCAACTGTCCTGCACGCTCGAAACTTCTCGAACCCTCAAGTTAAAGGGTACTGCGGTTGTAATGTACTGCTGGACGATGCGTCCTAACTCTGGGGTCAGTTGTGCAGCAGTCGTTGCAGCCACTCCGAATCCTAACAATTGCTCGATCGGAGTGCGAGGCAACACCAAATGGAACCCAAACGCGATCGCAGCCGTTAACAACATCCCGACTGAAAGATTTGTTCCACAACGTGGATGCACTGCGAGATTCCATTCTCCATGCGTAATTCGGGACAACGCTTGATTTACAGCCCGTCTGACATCAACCGTGTTCGCCTGCCCATAGAGATAAAATCCCTGCTCGGTTGATAATCCGCCTAAACCGCTATTGTCTTCCCAATCAGTTTGCGGTGAGCTACGCCGATCGGGTAATCCACTCAAAATCCAAACAGTGGCATGCTCTAGGGCATGAACTTGGCGCACCGTCAGCATTTCTTTCAATCCTGGAAGAAATCCAATTTTCCTAAGCAACTCAGTGTCTTGAGCCACTTGAGGAGTTGGGAGGAAAAAATTCAAAAACTCATCGAACTCAGAAGCATTTGCAGTCATAACAAAGCAACTTCAGACAATCCTAGAGAAGTTAGTGTCTCAACTCTAGCGTTTGTTTGCTGAAGTTGCAGGGCGGCTGTTGCAAATCGTTGCGACTTTTAGCTGAAAAGATTTGAAGTTGGAACCGCTGCTGCGGGTGCAGGTGGAACGCTTGGCAAATTTGGTGCGACTACAGGACTGCCGACTCCACGCGCCACTTCTACGCCATTTTGCTCCAGAATCACGAGCGGATCAGACCCCCCATTCATTTCAATTCGCTTGACTAAGACCTGTCCACCTGCAATGCGTTGCCCTGCTTGAACATAACGGCTTGTCGCCTCATTGGGAGCCTGAATAATGGCTTGAGGCACACCTGCAACAACAATCACACCTGTTACTTGCACCGATTTCGCAAGAGTCGGATCTGGCAGAGGTGGTAGTGCTTTAATGGGGGATTGCTCTGGCGATTTTGCAGCCACGACCTTCGGATTTGGACGGGATACAACAGCAGGTTGTTTCGCAATCGAGCGATCTCCAACATTCGGGCTGACAGCAGGTTGATTCGCAGTTTCAGGCAGTTTAATGGGAACTTTGAACGAGACGATCGGCGGAATGCTAGAAAATGGATCTTTGCCTTTGGTATTGATGCCGCGTTGAACTTGTCTCGCCCGTTCTGCTGGGTCAGTTGATTGCAGCAGCCCTGCGACCTTGCCTGCTTTACCTGTCGCTGCGTCTTTCTTGTCTTTATCCTTCTCTGGAACAGTGGGTTTTGCAAAAGCCTGGGTTGGGGTCGAAGGCGATGCCGCTGGAGAAGGACTGGCGCTCGTAACAGTTGGCTCTTCACCCACCGTACATCCGCCTATCCAGACTGTTAATGCGCTCGCGCAAAGTACCAGCGTCCCTTTCGGGATTCGTGCTGTGATTTGCTGTGTAAACCGCTTGCTCATGACCACTCCAAAAATTCGACTTAAAAATTCGCCTGGATCACCGTTCGCAGTACAAGCTTGAAATTGACCCGCAGCAGAGAACGATTCAGTTAGTGCAAGTGTGCCCAAATCCGATGGGTTTTTTACTCGCTGCTAATTTTTGAGCGAATTTTTAGAGAAGCTGGGATTAAGCTTCGCTGCAAACCATGATGCTTTGCAGTTTCTGAAGCCCTTTTTTCACTTGGCGTGAAACCGTCACAGCGCTGATTCCTAGTCGCTCAGCTGTCTCTTTCTGAGTCAGGTCATATAGAAAAACAAATTCCAACACTTCACGAGTGCGCTGTTCTAATTGGACGAGTGCCTGCTGCAGCCGAATTTGATCTTCTTGAGCCAGTTGGAAACTCCGATACCGTGAATCAGGAACGAGATCGCCTAAAAATGCTGTGCCTTCTTCGTCGCCGACAGGAGCATCTAAACTGAGCAGCGCGCGATTTTGCACCGAGAGCCGAATTTCCTGCCATTCCTCGATCGAGATATCCAATATCGCAGCGATCTCAATATCGGTGGGTTGCCGCCGCTCTTTTGCTTGAAAGTCACGGATCACTTGAGTGGCTTGACGTTGTAGCGCTTGCCAACGGCGCGGAATTCGGACTGAAGGGCTTTTGTCCCGTAAGTAGTGTTGGATTTCTCCTCGAATGTAGGGAATTGCAAATGAGCTAAATGCATGACCTTTCGACATATCAAACCGCTCGATCGCTCGAATCAGCCCAATACACCCAACTTGGAGCAAATCGTCGTAACTCTCAGTACACTGATTCATCCAGTGGTGAGCCTCTTTTCTCACCAGTCCAATATTCAATTCAACCAATTGATTACGAATAGCAGCAGTTGCGGTCGTTTGATATTGATGAAGCAGTTCTAAGGTTTCACTTTTGAGGTCGGTAGATACAAGATTAGGCATGACGAATTCAGTGGTTGGCGCAAAAGCTCAAGAAGAAATCAAACCGTTTTGCTGATTCAAACTGTGAGGGTAGGAATCACACCGGAAAGACATTTAGAGAAAGTGAACAAATAATGAAACCGCGTTTCTTGCTCACTTTTCATGACACATAAAACTTATTTCTTCCAGCGAATTTGTTACAACTGCATTTCCACGGAACGTCTGTCTACCGTGATCTTGGTCACTTTTTTAACGAATTTTTAACGAATTTCTGATTAAGATTAAAACTTGTTTTTATCAAAAAATAAATAATAAAAATGGGGCTATCTGCCCCATAAAATTGAATATTTTGAGTTGAGATCGCACTAAGTTGTGGATCTGATTATCGGTAATTACGCTGCAGGTGCAACTCGTGCGTAGAACAATCCACGGATTTTTACCTCGCTTGCTTCACGCGATCCCATATCGGTTTCTGAGGGTTGATCGCTTTCAAAGGTTCCTGCAATTTCGCCCGATGCACTGTCGATTTTTGCAACTTGCAGCGAGATAGTGCCTTTATCCAACTGGAAACGCTTGACGTTTTCCTTTCTCAATTCTTCAGAGTCAGCCGAAGCAGGAAGTGCAACTGCGTTGTCATAGCCTGTGGTCAGACCCCGACCTTTCGGATCAAGGAAGTTGGATGTCCGGTAGGAGGGCACACGGAATTCGCCGGTAAAGTCGGTTGACGTGTTGATGCTCGAAGAACCCGGATCGGTGGTTGCAACTAGACCTTTAATCGTGAACAAGAACGGCACGCGTTCGCCCCCAGGAAGCTGAACGGTAATCGCTTGGAAGTCCAGACCATCTTCTTCGGTGAAGGTCAAGCTACCATCAGAGTTCGATTTTAGGGTTCCTGAAACTGCATCGATCGAGGAAGTATAGCGAGTCATCAACTTCGCTGGCACAAACTCAGCTTCGCGACGCTTGCTCGCCGTTTCTTCTTTGACGAAATAAGATGTGGGTTGCAGACACAATCCAGTGATTGAGTAGGTTTTGCCGCTCTCAATCGGGATAGAGCCACGAGAGGTGGCTTCGATTTGGGGGCAGTTATTTGCCAAGCCCGTGTTACGGATTTGCTCGTAGGTTAAGCCTTCCGTACTGGCAGCGGGAGCTTCACTACAAGCGGTCAAAACACTCAGGCAGAACGCCAACAGTGTCACAATAAAAGCGCGATACCTCATGGTCAACCTCAAAGTAATGTCAAATTTCTGCCAGTGCGTTCGGGCGGGAGTTCAAAGAAGTCAATCTCGGAGAGTGATTCTTAGAAGGGCGCTCTAAACTGCTGTCAGATCTCATGGAGTTTCTAATAAATTCTGGAGTGGCTCTGATCGAACCTCTCATAGCATTTTACAGATATTCGTAAACTTTTTAAGAATCGCCCGCGATCGCATGTGTGGAAAAGTCGATTCGGCGCGATTCGGCTGCTTACGAAGAACGAACGAAATGCTCGAAAAGCAGTACCGTATTAGATTGCGCCCCTACGCTAGGAACGAATTGCATGAATGATGATGATGTGATGTTTAGAGAATATGCCTCGAATTCGGAGGCGCTATCGCGCGATCTCGATCAAATTGCCCAAGAGATTCGGACGATTGCAAAAAACTCGCGGGGAGATGGAATCGCGTTGCTGGCATTGCTGAGAGTTTTAGAAGCCCTCCACCGTGAAATTCGTGAGGGATTCTTCCAAGAGTCTTTGCCCAGTAATCGACAGGCGCTTTACGCGTTGCTGAAAGATATTGAAGCCAGTGGCGGGTGGCCCTATATCCATCGAATGCGGCTACAAGAATTTCTGAATAATTTGCTGGCTGAATCTAGCTTAGATTCGCCTGAATAAAAGTAAAAAGCGCTAGAGATGAAACTCCTAGCGCTTTTCTGAGTGAAATTGTAAAGTTTTGTTACTCGTCTTTTGGTTGACGGCTAGCGGTCTGGATATAGAGAATCAGCAAAAACACGCTCGGCACAAGCACAAACAAAATCGACGCAATAAATCCTAATTCATTAACTTGCATAAAGCCCGATCCCTTCTAAACTCGGCATCAACACTTTTCAGGATACCACTCATTAGGGTTTCGTCTTTACGCTGACTTCGCCGTTGACTAAAGCCTGACAGGCAAGACGATAGGAAGCTGGTTTTTTCTTGAGTTTACGCTCCTCAAATGCGGTTCGAGGCGAGAGATTCTCCATTCCTTCAACCACTTCGATGATGCAAGTTCCGCACTGTCCATACCCCCCGCAATTCATAAGTTTGCCACCGAGCGTGTAGAGATCCACTTGATTCTCGATCGCTTTAATCCGCAAATTTGCCCCTTGAGCCGCAACGACTTCTTTGTCTTCTTTGATGAATTTGATGCTGGCAGACTGAAACGCAGGTTTCGGCGGTTCAGCGCTCATCCCTTCTTCAGGTTGGACGTCAGAAATCGCTTGGAGGTCAGTATCGGCGGGTTGCATAGTCTTCCTCTTAAAGAGATAAGGGTTAGTATCCACTCTATTTGTAACTCAAATCGCGCCAAAAGTTAAGAATGATTAAGAAGTGAAACGGGCGAGTCGTCGGAATTTCAGGCGATTTCATATTCGCTTGCAATCGTTTCTAACACTGGTTACACTTCTTTATACACTTTCATTTTTTATGAATTCCTTGTCATACTGCCGATTCAACGTTCTAAGGAATGGCTGGATCATCAGAAACGGCGGGGGGACAGGATGCCTTATCTGGTAAAGTTACCCATATTAGGCACTTTAACAAAAGGCTGAAAGAAGCGTTGCAGTAGACGTAATTTAGAGGAGGAGAGTAGTCAATGGGACTACCCTGGTACCGCGTACACACAGTCCTGGTGAACGATCCGGGGCGGTTGATTGCGACTCACCTGATGCATACCGCACTGGTTGCAGGTTGGGCGGGATCAATGGCGCTTTATGAGCTTGCGATTTTTGACCCTAGCGATCCAGTTTTGAATCCTATGTGGAGACAAGGCATGTTCGTGCTGCCGTTTATGGCAAGACTCGGCGTGACTTCTTCTTGGGGCGGATGGAGCATTACGGGTGAAACCGTCACCGATCCAGGCTTCTGGTCGTTTGAGGGCGTTGCAGCTGCCCACATCGTTTTATCAGGTTTGCTGTTCTTAGCAGCTTGCTGGCATTGGGTTTATTGGGATTTGGAACTTTTCCGCGATCCGCGTACAGGTGAGCCTGCACTCGATTTGCCGAAAATGTTCGGGATTCATTTGTTCTTGTCGGGATTACTTTGTTTTGGCTTTGGCGCGTTCCACTTGACTGGATTGTTTGGTCCAGGAATGTGGGTATCGGACGCGTATGGGGTGACAGGGCATATTCAGCCTGTTGCGCCTGAATGGGGACCGTCTGGATTTAATCCGTTTAATCCAGGTGGGGTCGTCGCACACCACATTGCGGCGGGAATTGTCGGCATTATTGCAGGCTTGTTCCACCTCAGTGTCCGTCCGCCAGAGCGTTTATATCGCGCTTTGAGAATGGGGAACATTGAAACGGTGTTGTCGAGCAGTATCGCGGCTGTGTTCTTTGCGGCTTTCGTGGTTGCAGGAACGATGTGGTACGGCAATGCGACGACTCCGATCGAGTTGTTTGGTCCGACTCGTTATCAGTGGGATAGCGGCTACTTCCGCCAGGAAATCGATCGTCGAGTTCAGGGTGCAGTAGCGGATGGCGCGAGCTTATCAGAAGCGTATAACCAAATTCCTGAGAAATTGGCGTTCTATGACTATGTCGGTAACAGCCCCGCGAAAGGTGGTTTGTTCCGTACAGGTCAAATGAACAAGGGTGACGGGATTGCTCAAACTTGGCTCGGACATCCGGTGTTCAAGGACAGCGAAGGTCGTGAGTTGTTTGTGCGTCGCTTGCCGAACTTCTTTGAGAACTTCCCAGTTGTGCTTCAAGATGCAGATGGCGTGATCCGCGCTGACATTCCGTTCCGTAAGGCTGAGTCGAAGTACAGCTTTGAACAAGCAGGTGTAACGGCAAGCATTTACGGTGGAAAGTTGGATGGTCAGGTGATCACCGATCCAGCGCAGGTCAAACGCTTTGCGCGTGCGGCTCAGTTGGGTGAACCGTTTGAATTCGATCGTGAAACATTGAATTCGGATGGTGTATTCCGGACTAGCCCGCGTGGATGGTTCACGTTTGGTCATGCGGTCTTTGCATTGTTGTTCTTCTTTGGTCATATCTGGCACGGATCTCGGACGATTTTCCGGGATGTGTTTGCTGGGGTTGACCCAGATTTGTCGGAAGAACAAGTCGAATGGGGACGGTTTGCGAAAGTGGGTGATAAGACCACGCTTCGGGAACCTGTCTAAATGGTTTAACGGGTCTAGGCAGGTTGCTTAGGCCCGGTTCGATTCTTTTGTTGGGACACCATCATGGAAAGTGCAGCGTATATTTTGATTTTGGCTTTGGCGATCGGAGTTTTGTTTTTTGCGATCGCATTCCGCGAACCTCCGAGAATTGGTAAGTAAATCCTTCTGTGAAAGAACCCGTCTTGACTCAAGACGGGTTCTTTTTTGCGCTGATTTTGGGCAGGGTGATTTAGGATGTGAAGGTTGGGTTATCTGAGCTTGTGAGCGTTTCTTCGCGTCAAATGGATTATTCTAGTCCGACTCGCTATCGAATTCGGGCTGTGCAGCCGCAGGATTTGAACGAAATTGCGGGAATTTTGGTGGATAGTTTTCCGCTGTATCCGCCGTTTTTGCCCTGGTTGGGTGCGATTATTCGAGTCGGAATTTATGAGGATTTGCGGAGTCGAGCGCGCTCAATGACCTCGAACTATGCGTGTCTCGTCGCGATCGATACGACGCATCGGGATGAATTAATTGTGGGAACGGTGGAGGTGGGGATACGCAGCGCCAATCCTTGGCAACCGAAAACGAGCCAGTATATTTATTTGTCAAATTTGGCGGTGAGAGAAGAATTCCGGCGGCAGGGCATTGCAGAACAGCTGTTATTGGCGTGTGAGCCTTATGTAGAAAGTTGGGGCTATCGCCAGATTTATCTGCACGTTCTAGAGACGAATCAGGCAGCGAAAGCATTGTATTTCAAGTTGGGGTATCGATTGGAGGAAATTCAGTTGAGTTGGGATTGGTTTTTAGGAAAGCCAAGACGGATGCTGTTGCGTAAGGAAATGAGATCGACACATGCAAGAGAGGCTTAATCTGAATTTCCCAACTTGCTGTTAGCGTCCCATGCTGTGTACAATTCGCTGCTCCTTGAGGTTTAGAACCCGCCAAGGGTGCCTGTGTTGAATTAGCTTCTGTTCATGCCCTGAGGAAATTGACGTGGAAATGGATCAGATTGTCTTGCTCATTACGAGTCTTCTAGCATTCTATCTGGCATGGAATCTGGGCGCGAATGATGTTGCAAATTCGATGGGAACCTCGGTGGGTTCTAAAGCTGTCACGCTCAAACAGGCCTTAATCATTGCAGGAACTCTAGAATTCACGGGCGCAGTCTTGTTTGGTCAAACTGTTTCTCAGAAACTCGTTACAGGCATCATCAATCCCGCCCAATTCACGCCCCAAATCTTGCTGATTGGGATGATTTCGGTCTTAATCGCCGCAGGAGTTTGGTTGAATATTGCCACAGTGTTTGGATTTCCCGTGTCGTCTTCTCATGCAACTGTCGGCGCGATCGCTGGAGTTGGCTATCTCGCGTTCGGCAAAACTGCTGTCAATTGGAGCACGATCGGTCTTATTTCTCTCACTTGGGTGATCACTCCCTTAGTGAGTGGCACGATCGCGGCTGTTTTTTACAGTTTGATCAAACAATGGATTCTCGATCGACCTCATCAACTCGAAGAATGGATTCCCTGGCTCAGTGCCGTATTGATTAGCGTTTTCGGTGTGATTGTCTTTCCGACGATCGCCAAACCGATTCAAACTATTATTCATTTACCGATTCCATCTATTTCACTCATGCTTGGAGTCATTGGAATCGGAACGTTATCCGTTTATGGATTCCAAAATTTACAGACCGTAGAAGCGACGATCGCTAAATTTCAAGTGGTCAGTGCCTGCTTTGTCGCGTTTGCTCATGGCTCAAATGATGTTGGCAACGCGATCGCACCCTTTGCCGCGATCGTCTACATTTTGCAAACTGGAAACTTGCCGTTAGAAGACTTCCAGATTCCAGTTTGGAGTTTGATACTTGGTGGAGTTGGCATCGTTGCAGGGTTAGCCGTCTTAGGCAAAAAAGTGATTTCAACGATTGGAGAAGGAATAATTCCTTTGCAGCCTAGCGGCGGACTTTGTGCAGAACTCGCAACAGCAACCACAATATTGATTGCCTCTCGTATGGGATTTCCGGTTTCGACTTCTCACGCTCTAGTGGGCGGTGTTGTTGGAGTGGGATTTGTTCAAGGCATGAAAAGCATTCAGTTTCAAACTCTGAGATCGATCGGTTTAACTTGGTTTGTGACGATTCCCATTGCTGCTGTGCTCAGCGGAATTTTATTTTTGATTTTGCGTACGACTTTCATTGAATTTTAGACAATAGAGTTTATCAACTCTTCACTGGGCACTATAGGTTGTGAAGTTATCTACAGCCGGATGTCAAGGGTGAAGACCGATGGAGCAAGAGCAATCATGGGGTGATTCGCGCCCACCGAATCAAAATGAAGAGATTTCTGCTACATCTGGTGCAAGCACCGATCGGCGGGAAATTACGGAACTGCGCGAGGTGAATGCGCAGTTGAGGAAAGAGGTTGAAGAGTTACGGTCTCAATCTCAGCTTTCTCTCAAGCCCCAAAAACCTAAAGTATCAAAATTAAGGTTGGGGCTTTGGCTCGTTTTGCTTTCGACTTTTGCGCTGTCGATTCATAACGTGATTGTCCGCATCACGATCGGGCAACCGATTCGATTATTTGGTCTATTTTCCGCAGGTGGCTTTATCCAGCCGACAATCGGGAATTCGTTATTGATTCTCTGGATGCGAATGCTGGTGGTCGTGCCTTTGATGATTGGCATTGCGGGATTTCTTTACCCTCCGGTTTGGCAAGATCTTCAGAAAGTCCTGCTGAAGCGCGATCGTCGTCCGCTTTGGCACATTATCGGCAGCGGTGTTTTTCTGTTTTTGTCACAAGTTCTGATTTATATTGCGATCGCACAAATTGGGCCAGGTGCTGCGGTCACGATTCTATTTATGTATCCGCTGCTCACGGTTCCCCTCGCTTGGTGGTTGTTTAACGATCGACCAACTCGTCTGCGGGTTGTCGTGATGGGATTGATTTTGTTGGGTGTAATTTTGACAGCTATTCCCAGTTTAATGGTCGCAAAACTGGGCGGAGGCGTGTTTTTTGCCATATTCTCCGGAGCGGCATTCGCGCTGTATTTAATTTTGATGCAGCTTGGATTTCGCAAAGTGCATCCGGTTCCCGTCAGTGTGGTGCAATTTCTCACGGTGCTCGTTTGTACGAGTGTGAGTCTATCCTTACCACTTCAATTAGGGGTTGCAGTTTCAGCGACGGGCAGACCTGGATTATTCATAGGAGGTCTAGTCTTGGGGGCGTTCACTCTCGTCGGATACCTCTCGAACAATTTCGGGGTGCGCTATATGGGGGCGGCACAAGCTTCGATCATCGCATCGAGTGGTCCTGTGTTAACAGCGTTGCTAGCCGCTGTGATCATCCGTACTAAGTTAGATTGGGTACAAATTGCTGGAATTTTGCTTGTGACGATCGGGGTCACTGCTCTGAGCTTTGAGCGGATGAGAAAGACCGCAAAATCTGCATAATGGGAAAGGTGTTACTCAAATAATGTGATGCGATTTGCGGTTTCAAGTGGATCTGGTCAAGTTTTAGCGAATGGGTCGTTGCGAATTCAGACCGATGAGTCTGGGGTGCAACGACTTTGTTTTGAAAGCGATCGTGGAACTTTCATTGTGGGTGGTGAGATTGGCGAAGATGGAGAGCTCACTGAGGCAGGGCAGGAATTGTATCGGCAATTTTTTCGGGCCTGGGGTGTGATGGGAATTAAGATGACTTCGCTCTAATGTTCGCAAATTGGAGATGAGAGAGAAGCGAATTGTTCTCTATCTTTCATGGAATTTGAATTTCGACTCTGCTCAACCTGTGAAGACCTCGGATCTAGAGTGTTGAGCAAAGTCGAAATGTAGCGCGATCGCTCAACTTAGCGATTTAATCGCGATGCAAGTGAAAGAAAACCTTCAAATTGCACTTGATTGTCTTTGATCGAACTCGCACCGCTAATGCTCCGAATGCTACTCAAGCTATCTTGAAGCTGCGTGGCAAATGGATTGCTTGACCTCGATGCACCGAATATCATCGGAAACGCCGCAGTGTTCAAAAAGCTCATGAATGCGCCTTGATTGACATAGAAATAGCCTAAATTTGCATCGGGGAAGGGTGCGATCGCAGATTTAAAGTTGGCAGATTGCGGTAGAGTCCGAGTCGGTGTCGGGCTAAACTCGCTCATTGATCCGCCTCCAAATAACATCACTAAAGTCTGCTCATCTGTCCAACCATGACTTAAGAAATTCAGCGATCGACCTTTCTCAATGGATCCAAAACTCGTGACAGGTTGACCTGCCAGGGTAGATTGATGGACGAGCGCTTGCCCTAAACGAGGGGTGACAAACTCCTGGAATTTCTTTAATCCCGCTTCGGCGGCAGCGCGATCGTCTGTTTGCACCATCATGCCGAAGGCAATGTCTAACCCTGGCGAAATCGAGGGAATAAATCCTTGGCGAGTCGGATAAGCAAATATCGCGTACTCTCCATTCATCCAAGGGAAAATATCGCGATCGTCCACGCCAATGAAATCCTGCATCCACTTCCGGCTTTGTTCCAAGTTTTTCTTCCAGGATGGCTGCGATTCTAGTCCTAGCGTCAATGCTTGCCAATACAGCGCTAAATTCTGGCTATTGGACATCATGTAATTGACTTCTGGCAGGCGACTGAGAATCTGATTGCGAGTGGTCAACGGAGTTAACAAATTCTCTGGAACAGATTGAGTCAAATTCACGGCAAATTGCGCGCGTAATCCTGTGGATTCTGCCCAGACAAAGCCTTCGGCGGTGTCATAAAACTTTGCCAATGGATCCAGTAAACTCGGATCGAGCACGGGTGGCACAGGTAGGTTGGGATTTTTCTTGGTCAGTTCTTCAATCTGCTGTTGATTGAGTTGAGTAAACGCTTTGAGAAATTTGCCATACTCGCCATAGAGCGTCACGATCGATTTAAGCGCTTTCGGGTTTTGCTGAAATTTTTGAAACTTAGGATTTTCACTCAGCTTGCCTTGTGCATCGAGCAGTTCTTGAATCGCTTCCGTTGAAGTTGAACTGACAAAATGATTGGGAAGAACCGCGATCGCAAATTTGGGTTGAGTCGGAACGAAACTTGAGTCTTCTGAATCAGGCTCAGGTGCATCAGGCTGAGGTTTCTTGACAGTCGCTTTAGGCTCAGCTTGAATCGGTATTTTTTCTGCTTCAAACTCCAGGATCGTCACGCCTTTATACTGCGTTTCTTTCGGGGCTTTCTTGCGGCTTTTTTTAACACGATCGACATATTGCGCCAAAGCTGCCGGGTCTTTCACATCGGAAATCGTCACGATGCTTTTCGCTGAAAGAAAGGCAACTCCAAACTGCTCGCCTAGCCAGGGTTTAATATCTTTCTCGAAACTTGCATCTTTTTCAGTGGGATAGAGCAGACTGCCTGGAAATGCAAATCCGTCGGGGAACAACTGAAACTGGCTTAATTCTTGCCAGCGATCATCTTGCGTATTGACGAGTACGACTCCGAGTGTTTCAGACGGGAGAATCGTCGAGAGAGAGATCCGGGTTGGCTGAGTCAGGGGGGCAACGACAGGAGTCGGCGCAGTCACCGCTTGAGCAGGACGAACCGACAAATCTGAGAAACTGGCTAGACTCAATACAGCCAGGGTTGAGAGCGCAGATCGTTTTAGCAACATGAGTTCACGTGAATATTGCGATTAATTTAGATCCTCGCGATGAGGATGAAATTACTGAGAAACTTCAGTAATCTTTACACAAATAGAATTCCCAAAAAGCGTACGGGAGCGGTGATTTGACGACTTTAGAGACATTTGAAATTGAAACGGCTGAGACACTTCTCCGTTTGCTAGTATTGCTGCTGTTTGTGCTAGCGGTTGCCTTCTTCGTGGCGGCAGAACTCGCGATCGTATCGGCTGCAAAAGGCGAAATCGATCATTTAGCGCAGCAAGGCAATCGTGCAGCACAGCAAGTTCAATATGCCCAAAACAATTTAGGGCAATATTTATCGGTAACGCAGACGGGGACAACGGCGGGTAGTCTGGTTTTGGGTTGGTTGGGGGAAGGGGCGACCGTGCATTGGATCGAACCGTGGATTGCGCTACTCCCGATCGCGCATTTGCCTGCGATGATCACGACGCATACGATTGCAACTGCGATCGCATTTCTGATTGTTACGTATGTCGAAATCGTACTGGGTGAACTGGTTCCAAAAGTATTAGCGGCTCATGCGCCAGAAAGAACAGCACTGTTTCTGATTCGTCCGCTGCAATTTTGCTTTTATCTCTTCTTTCCAGCGCTCGTGATTCTGAATGGAACCGTTCGATTGTTAACGGGGCGGATTACTCAGAAAGAAAATCATCAGGATGCGCTCGTTCCGAAAGACGCTCACTCGATCTTGCTCGCTGGGACGGTGGAGGTGAGCCAACTGAATGAGCAATTTGATTTAGGCTTATCTGCAAGTGATGCGTATCGGACGATCGCGGGATTCATGGTGCATCATTTAGCACGGGTTCCCACAACAGGTGATCGCCTTCAGTGGGGAGAGCTAGAACTGGAAGCAACGCGAGTGGTAGAAAATCAGGTCGAGAAGATTTTACTTCGGCGCGTGACGAGTCCTTTGATCGCTGAAATTGGTGAGAAAGAACTAGCTACGCGCTCTTAAAACGTGCAAAAACTCCGAGTTTGTCAAGACTCGGAGTTCTAATCGGAGGTCTAAGAGGCTATGCGATCGCGCCTGCGAGGCTTCTTTGTGGCAGAGATTTTCTCAAGCGATCGCCATACAGAGCTAAAGCATTGCCGCTCAGTAAGAGTTCGAGGTGATCGCGATCGTAGTTCGTCACTTCAGCTGCCGATTTCACGCAGTCTCGCAGTACGCCATCCCAATGACCGTAGTCACCCGAGAAGCAAGCGAGCCGTTTACCCATCTCACCCATCGCGGCAGGGAGATAAGCCGGAGCCGGATCGTCAGACTCAAACGACGTAAAGATTTGACCACGCTCGAAGTACTCCATCGGATCGCAATGTTTCAGCTCAAAGTGTTCGTACAAGCTAGCATCATTGATCTTGGTGGGATCGTGCTGCTTCGTCCACAGTAGATCGAATAAGTTCTTCGCTTGGGTCACAATGCTGCTGCTATTGTGCGCCCCTTGCTCTTGAATCATCAGCTTCGTAAACTCAAGTGCGGAAGGACGATAGGGATGCTTCGGATCAAAGTCCCGAATCCGTTTTTCCCAATGTTCATGGAAAGAATGCGCCAAATCGGGCAGCCAACCGCATCCGCCTTCTAGGAAGCCAACTCTCAAGGTTGGATAGCGCTCAAACACACCGTCAAAAACCATTCGAGCCAGTGCTAACTGTTGCTGGTTTCGCTGCACGAAAATATGGCTCAACACGAAAGTTTCGGTGTGATCCGAGAGTCCGCCCACCATGTAAGACCCAGGCCCGCCATGAATGCCCAAGGCAATATCGAGTTCAACCGCAGCTTGGATAATCGGCTCAAAGTCAGGATGTGAAATTGTTTTGCAAGTCCGAACTTCGGGAAACGCTTCCGGCGCTTTTGGATGGGGAATGGCAATATTTGGAGGCACTGCAACCCCAATTAAGCCTAATTCCTCGACGCAGCGATGCATCTCTTTCACCGACTCTTGCACATCTTGAATCGGTAAAACGCCGATCGCTTTCAAGCGGTTATCGTAGCCCTTACAATCCTCGGCAATGTAGTTGTTGTAGGCTTTGCAAAGCGCGACGGCTAAATCTCGATCGAGATAACTGCCAAAACTGAGATTCCAAGTGCCATAAATGACTTGAACATCGACCCCTTCTTGATCCATGTGCTCAAGTCGCGTGCGATTAAACACAGCACCCAACGTCGTTTCGGGATGCAGATTCCGGAATCCACCTTTTCCGAGTCCTTGAGGTTGCGGGAACAGCCGCACCAAATCATTTTTTCCGGTTGCCGGATTGAAATCGACGATGCGCATCCGTTGATCGCCGAGATTATCAACAATTAATGTCACACGATCGCGATATTCAGGTTCAATATAATCGCGAATTACGAGCGGATTTTCAAGCTTATGAGCATCGGCATCGATGACTAATATGCCGTTATACATAAATGATTACTCCAAAATGAATGTTATGAATGAGCGTTGAAACGTTGAAAAATTTCTCGAAATCCAAACCAATGTTCAAATGACCAAGACAATGAAGCCAAAATTGTAATGCCAGGGTATTTCACAAAGGCGGGGTGATTTTTTTCAAATACGGCATGACCGCCCAAAGCAAAAACCTGAGTCAGAACAAGACACACAAGTGTCCATCGCCAGTCAATGAATAAAAAAATCACAGCGGAGATCGCTAATGCATTAGTTAAGTGATGAAGTTTTTGATTAATAGGGTGTTGGTGAGATGCAATGAAATGAGTCTTTGCTTCCCGGTAGTAGCTCATGAAATCGTTCATGAGTCCCTCCTATTGGACACGGTTTTCCGAACGATAACATAAGCATCTGGAGGGCAATAACCGCTCAAGCATTCGTAACGCGGCAGTCTAAATTTGTAATTTATAGAAAAATAAAGTAACAAAAACTTTAGCTAAAATTTAGGATTTGTGAGTGTGCCAACGGTTCGGCATCGCGTTTTTTCAAATATCAATGTGCCAACCTAGGTAACTTCGAGATTGGCACATTGATGCAAATGCTTTTTGTTGTGTTGTCCGAAATTTATAGCTGCCAAAAATTGGGATTGTTGATACCGAGTCCGATCGTACTGAAGCCCAGTGTCGAAGTATACGATCGACCAATATTTGCAAAGGCTGAACTCCCATTGGGTCCTGAAACTGCGCCTGTTTGGATCATGGATAAAAATTGATTAAAAGCAGTCAAGGTCGCTGCCCAATCTGCGCCGCCTTGAAGATCTTCACTGGCAGGTGGAGTTTCTTCAAAATTGAGATCAGAAATAATCATAAATGGCTCCTACAAAAAGAATAAAAATCGCGCATTCAAGAAGTATTAAATACGCGATTTATGTCGAACTTCAAGAGAAGAGTAGCTTAGAAAAAAATCGGTTTTCTAAACTTATGCACCCAATGCGATCATGCTAAAACCACCTGAGTTGATTTTCACGTGTTGAGCATTAGCGAACGATGCTGTACCAAGAGGGCCAGACGTTGTGCCCGATTGCATAGCCGAAAGCTCTTGTTTGTAGTAGTTACCAGTGATCGAAAGATCAAGTCCACCTTCGAGTTCGTTTGCTTCAACTGCGATTTCTTGATAGGTCAATTCATTGATAATCATGATGTTCTCCGTTTGGGTTGAATGTTTTTGTGGTTAACAACTTTGATTTGAAGCTGTTATGTATAAGGTATCGGTTTGAATTTAGAAATAGGGCATATCTTGCTATTTATGTAGCCAAAATGGCGTAGTTTTTTAGCACTGCCAAAAGCAAAGCATTGTAAAATTCCTCTTAAAATTCAGAACAGGCTAGGTTTTTGCGAGACAATGACGGCAGCCTCGAATTCTCAAATTCATCGATCACAAGTCTGTATCTATGACTGCCACATCCACCGATTCAACATTTTCAACGTCTCAATCCCTACAGCATCAGATTGTCATTGTCGGAGGAGGGGCTGCCGGAATTACGGTTGCTGCACAATTAATCGCTCAGGATGCAGCCCTAGATGTTCTGATTATTGAGCCATCCTCTCAGCATTATTATCAGCCTGCTTGGACAATGGTTGGCGCAGGCTGCTATTCCTATGAAGACACCGTGCAGCCTGAGCAAAATTGCATTCCGAACGGTGTGAAATGGATTCAAGACGCAGTTGAATCTTTTGATCCTGAACAAAATCAGTTGCGAACCCGCGATGGCAAAACTGTATCCTACGAAGCGTTGGTCGTCTGTCCTGGTATTCAACTGAACTGGAAGGCAATTCCAGGATTAGAAGAAGCATTGGGTAAAAATGGCGTGTGTAGTAACTATGCGATCGCAGGCGCAAACTACACTTGGGAATTGCTGAATAACTTTAAGGGAGGGAATGTCTTATTTACCTTTCCTGCAACGCCGATTAAATGTGCGGGTGCGCCTCAAAAAATTATGTACTTGGCGGACGAGATTTTTCGCCGCAATGGAGTCCGAGAAAAATCGAATCTGCTTTACTGCACAGCGGGTCCTAAGATTTTTGCGATCGAAACATTTGTCTCTCCTTTAATGCAAGTTGTCGAACGCAAAGGAATTCAGCTGAAAACGAAACATAATCTCAAGGAAATTCGGGGTGAAGCGAAGGAAGCCGTTTTTGAAGTCACCACCGATGCGGGGACTGAAACGATCGTAATGCCCTATGAGATTCTGCATGTGGCTCCACCGATGAGCGCTCCGGACTTTATCAAAAATAGTCCGCTGGCTGTCTCTGCGCCGGGAGGTTGGGTAGATGTGCATAAACACACGTTGCAGCATCAGCGCTATCCCAATGTGTTTAGTCTCGGCGATGCTTCTTCGTTGCCGACCTCGAAAACGGCTGCTGCCATTCGTAAAGAAGCACCTGTACTCGTACAAAATCTACTCAGTCATTTGCAGAAGCGACCCTTAGAAGGAAATTACAACGGCTATAGCTGTTGTCCCTTGATTACTGGATTTGGCAAAACGATTTTGGCAGAGTTTGACTATGACGGTAAACCAGAGCCGAGTTTTCCACTCGATCCGACTCAGGAACGCTACAGTATGTGGATTCTCAAGCGACATGTGCTGCCCTGGGTTTATTGGAATCGCATGTTGAAAGGCAAACAGCACGAAGGAGAAATTATTCGCTCATTTGTCTGATAGATTGGAGCGTTTCGACGTTGAATCAGAGATCGAATCGCGATTCGATCTCTGATTCAAAAAATTGATGGGGAGATGGGGAGAAGCAACCATGATTTCAGATCTTCCCCCTATCTCCCCATTAGATTGATTGCCTACTACGCATTCAAATACCGTTCAACAATCTGGACAATCCGTTCTGATGCCAGTCCATCTCCGAACGGACTGACTGCATTCGCCATCGTTTGATACGCACTTGCATCACTCAATAACGTTCCAGCTTCCTGCAAAATACGATCGGGATCTGTCCCAATCAATTTTGCGGTTCCTGCCATCACTGCTTCTGGTCGCTCTGTCGTTTCTCGCAGCACCAACACGGGCTTACCCAGACTCGGCGCTTCTTCTTGAATTCCGCCTGAATCCGTTAGCAATAGATAACACCGCTGCATTGCGCCGACGAGTTCGGTGTAATCCAATGGCTCTGTTAAAAAGACGCGCGGGTGATCTCCCAAGATTGCGGTCAAGGGTTCTCGCACCGTCGGATTGCGATGTAAGGGTAACAACAAAGCTGTATCTTCAAACTGATTCAAGACCTTCAAGAATCCTTGAGCGATGTCTTCGAGCGGCTGCCCCCAATTCTCGCGCCGATGCACAGTTGCCAAGATGGTTCGATACTTTGACCAATCTAATCCGGGAATGTCGCAAGTAGGTTGACGATTCGCCACGGTTAACAACGCATCAATTACGGTGTTGCCCGTCTGATGAATTTCTCCAAGAACACCTGATCGCTGTAAATTCTCCACCGAAAGCGAAGTCGGCGCAAAGTGAAGTTGCGTAATCTGGGAAACTAATCGTCGATTTGCTTCTTCTGGATACGGATTAAACACATTCTCGGTTCGTAGTCCTGCTTCGACATGTCCGACCGGAATTTTTTGATAAAACGCTGCTAACGCTGCTGCAAATGCAGTCGTTGTATCGCCTTGTACCAAAACCATGCGGGGTTGAAGCTTCTGAAATAATTCCTCTAATCCTCGCAGCGCCCAACACGTAATATCCGTTAAGCTTTGCTTCGGCTGCATAATCGCTAAATCATGCTGCGGCGACAGTTCAAAAAAATTCATCACCTGATCAACCATCTCGCGATGTTGCCCGGTTAGCACAATCTGAGTCTCGAACAAGCTCGATCGCTGAAACGCCTGAATCACCGGAGCCATCTTAATCGCTTCAGGACGGGTTCCCACAATCAGACAAACTGGAATTGGCAACTTTAACATCACGACTCGTTTAATAATTTCAACAGCACACGATCCCGTTTTCTGCTTTTTCCGTAGAAATCCGGAGTTCGCTCGATCGCCCAATCATCATAAATCGGGATCTACCTTCTCAATATAATTAAGAAATGTAAAGCATATTCTCATAAAAAAGCCCGACCGAAGTCGGGGGAGTCAGACCAGTTCACCGAATGATGATTAACAACGCACCCTTACTCTTCAGTCAGGTTGCAGGTCAAGGGGCAAGAAGCATACACAGAAGTATGCAGGGGATTTTCGTTGCCGCTTAACCACCGTAAGAAATCAACTTCTTGGGGATGGATGCCTTTCGAGGTCAGCCAAGCAGCAGCCAGCATTACGCCAACTGCGTGCACACCCAGAACGCTAATCGAAACAAATAAGATCGAGCTAAATGGCAAAATCGTGTCCAAGACAAACGCCGCGAGTGCGCTCACTGAGACAACTAAAACAAAGACTGGGAAGCCAATCACAATCATGCAGACAGTCAGCGTGAAAACCCAAACCGAGAAGCTTTTCAGTGTAAACAAGACAGCAGAAGTTTCAGGGCTTTGACTGTTAGCCAAGGTCATAACTTTACTCCCAGAGTATAGAGGTTTATTTGATAGTGCGAAAACTTGTACGAGGATATGAAAACGAGAAACTCGTCTGACTGGCGGTTTCAGCAACCGCGCTTTGCTCATGAAAGTAGTATATGGAAAAGATTAGAAATAGTGAATAGTAGTTAAAGAAAGTTTAAATTTGTAGTGAATCTATGACAACGATTGAGTGAGATCACTGAATCTGGGTTCGCATTGTCACTGGGATTTCCACTGAGGATAAATACTTATCTTCCCTCACTCTGTTTTGCCATAAGAAATCTGCCACTGTCAACCCCACGATCGACGTTATTTGCGTGATCTTGATGGGAACTATTACGCAGTCAGGGCTGCATCGTTTTTGAAGACATGGAATTTTACGGAGGTTATTTCTGTAAAACTCACCATCATGACACTTACGCATTCAAATCCGAATCGTAGCCCTGCACACGACTCATCCTCGTTTGCAGGCTTTTTCTATGGCATCGCACACCCGCAAAATCGTTTTTCTCGCTAGCCAAGTCACACTGCTGTGTCTCACGAGTGTGCTGATCCCTCGGGCTGGACTCGCTCAAACGAGTCCAGCAGGTGTTCGGAAACTGGCAGCAGAAACGCAGTCTCAATCTGCAATTGCTGCGCTGAAACGACAGGGCAATCCTGCCATCAAAACGCTGATTCAGCTCGCGAGAGATGAGAAAGAGCCGCAGAAAAACCGAATTTTTGCGATCGTAGCCTTGGGTGAGTTGAATGCGCGCTCAGCGATTCCGGTCTTGAGTAATTTAGTCAGTGCTAGCCCAAAAGCAATTCGGCTAGCGGCACTCGATGCATTTACAAAGATTGAAAATCCTGGAAAAGAAGCGGTTGCTGCTCAAGTTACTGCCCTCAAGGATAAAGATACTGAAGTTAAGATTGCGGCGGCTCAGGCATTAACGAATGCAGGGACTGAAGCCAGTCTCGCCATCACAGATTTGATTAGTGCACTTGCAGATCCGAATTTGAAGGTGCGAGTCAAGGCGGTTGATGCGATCGCAGCGGCAGGCTCGCAAGCCAAACCCGCGATCGCAGCTTTGATGGATACTTTGAGCTCACAGGAGCGTGAATTTAAAAAAGCGGCAGTCATTGCATTAAGTAAGTTAGGACAAGACGCAAAACCTGCGGTGCCGATCTTGGCGCAACTGCTTGCAGATCCGGATTCTGAAATTCGGGTTGCAACCGCGACAACGCTAGGAACATTAGAAGGCTATGCGGCTGAAGCAGTTCCGCAATTAGCTCGGGCATTACAAAACCCGGATCGCAATACGCGATCATTTGCCGCATCGGCCTTAGGACGGATTGGAAGTCAGTCACAACCCGCGGTTCCTGACTTGACAAGATTACTCAAAGATTTCGATAAAGATGTGCGAGCGAGCGCTGCAACTGCCTTAGGACGGATTGGGTTAGAAGCGCGATCGGCATTACCTGAATTAGTGAATGCTTTGAAAGATGAAAATGTAGGAGTTCGAGTCAATTCAGCCTTTGCCGTGGGTCGGCTGGCTGGAGCTTTACAAGATAGAGCAGCCAAACTCTCTGCTGACGAACTGAGTGCGGCTTACAGCACGCTAGAGACGGCACTCCCAATTCTGGAAGATCCGCAAGCGTCTTTTAATGAGGATGTGACGAATTCGGTTCGTCGATCGCTGAAATCGCTGAAAAATGAGAAAGACTCGCGATTGTTTGAGCAAACCTGGGAGTGGGCACAAGCGAATCCAGCAACCGCAGGAATTGTAGCCTATCTACTGGCGATGCCGTCTCTTTGGCTGATAGTGCTGCTCATTCGTCCGATCTGGCTCCTGAAGTTGAACAATGTCCTTCAGCCCTACACGGATTTTGAGATTCCAAGTCCGACAGGTGGCAGTATCAAAATCCCGCTGAGATTTGTCTTATTTGTCGGTTGGTTTCACTATCATCCGAGAGTCCTAGATGCTTGGGTCGGGCAGCAAATTGAAGTTGCCCGCGAAGCCTTTGCCCACAAGAATACGGTCAATGATCGTAAAGTCTATATTCCGATTCCAGTGGTCATGGATGGCAATGCGATCGCAGAACTGTGTAGTGAGGATCTGCATACCACGTTCTGGGATGGTCGGCAGTGTTTACTGATTTGGGGTGAAGGGGGCATTGGTAAAACGAGCTTGGCTTGCCATCTTGCTAAATGGTCGATGTCGGACAATAAGCTAGAGCGGTTGAGCCGTCATCGGATGTTGCCTGTATTGCTTGAGCAAGAGTTAGACTTCAAATTACCAGAGGATAAGAATCCGTTCCGAGAAGCGATTCGAGGACAGCTGCAAGCTCTAATTGATGCGGCTGAGCCGATTAGTGATGAATTTTTGGAAAAATTGCTGCGGCAGAGACGGATTTTGGTGATTGTCGATCGATTGTCTGAACTGAGCGAAGAAACCCGTCAGCAGATTCGTCCTGGGCACCCTGATTTTCCAGCGAATGCTTTGATTGTGACTTCGCGAGTTGAAGAAACGTTAGATGAAGTTCCCAAAACAACGGTGAAGCCGCTTCGGATTGAAGGCAATCGTCTGTCATCCTTCCTCGAAGCTTATCTGAATCAGCGCAGCAAGCGGGAGCTTTTCACTGATCCAGAGTACTTTGATGCGTGTAGCCAACTCTCGAAGATGGTCGGTCAGCGCAATATTACCGTGTTACTGGCAAAGCTTTACGCTGAGCAAATGATTGCTAAAAAAGACGGCAGTGAAGATACATTGCCAGATAATATTCCAGACTTGATGTTGAGCTATTTGAATGAACTCAATCGAGATACTGCCGAAGATGAGCCTGACAATCTCATGGTGCATGAAGATGCCAAAATCATTGCTTGGGAGTGTTTAAAGCACTATTACCGTCCTGCACCAGCAAAGCGTGAAGCCATTCTCGAAGCACTCAAAGCCAAGACTAAAGCAGAAGAAGACGAAGTTAAAATTAGACTAAAGCATTTAGAAAGACGGCTGCGAATTGTCCAAGCGATCGGGCCTGCTCAGGATCAAATTTGTTTTGCACTTGATCCACTTGCAGAATGTCTAGCAGCGTTGCATCTGGTTGAGCTTTATCAAGACGATCGATCTGCTTGGGACAACTGGTTGATACAAGCTGATGCGATGCCGGGTTCGCCTGATACGATTCAGGGTTTTCTCATGGCAATGCGAGATTGTTGCTTAACTCGCAGTGCTGAGATTGATGTGCCTGATTCTGTGTTGGAGCAATTAGGTCAAAGAGTGGGCTTGAGTGCTGAGGTACTGAGAAAATCCCAAATTGACCAGCGCATGAGACGCTTAACCCCGATGCTTTCGACTGGAGATACTGTCGATCGCATTGAGGCAATTCGCGAATTGGGCGAATTAGGAGCTGCTTCAAAAGATGTGCTTCCGGCTTTGATTCGAGAGTTTCAGGATCGTGATTGGTCTGTCCGACGAGAAGTCGCCCGTGCGATCGGGAATATTGGTCCAGAAGCGCGAACGGCTATTCCTGCCTTAGTTGAGCGATTGCGTGATGAAGATCGACGGGTCTGCACAGAAGCGATCGCGACGTTAGGGAAGTTGGGGGTCAGTGCCATTCCTGCTTTAGTGAGTGCGCTGGATGCCAAGACACCCTTTGTCCGGAGTAGTGCAGCCTGGGTACTCGCAAGCTTCAATTCTGCTGCAAAGCCTGCAATTCCAGCCCTGATTGCGGCGCTTAAGGATGAGGATTGGCAAGTTCGATGGGTGGCGGCTTATGCGCTGGGCTGTATTGGACCTGAAGCAAAATCTGCAATTCCGTCTTTGATTGAAGCGTTTCGAGGCGAATATGAGCTAGTCAGTAAAGAGGCGAGCCGGACACTTTGGCGGATTAGTGGTGAAGCAGGGGTAATTGTTTCTGCATTGGGAGGAATGCAGCAGAGTAACGATCGCAACTAAAAGAGGTAAATTCGTACTAAGCAAGAGAGATTTGTTGTTCACGACAATCAATCAGATAGGGGTATACAGATAGGGGCATAACACTATACCCGACTGAGCAATCCTCTGAATGCTGCGGCATCTAAACTTAGGGTTTTGTATCCAACTTGATCGAATAAAATCACAATCTTGTCGCCTTCGTATCGCATGACTATCCCTCTACCCCAAGATCGATGGATTACATCGCTATTGAGTGCATAAGGCTGTCTGCGATCGCACTGTGGCTCAGAAATTCCTCGTCTACAGTTATCACAGATGCCACAGTGATCGTCTTTGTGTTCGCCAAAGTAGTTGAGTAAGTAGTTGCGTCGGCACTCTCGCACTTCAGCATAACCTCGCATCATTTCTAAGCGCGATCGCTCGACTTGGATCTTTCGTTCCTGAGCTTCGATAACTGCTTCTGCTGCTTGCTCTAGCTCAGAAACATCACTTGCAACGACTTCACCTGTTGGTAGTGATTCAACGATCCCAACTCCTTCTAGCTGTGACAATGCTGCTTTGAGTTTAGTTTGTGAGAGGTTGACGACTTCTTTTAAATCTTTGGGATGAATCGGCTCAGGTTGAGCTTGAATCGTTTGGGCAACTTCTACAATCTTTTCTGAATCAAGCTTGCCACTGCCAGAGAAGAATTTTCGCAGATTTAAGTCATCGGGTGTGTAAAACAGAATCGCTTCTGCAGGTTTTCCATCTCGTCCGGCTCGTCCAATCTCTTGATAGTAAGCATCGATCGAGTCACTGATGTTGTAGTGCAAGACAAACCGAACATTTGGCTTATCGATTCCCATGCCAAAAGCTGTTGTCGCAATGATTACTTCTACTTCATCGCTCATGAATGCAGTTTGAGCCTGTTCGCGCTCTTTGGCTTTGAGTCCTGCATGATATGCGATCGCAGAAACTCCAGCCTCGTTTAATTCTGCGGTAAGCTGCTCAGTCATTTTTCGAGTTGCGACATAAACAATTCCAGGCTTTTGCAGCTTTTGTACATGGTGAAGAAATGCTGATCGCTTTTCATCGTCATCTTTCTCGTATCGCTTCACACAGAGCTTTAAATTGGGTCGATTGAAGCCTCGAACAATCACGCGCGGAGTGTTCATCCCTAATCGCTGTACGATTTCCTCGCGAACAGGCGGAGAAGCAGTTGCTGTCAGTGCCAGAATAGGCGGATGTCCCACTGCATCGATCACGGTTCCTAACCGGAGATAATCAGGACGAAAATCATGTCCCCATTGACTAATGCAATGCGCTTCATCCACAACGAATAAAGAAGGTTTTGCAGCTTGAAGAAGCTCGATCGTATCCGGATTATTGAACTGTTCTGGAGCAAGAAAGAGGAATTCGAGGTCGCCTTGTCTCCAGCGATCGAGAATCGTAGAACGCTGACTTGCTGAGATTGTCGAGTTCAGAACGGCAGCATGACCGACATCAACGTCATCCTGAGAGATCGATTCAACTTGATCGCGTTGTAGAGCTAAGAGCGGGGAAATGACGATCGTTGAACCCGGAATTTGCGCGGCAGCAAGTTGGTAGATTGCCGATTTACCTGAGCCTGTTGGCATGACTGCCAAGGTGTCACGATGGTCTAAGATTGATGCGATCGCAGCTTCTTGTCCAGGGCGGAGGTCTTCATAACCGAGATGAGTTTCTGCTAATTCTTGAATGGAAACAGTCTTTTTCTTAGGCATTTCAAACTGCGATCGTGGGGTGAAGACTCTGAGCTTTTGAACGACTCAGAGTCTTGAGAATCTCGACTTAATGCTTATCACTTGCGCCAGATAGTAAGAGCGACAATCCACCTAAAGCTGCAAGCGCGATCGTGCTGAACATTGCAGCCGGATGTTTAGTGATTACATCGCTCACACTCGGTACTTCAAGCTGTTTGAAATCGCCTTCTACGCGATCGTATCCTTGCATCGGCTCAAACAGATTATTCGGTTCTTCACCCTTCTCGTCTGAGGTTCGCTGCCCGTCAAAGCTAATCGCGAGCAGAATCGCATCGACTAAGCTTGGCGAAATCCGTTGTGCTAAATCGAGCAATCGTCCTACATCTCCAACAATGTAGTCGCGGACTGGATGTTCAGCAGCATAGAGAATCGCATCTGTGACGAGACTCGGATTATAGTAAGGCGGCAATCCCGTCGGCTTTACACCGAGCTTAGTTTTCCCTTTGTTGTAGAACGGTGTGTTAATCACCGAAGGTAGAATGTTCGCAACATTGATATTGTTATATCCTTGATGCTTCAACTCAATGCGGAGGGCATCAAGAAAGCCTGCTGTGCCATGTTTAGAAGCAGAGTAAGGACTTTGGTAAGGTAGCGATCGCCGAGCTTCCATCGACGTAATATGAATCAGCGATCCACCTTTAGCGGCTTTTAAATGAGGTAAAGCAGCCATTGCTCCATACGCTTGCCCAGTCAAATTAACATCAATGACTCGCTTGAACTCTTCAGGAGAAATGCGATCGAACGTCGCAAACACACTCGTTGCTGCGGCATGTACCCAAGTATCAATCCGCCCAAATCGTTCAACGGTCTTATCTGCAACGGCTTTTACTTGATCAAAATCGGCTGTATCGGCTGGAACCGCGATCGCTTCTCCACCTTGCTGATAGATTGCTTCGACCAACGTTGCTAAGCCTTCTTGGCTCCGAGCAGAGACAACAACCTTTGCACCCTGCTCTGCAAACTTTAAGGCTGCATCGCGACCAATGCCACTCGATGCACCCATAATCGTGACAACTTGTTGACTAATCGGCTTTAAATTCATGCTTTTATCACTTTATTCAAGTTCGTCTTCTGTCATTCGTCGATCGTCGTAATCTTCAGAGGAACGCGGTTCAAGTTCCCAGCGGCGATCATCGCGATTTTCTAAAATCTCATTGGTATGCAGAAAGTTCCGGTCATCCATTTCTAGTCCAACGGCTCGACCGAGATCATCGACAATATCCATATCCGGAGTCATTGCTGTGCCGCCAACAGATTCATCCCCAACGGCGTTAGCTTGCTCGTAGTTCGCATCAATGTCTCCCCCGGTCAAATCAGGCGAAGCTTCATGAAGTTCGTGACGACGAGCCATCATCGTCCGACCGCCTATGTTGTATCCGGGTAGTTCTTCAACTCCAGTGCCATAAGACTCTGTATACTCTTGCGGAATGTCTCCGAAGTCCTGCTCGTCTTCCAAATCATCTAAATCATCGTCTTCTACTTCGCCGCCGAGGTCATTGAGCGACGCTTCTAAATCATCGAGATCAGTCGGATTTGGAAATGCTGAATCTTTGCTGTAGGTCATGATTGTGTTCTCCGTCTTAGAAAGCATCGCACTTTTGCAAGGTAACGAATTTGAGGACTTCTGCAACTCAGCAAATAGAAAGTTTGTTGATCCATCAAAAGTAAGAGCTTTGCTTCTGTCATCAGAGCGAGGAGCGATCGATACTCCCCTCTTACGCTAGGAGAGCATTGGGACACTGGGAGATAAGGTGATGACTGAAGGATCGAAGCGGGTCGCAATCTTAATTGAACAGGGCGTAGAGGATGCAGAGTTTCAACTTCCCTACAATGCTCTGAAAAAAGCAGGGGCTGAAGTGGTGGTGCTCGGATCGCGCATCAATGAAGAATACAAGGGCAAGCAAGGCAAGCTGACAATCAAAGCAGACGCAACGACAACAGAAGCGATTGCCACGGATTTTGATGCGGTCATTGTGCCGGGAGGACAAGCTCCTGACAAGATGCGAACAAACCTGAAGACCGTACAGTTCGTAGAAGATGCACTGGAGAATGGTGTTTTAGTTGCTTCAGTCTGTCACGGGCCGCAAGTGTTGATTGAAGGTGACATGCTGAAAGGCGTTCGTGCGACTGGATTTCGAGCCATTCGCAAAGATATGCAGAATGCAGGCGCAGAATTTGTAGATGAGCCTTTGGTGATCGATGACAACTTGATTACCTCGCGTCGTCCGGGAGATCTGCCGATTTTTGTCACAGCCATCTTACAGCACTTGGGATTGAGTATTCCTGATACAACCTTGCCGCCTGTGGGCGATATGGATGCAGGCTGGTGGAAACTCGGCGAAGACTGGGGTGGTTCGAGTAAGAGCGAGATTGTTCAGGCGATTAATACTGCACTTTCCGGCGAAAAATATGGATTAGAAGCATTCCAGCACTATTCGGATAATGCCGTAGATGATGCCATGAAAGAAGTATTCCAGGAGGTTTGCCAGCATAAGCAGCAGCATGTTCAACAATTAGAAGCAAGATTATCTGTCTTGGGTGAGCAGCCTTCTCTTACGGCAAATGTGAGTAATGTCTATGCAAGCATTAAGTCCTTTTTCCAAAACAATCAAACGGATGTAGAGATTCTGCGACGCGCGCTCGGCGATATCCAAACCGGAGTCGTCGATACCTACAATCTGCGGAATAAAATCACTGATCCGGCAACAGTCGAGATTTTTGATCAGATGGAAATTACTTTGGCGCGGGATGAATCTCGGATTGCCAATCTTTACAAGGATCGATTGGGCGAACGAACTCCTCAATCTCCGATGCCATCCAGTCGTCCTGCTGCAACAGGTGCGTAAATACAGGCTTGGAACTCGGAGGAAATTCCGAGTTCCGCTTTTTCAAACAGGTTTTCAAACAGGATGAATTATGGAAACTGAATCAAACAAAATTATCAATTCCTCAGAAACGCAGCCCCAGTCTCTAACTGATACCGAAAAGTGGGCATCGATCGTGGGCGGCAGTGCGATGGTGCTGTTTGGCTTGCAACAGCGATCGCTTAGAGGTGTATTAACTGCGATCGCAGGTGGAAGTCTTGCTTACCACGGTGCTACGGCTGAGAAAAGTCTGACCGACAAAGTATCCGATGCAGTGGGTATCAATCAATCACTGAAAGTTGAAAAGACCGTCACGATTAGAAAATCAGCCGAGGAACTTTACAATTACTGGCATAATTTCGAGAATCTACCGACCTTCATGAAGCATGTGAAGTCGGTGACAGTCACGGATGGAAGGCGATCGCATTGGATTGCAAACGCTCCGTTAGGACAATCCGTTGAATGGGATGCAGACATTATCAAAGACGAACCGAATCATTTGATTGCTTGGGCATCAGCCGAAAACGCAGAAGTCAATAATTCAGGGTTTGTGCGGTTTAGTCCTGCTCCGGGCGATCGCGGAACCGAAGTCAAAGTCGTGCTGGAATATGACATTCCTGGGGGAAGAGTCAGCGCTGCGATCGCAAAACTGTTTGGTGAAGAACCAGAACAGCAGATTGGAGACGAACTTCGCCGCTTCAAGCAATTGATGGAAGCTGGAGAAATTGCAACGACTGAAGGGCAGCCTCGCTGTCATGGTTAATTTATCAAAGAGTCAATTATGAAAGCAGTCTGTTGGCATGGCGCGAACGATGTTCGTGTCGATAATGTGCCTGATCCCACACTTTTGAACCCCAGAGATGCCATTCTCAAAGTTACAGCTACCACGATTTGCGGCTCAGATCTGCATATCTATGATGGCTATATTCCCTCCATGCAGCCCGGAGATATTATCGGGCATGAATTTATGGGGGAAATTGTCGAGACGGGACGCGAAGTCAAAAAATTGAAGAAAGGCGATCGCGTTGTTGTTTCTTCGATTATTGGCTGTGGTCAATGTCACTATTGCAGCCATCACCAATGGTCATTGTGCGATAACTCAAATCCCAATGGTGCTTTACAAGAGCCAATCTTTGGGTTTGGAACTGCGGGAATTTTTGGCTATTCGCATCTGTTCGGTGGCTATGCTGGCTCACAAGCGCAGTATGTTCGGATTCCCTTCGCCGATCATGGCTGTATCAAAGTACCGGATGGCATGACCGACGAGCAGGCTTTACCGATTTCTGATGCCTTTCCGACAGGATATATGGGCGCAGATATGTGTGACATTAAGCCTGGAGATGTCGTTGCGGTCTGGGGCTGTGGGCCAGTTGGATTGTTTGCGATTAAGAGCGCCTATTTACTAGGAGCAGAAAAAGTAATCGCTATCGATCGCTTTCCAGAACGGTTACTGATGGCGAAAACACAGTGCAATGCAGAAGTGATTAACTATGAAGAAGTTGATGCGGGAGACGCGCTGAAAGAAATGACAGGCGGGCGCGGGCCTGATGCTTGTATTGATGCTGTTGGACTTGAGTCACATGGAACTGGGGTCATGGGCTTCTATGACGAAGTAAAGCAGAGTGTTCGGCTTGAAACTGATCGACCTCACGTTCTGCGGCAAATGATTGTTGCTTGTAAGAAGGGCGGCGTGATTTCAGTGATGGGCGTTTATGCTGGCTTCGTCGATAAGATGCCGATGGGTGCTGCCTTCAATAAAGGTCTGACCTTCAAAATGGGTCAGATGCACGGACAGCGCTACATGCCGAAGCTGATTGATCATGTTCTCAAAGGTGAGATTGATCCAGCCTTTGTGTTTTCTCATCACATGCCTTTGACTGAGGCAAAGCAAGCTTACGAAATGTTCAAGCATAAAACCGATAAGTGCATCAAAGTTCTCCTCAAACCATAATGATGAAATTACTTCAAAAATTCTTTTCTACGATCGTTCTTAGTCTTATTCTCTTCGTCGGCTTCTCGAATATTCCTGCTCACGCTGCTATTACGCCTGGAGAAGCAAAAGGTGTAATTCGCGATTCTGGCAGCATGATGGAAGCAGCAGAAAAGCTCCGAGAAGCAGATTCAACAGCAGAAGTTCGCCAACAGTATAAATTTGACGGCGAAAACAAGATTCATACGGCTCAAGATCCGATCGCGAAAACTCAAGACAAACTAAAAGGCGCAGTTGAGAATGTGAAAGAAAAGCTCAATCTAGATGAGCCTCTTCCACCTTCCACGAAAAAGTTTCTGGGCAAACGCGAAGAAATCGGCGAGTCGAACGGCAAAACCTTGGTGAGAGAAGAGCCAGGTTCTTATCAACGCAATCGCCAAACCCAAGTCTTTACTGAGGAAAAATAGATGAAAGCACTTTGCTGGCATGGCGCGCTTGATGTTCGAGTCGATAACGTGCCTGATCCGAAAATTCTTAATCCCAGAGATGCGATCGTCAAAATTACTTCAACAGCAATTTGTGGTTCTGACCTGCATATCTATGATGGTTTCATTCCAACAATGCAGTCGGGCGATATTCTCGGTCATGAATTCATGGGTGAGATTGTTGAAGTTGGGCCTTCGGTAAAGAATCTGAAAATTGGCGATCGTGTCGTTGTTCCGTTTACGATCGCTTGTGGAAGCTGCGAATTCTGCCATCGCGATTTATGGTCACTGTGCGATAACTCGAATCCTAATGCTTGGCTGATTGAACCGTTGTATGGTCATTCTCCGGCTGGATTGTTTGGCTATTCACACTTCTTTGGTGGATATGCAGGCGGACAAGCAGAATATGTGCGAGTTCCCTTTGCAGACACAGGACTCTTCAAAGTGCCATCTGAGCTGACCGATGAACAGGTCTTGTTCTTGACGGATATTTTTCCGACAGGCTACATGGCTGCGGAGCATTGTGATATCAAACCAGGTCACGTTGTGGCAGTCTGGGGCTGTGGTCCAGTAGGGCAGTTTGCAATTAAGAGTGCTTTTCTACTCGGTGCAGAACGAGTGATTGCGATCGATCGTGTACCTGAGCGACTTGAACTTGCAAAACGCTATAGCGGTGCGGAAGTGCTCAACTATGAAGAAGTTGATGTAGGCGAAGCTGTCAAAGAACTGACGGGCGGGCGTGGCCCCGATTCAGTGATTGATGCTGTAGGCTTAGAAGCGCATGGAACCAACATTGATTACTGGATGGATAAAGCGAAGCAAGCGGTGAGATTGGAAACCGATCGACCTACAGCATTGCGGCAAGTCATTGTTGCTTGTAGTAAAGGTGGAACTGTTTCTGTACCGGGTGTCTATGGAGGCTTCATCGATAAAATGCCGATGGGTGCTGCCTTTAATAAAGGGCTAACCTTTAAGATGGGTCAAACTCATGTGCATCGATATCTTCAGCCGTTAATCGATCGGATTCAACGCGGAGAGATTGATCCGTCGTTTGTGGTGACGCACACTCTACCTTTAGAGCAAGCCCCTCACGGTTATGAGATCTTCAAGAAGAAGCAGGATAACTGCATTAAGGTTGTGTTGAAGCCTTAACGTCGAACTGCTGTGAACTGTTGGATTCCCTCGTTCCTGCTAACAACAGGAATGAGGGAATCGTTTTAGGTATACTTCATACCAAGATTTAGCTAAGTCACAATCACGAACTTACCACTTGACAAGTCATAGCGTCCCCCAACAATTTTGAGTTTGCCTTCTTTGATCAAGCCAGCCAAGATAGTTGAACTCTCTGCCAGCCGCTCCGCCTGATATTGCACATTTGCGATAACTGCATTTTGCTGTAAGTCCCCCGTTTTCGCGACCACACGCGCAACAGCAGGCTTAATCTCCTCTACAAACGTACCTATGCGACCGGGTAAGGGGTCGCCTTTCGTGGCTGCTACGACTGCCCCACAACGGCTATGCCCCACGACTACAATGAGTTGCGAACCCAGTACAGCCGTAGAAAATTCTAAACTGCCGATCGCAGTTTGACTCGCCACATTTCCGGCAACGCGAACGACAAACAAATCTCCTAAGCCTTGATCAAACACGATTTCAGCAGGCACTCGCGAATCTGCACAGCCCAAAATCGACGCGAAGGGGTATTGAGCGACAGCAGTTTCTTGCAGACGCAAGCGAGATTGATTCGGGTTCTGTCGCTTCCCTTCCATAAAGCGCTGATTCCCTTCGAGCAGTCGCTTTAGGGCAGCGTCTGGGCTAACAGGCTGAGGTTTGGTAGTAGGGTTTTGTGCTACTGATGCTTCTGGATGCCACAGAAGTCCGCTGCTGGCAGCAACACCCATTCCGCCTAATCCGGCAAGTTGCAGAAATGATCGTCGTCCAATAAATCCGTGTCTTTGAGTCATTTGATCAACCTCAAGCTACTATCATCAATGCAATTTTCTCTATCGATAGCATTGATGCAGGTGATGAGGAGACTATATCAGAATCACTGTTCACTTATTCAGCTAAGCCTGTCCATCCATACGAACTGGAGTTGAGGCTCAATCGAAGAGCAATTCCTCTGTAACGATCGCGAATTGAATCAGGTTGGCAAGTACTCTTAACGCTTTGCAAGCGAATGTGCTAGGAAAAAGCTCGGAGGTAGTTAATTCACGAGCTTAGTAAAGTTCGTACTTCATCAACTGACAAGGTAATGCACCATTGTAAACTGCAAATCTTTGCGACGATCGTAGTCCGATCGATTGTGCAAGCTCCTTATTCCCGCTCAACACAAATGCTGTCCAACCTTTGAAACGTTGCTTTAAGACATTGCCTAAACGTTTGTAGAATGCACCTAAGTCGCTATCTCGACCTAAGCGCTCACCATAAGGTGGATTGCAAAACAGCACACCGCTATCGGCAGGTGCAGCAACGTCTTCTAGCTCGATCGCTGAAAAATAAATATGGTTTGATACGCCACAGTTTGTCGCATTGACGATCGCTTGTTCAATTACTTCTGGATTGCGATCGCTGCCCCAAATTGGTGCAGGCAAACTTTCTCGCTGGCTCGCTTCTGCTGCTTTAATTAGCTCATCCAGTAAATTTAGATCAGCATCGAGCCAGGTTTCAAATCCAAATCGTTCACGAAATAGTCCTGGGGCAACATTCAGCGCTTTCAAACTTGCCTCTAAAGGCAACGTCCCAGACCCACAAAGCGGATCGTAAAACATTTGCTCTGGCTGCCATCCAGAGAGTTGGATCAATGCGGCAGCGAGTGATTCTTTTAGAGGAGCTGCACCAACAGCAGGGCGATACCCTCGACGATGTAAACTCTCACCCGAACTATCGAGGCTCACCGTGCAAAGGTCACGATCGATGTGTACTGTAACTTGCACATCGGGTGATTGCAATTCGACATTAGAGCGATCGCTAAATCGATCTTGCTGCTGATCAACGATCGCGTTTTTGACCTGAAGCGCTGTGAAATGAGTATGGTTGAGCTGTTGATTTTTGCCTGTTGCCTTTACAGCTAAGGTCATATCAGGAGTTAGATACAATGACCAATCGATGGATTGCACTCCCCGATACAAGTCTTCCGAATCCTGACAGGGAAACTCATGTAACTTCATCAAAATCCGAAATGGTAATCTTGCCCAAAGGTTAACGCGATAGAGAAGATCACGATCGCCTGTGAATGAAACGCCACAAAATCCAGGCTCGATCGTTTTTGCTCCTAACTGCTCTAATTCCTGTGCAGCTAGGGATTCGAGTCCCCGCGCGACTGTTGCAAAATACTGATTCATCATTTAGAGCGCTTCTCTCACTAACTGTGCAGTTCGCTCTGCACTATCAATTATCGCGATCGACAATGCCTGCTGACTCATTGTTGCTAACCGAGCTGGATCATTCAATAGGTCAAGCACCGATTGCTGAAGTTGCTCGGCAGTCAATTCCGCTTGTCGAAACATCTCTGCTGCCCCTACGCGAACCATTACCATCGCATTAAAAGCTTGATGATCCTCTGCGGCAAATGGATAAGGAATGAGAATTGCAGGCGTTCCTGTGACTAGCAACTCAGTCACAGTTCCGGCTCCCGATCGACTAATTGCTAAATCGGCTCGCTGAAACAATGCCGCCATATTTTGATAGAACGGCAACGCTAAATACTGCGGATGCTGCAAGCTTTTTACGTCTGGATCGTTTTCTCCAGTCAAATGCACGACCCAAGCGCCTTTCTCAAACCAAGCAGGAGCCGCTTCGCGCACGAGTTTATTCATCGCGACTGCACCTTGACTGCCTCCGACCACCACAATCAGCGGCACTCCATCGGGAATTGGCAAATCTGGCAATTCCGGATTAGCAAGTGCTGCTCGAAACTGCGATCGTACAGGCGTTCCGACTACAACAGTTTTTGCTTTCCGTAATGACTTAGCTGCGGCCTCAAACCCGATCGCCACGACAGTACACCAAGGGGCAAAAAATCGCGTCACTTTGCCAGGTAAAGCATTCGATTCATGCAAAATCACAGGCAACCCTAAAGTTCGAGCCGCAATAATTGCAGGCGCAGAAATATAGCCTCCAGTCGTCACCACACCTTCAAACTTTCCTCGCCGGATAATTTGGCGGACTTGACGAATCGAGTGAATCAGGCGAAATAGAATCTTCAGCGTCCCTAAGCCGAATTTTTGCTGAAAGCCTGCAACGGAGATTTTGTGCATCGGATAGCGATCGCCCACAAGTTGTGATTCTAGACGATCCGGAACTCCAAGCCATTCGATATGAAACTCTGGCAACTGTTCCGCAATTGCGATCGCAGGAAAAACATGTCCTCCTGTTCCACTAGCAGCAATCAGGAGACGGCGCGATTTAGGCTGATTTAACGAGGATTCCACGGCGAAATTAACAGAACACGAAGGGATTCTACCGCACTCTGGAAAGCATGACAGAAATTATTCTCAGTTCATGTTGGGAATTCGCCTCAGTCCTGAAAAACTTGCTCAATCTGGCAGTACTGTCTCTGCAAGCTCCATCGGTAATCCCACTAAAGATTTCACTCGCAGTTCCTGATAAAACTCATCCTGCGATAATTCCACTTTTGACTGTGCCGACAGCAGCAACAACGCCCAAAACACCCCAACCCGCTCATGATTTTCCGTATGATGCGGGTCAATTTTATTGTTCCGTTCCTGCACTGCGACCCAAAACTCTAAAACCAATTCAAAATCAATCCAGTCTTTGCCATGCGAGACTTCTGACCAGTGATCCGCAAAAAATTCCTCGATCGCAACTGCCATCTCAGACAAATTTTCTTCATGCGCCAAAGCGGTGATCGTTTTAACGGCTTCGGCACGCGGAACTTTCAGCCGTTTCGTCCGAGGTCGCGGCTCCTTCTCTTCTAATGCCACCGCAATAATTTGCAGTTGCTCAATCAATTCTTTCAGCGTGACGCGCCGTCGTTGTGGCGGTTGAGCAACCGCGCGACGACGAAGTTGCCGTTCCAAATTCAAGGGCAAAACCGTTTGCCCAACTGCCATTTCATCAAAAAACTCTTCTTCCGGGAACTCCGAAACCTCTGGCGTAATCTCGACCTGTGCCAGCGTATTCGCTTTCAGCAATAGCAACATCGAGGCATAGAGAAACGCTTGCCCCGATTGAGAAAGATTTGCCTCATAGAGTTCGCGTCCAGTCGCCGGAGCAAGCTCACTGAGAAAGCGATCAATCACATCAATTACCTTCACGTCCCACGGATCGATTTCACCGCGTTCAGCCAGATCAATTAAAAGTGATATCGCATCTTGAGCGAGAGAAACTGCCATAAAATAGCTTGGAAATTAGCGGATCTTAACGCGTGCAAAATAGACGGCAGCCAGAATAATCAAGGCTAATAGCGTCAATGGTACACAAAAACTCCACGGACGACTCGATAAAAGATTAATCTGGCTGACTGAGTTTGTCACGTCGATCAGCATTTCTCCAAAGTTCATAGTGGGGAGTGGGGAGATGTGGAGCAGCAACCATGATTTCAGATCTTCACCCTATTCCCCTATTCCCCCATTCTCCTACTGCGCATAAACCTCTGCATCTTGAACATTCGATGCCGCAGGCAATAGACGTTGCTGCTCTTCCAGTTCAGCCTTATACCGTTGGATATCGTCTTCGAGTTCATGAATCCGCTCGTCTCGAACGGTGACTTCTTTGCCGATTTCAACGGTATGTTGGACGTGCGACCAAACACTAAACACCCAAGCTAAAACTGCACCAATTCCGGCTGAGAGAATCAGCTCGACCGATAAAGGGGCTTGAAACTGAATGTTTTTAACAATGTGAATCACGACAGGCTCGGTGTTTTCGATGCCGAATAACACCAAAGCTAAGCAGATGACAAAAATGATTACAAAATTTACTTGTCTCATCGTTTGATGCTCCGAATCACGCCGCTAGTTTAGCAAGATTCAGCAGAAACTAATTTGAAGAAAATCTAAGTAAATGATTAAACAGTTCTGCCCCCGCTGCACGATCGCGGTTACTCAATTTGAGTTTAAGCGGGTGGCAGTTCTTTCTCAGGGGGAATCACGATCGCTGAATTTCCCTGAACGATCGCATCAATGATGCCCTTAATCGTTCCTGCAATTGGAACTGCCACAATGATGCCTAACACTCCCGCCACCTGAAGTCCAATCAATAATGCAATAAAAATCCACAAAGGATTTAACCCCGTAAAATCCCCCATAATCTTGGGCGCAATCAGATTGTCTCGAATTTGCTGAAGCACGATCGCAGCGAATGCCACCTGAACGGCAAGCCAACCGCTCTGAAACGCTACCAATAACGTCACAAGACCAATTCCCAAGGTCGCACCGATAAATGGAATAATTTCCGCAACGCCGATGATCAGCGCAAACACTAACGTAAACGGCACTTTCAATGCGGTAAAGACTGGGATCACCGCTAACGCCATAAACAGTGCTAGGACAATTTGACTCAAGAAGAAGTTATGAAAATTTGTTCTCAGCGATCGACTCAACGGAACCGAAAACTTGGCTGGAATCAGATTTAAGAATCCAGTCCAAAGTTGTCCCCCGTACATCAACATATAAAACGCCAGCACAATCACCAGAACCGTATCGACTAAGCCTGTTACGGTTCCCAATGCCAGCCCTAAAGCTTGCGGGGCAATGTTTTGCAACTGGTTCTCAATCTGTGTACTCAGCCGTCCGCCAAATCCCTTAAGATCGATCGGATAATTTCGCGCTTTCGCCCAATTGTCCCAAAATTCTAAATTTGATTGGCTCAATTCTAACCAACCCGGAATTTTCCCCAAGAGTTGGGTGGTCTGGGTGAGCAAAATCGGCATCAAAGTTGTCGCCAAAATCGCCACAAGCGCGATCGTCATCACGATCACAATCACGATCGCTCCTTGCCGTTTAATCCGAAGTCTCTCAAAGGCTTGGACGGGATAATCGAGGAGAAACGCCAGAATTGCCGCGATCGTCAACACAGTAAATAGGTGATCAAAATATGACACGACCCATCCAAGCAGATAGACATTCAAGGCAATAATTGGACCACTTAGCCCAATCATCAACAAGCGCTGTAAATCGTGAGAAGGACGAGCCATATTGCCTTAACTCACTGTCACTGGCTGCTGTTTTTTGAAAAAGATTCCAGCCGCTACGATCGCCGCAATCACCAACGCTCCGATGCCCAATGGGTTAGGCATCCAAAATGCCGTTTCAATATGATTTTGTACACCCGGTTGAAGTGTCCAAATCAATTGTTTGCCGTTTCGACGAGCCGGAATCACCACCCCATTCTTTGTCCGGTTCAGACTCTGTGCGCCCCACGGAGCCTCGACGCTAAACTGCAAATCTAGCAATGAATTTGGACTAATTGGACTGTCTGCAGCAATTCCTAGCGATCGTAGATCGATGTCATAAATCAATCGCGTCCGCTCCAAGACAATGAAATTTCCTTGCTGCACCACAAATTTAGAATCGATTTGTGGCAATTCCAGGGATTTCTTGCCGCGAACTTTTGCCGCAAGTTCTGTGCTGAAAAACTCGTTAAATTTCTTCTCTAAGTCTTGCCCGTTGCTAAATGGAATGGTGGCAATGATCTCATTACTGGAGACTTTGCGAATTTTGCCCTGCAATTTGCGAGTGCGTTGCTCAATATTGGTGAGCCAAGTCTGAGATGTGCCGCTGGTCAATAAGCGATCGTCGAGCTGAATTTTTTGGACGATCGCGCCCCCATTTGGACTATCAAACTTCACCCCGACATCGTAGTTGACACAGCCGGACGTGATCAGACAAACGATACACAAAACGACGAGATGTTTGAGCAAGCGAGCGAGTTTAGCAATCATATCGGGGGCGATTCAGTCAGTGTCTTCTATGATGTACCACGATGCGGGGTATGAATCCCTAACTTAGCCAAACTAAACCTGCAATAATTGCGATCGCGGCGATTAATGCTACCCAAATAAAAGCGTTGTCTTGGGTATTCACTTGGCTAAGATCAACTTCTTCCGGCACAATCGGTTTTTTCGGCTCCACTCGTCTGGTTGGCTTTGTTGGCGCAAATTTAGACCGTCCAAAATCGCGATCGGATTCATTTTCATCGATTCCTTCTAAATTTGGAATTTCGGTGAGCCATTCCGGTCGCGTCTTTAATCTTGGTGCTTCTAGAATGTAGAGCAAGCGTTTGCCCTGTTTGCGAGTGGTCAAATCTGGATGTTGGCAAGCTTTGCGACAAAGAGTAATTGCTTCGGTTCTCTGCCCTGCTGCTTCGTAAGCGGTCACTAACCAAATTTGCATCTCGCCACCGAGTTTAGACCCCGGTTCGACCAGCGCATTCGATCGCTCTAAAGCGGTGACTGCCTGCCGATAATCTCCCCGCTCAAAGGCTGCTTTTCCTGCTTGATATTCCCGTTGTGCAAGCTCTTTCTGTTCTGTTGTCATGCCGAAAATTGAACCATTCGCCTTCTCTCAGGGTATCGAAAATTTAAGACCTCTGTTTCGCTTTCAATTCGTGGGGAAGCTCTGAATCTTGGGTATAAGCGCGAATTTCGTTGGTTTCTCCCCAAGCTGTCCAGGCTTCTAGGGTTCTCGCTGCCCCGAGTTTTTCGCCTTTTTGATCGAACAGTTCTACCCAGCCATCGTTGCCATCGGTACTAACGGTGACTGCAAACACTTCTTGATTTTGAAGTTTCTCGATCGTGGCTGTGACCGATCCCCAATCTGCGGCTTCGACTTCTTCGACGTAGTAATCATAAGCATTGAGAACAGGTTTAGGAACCATCGATCGTTCTTCTTCATCGGTCAAATTCAAAGTGATCGAAGGGTTCGCCTGAAAAGACTGTGCGCCATCTGCCTGCGCTTGATAGTCATTTGCAACCTTATTTGTCCAAATTTCTCGAACAGTTTCAGCCCACTCACTCATAATAAGTCCGCCTAAATTCCTAAAGATAGGATATCGTTTACAGCCTCAAGCAACTTCAATAAACTCTAATCATGCAATGATAGGATATAGAACATATCAACTAATTTTGGCGTAATGACGCAACAATCCTCTGAAAATGCAGATTACGATGATCCTTGGAAAACCTTTATCGAACTGTATTTTCGAGAGTTTCTAGCCTTCATTTTTCCCAACGATTGAGGCAGATGTTGACTGGTCAAAGCCGGTTCGCTTTCTAGATAAAGAATTACAGAAAATCGTCAGAGATGCAGAGATTCCCAAACGCTATGCCGATAAATTAGTCGAAGTTCACTGTCTGCGGGGTGAGAGAACCTTAGTGATTTGTCACATTGAAGTGCAAAGTCAAGAGGAGCGCGATTTCGCCGCCAGGATGTACAGCTACAACTATCGATTGCGCGATCGCTATAATTGCCCTGTTGTCAGCTTAGCCATTCTGGGTGATGACCGCCCGAATTGGCGACCCAGCAGGTTTTATGACGAATTGTGGGGCTGTGCCACTCATTTTGAGTTTCCAATCGTGAAGCTATCAGACTATCAATCTCAATGGACAGAATTAGAAGCCATTCAAAATCCTTTTGCTGTCGTCGCGATGGCTCATCTAAAGACCAAGGAAACGCACAATCAGCCACTTGAGCGCAAGCGCTGGCGGTATCATCTGATGACAATGCTTTACGATGGTGGCTATAGTGAGCAAGATATACTAGAGCTACACAACTTTTTAGACTGGCTGATGAATTTGCCTGAAGAGTTAGAGCGCCAGTTACAGGCTGAGTTAGAAACTTTTGAGGAGGCTAGACGGATGAAGTATGTGTCATCACTAGAGCGGAGAGCAAAATTGGAAGAAAAGCAGGCGATCGCTCTCAATATGCTTCGTAGAAATCTCGATATGGAACTCATTGCTGAAGTGACTGGCTTGACGATCGCTGAAATTCAAATCCTTCAATCTCAGCAACAGCAAGATTAATTGCTATCCTCAAACAAAAAAGAGGTGCAGACTCACTACACCTCTCTTCAGAAAAGTTGGAGAACAATTTACCACTTGAGTAAATTGAATTGTTCCATATCGACCGTATCGCGGTTCCGATAGATCGCTAGCACGATCGCTAAACCAACTGCCGCTTCGGCAGCCGCGATCGTAATCACGAAAATCGTAAACATCTGACCTTTGATCTCTTGCGGATCGAGGTAATTAGAAAACGCCATCAAATTCAAATTCACAGCGTTCAGCATCAACTCGATCGACATCAGGACTCGAACCGCATTTCGGCTCGTTACTAGACCATATACGCCAATGCAGAACAATGCGGCTGCAATGAGTAAGAAATATTGAAGTTGCATCGTTCAAAGTCCTTAGTTTTCAGGGTTGTTCTGTCCAGCGGGAACCAACTCACGCGGACGCTCTGGCAAAGTTAAAGCGGTATCCGCCTCATCCTCATCCGGCAGAAACTCACGACGCGCCAGCACGATCGCGCCAACTAATGCCATCAGCAACAAAATCGATGCCAATTCAAACGGCAAGAGGAAATCGGTGAAGAAATGCAGCCCGATCGTAATAATCGAACTCTCGATCGGAACCGCTGTTGAAATCGCCCAAGGAGTCGTCAACACCATTGCGCTCAGCAGCGCAAAGATTCCAGCACAGACGAGTGCAGTTGCAGCCCGACGAATCCAAGACTTCGCGATCGGTTGAAATGCCTCACGCTTGTTCACCAACATAATCGCGAACAAAATCAAGACGTTGACCGCCCCGACGTAAATCAGAACTTGCGCCGCTGCCACGAAGTCTGCATTCAGCAGCAAATATAATCCCGCAATGCTAATGAAAACGCCGCCTAAAAGAAAGGCAGAATAAACCACATTTTCCAGTAAAACGACCCCGATCGCAGACCCAATCATCATGGCTGCCAGGATCGCGAACGATACAATTTGAACACCTTCCGCTAAATTCACGGTCTCTCTCCCTAAATACCAAGCGGGGCAGTCATGCCCCAACTAACATCTATTGCTGCGATTGTTCAACAATCTCTTCAGGACGTAAGCCAGCCCGACGCGAACCAGCAGGTAGATCATGTGGATCGATCGCACCCTTCGGTAAGTATGCAAACTCACGCAACGGAGTCACCATCGGATCATTCGTCACTTTGTACGGCAGACGACCCAGTGCCACATTGTCATAGTTCAGTTCATGTCGATCGTAAGTAGACAGCTCGTATTCTTCTGTCATGGATAAACAGTTTGTGGGGCAATATTCCACACAGTTTCCACAGAAAATACAAACGCCGAAATCAATACTGTAATGATTGAGTTTCTTTTTCTTGGTTTCTTTGTTGAATTCCCAATCTACGACAGGCAAGTTGATCGGGCAAACCCGCACACAGACTTCGCAAGCAATACACTTGTCAAATTCAAAGTGAATCCGTCCCCGGAAGCGCTCAGAAAGAATCAGCTTTTCGTAAGGATACTGAACGGTGATAGGGCGACGGCGCATGTGGTCAAAGGTCACAGACAAGCCTTGACCGATATACTTGCCTGCTTGGATCGCCTCTTTCGTGTAATCACCGACTTGTTTGAGAAATTTCATCATGATGGGTGTTCTCCAGTTCGAGAGGATTAGCCGCCAAACGCGACCGGGAATGCCAGTTTCAAACCTGCGGTGATCAGCAAGTTGACAAGCGAGACGGGAAGTAGAAACTTCCAGCCGAGGTCGAGCAGTTGGTCAATCCGCACACGGGGCACAGTCCAACGCATCAAAATCGCCAGGAAGATCAAGAAATAAGCCTTCAAGAGCGTCATTCCAATGCCGATCGTGGCGAAAATCAACTGCAACCAAGGAGTCGATTCGGGCACGCCAATCAGTCCGGAGATGACACTTAGCGAAATTGGGAATTCCCAACCACCCAGGTAAAGGACAGCAAACAGCAAGGCTGAGAGCGTCAAGTTCACATAAGACCCCAGATAGAACAGGGCAAACTTCATGCCTGAATATTCAGTCTGATACCCTGCAACGAGTTCTTCTTCCGCTTCTGGTAAGTCAAAGGGAATCCGCTCACATTCTGCCAGAGCCGCAATCCAGAAAATAATAAATCCAACCGGTTGCCGCCAAATATTCCAGCCCAGAATTCCGTAGCCCGCTTGCTGATTGACGATATCAACCGTACTCAGCGAGTTCGACATCATGACAACGGCTAAAACTGATAGTGCCAGCGGCAGTTCATAGCTAATCGACTGAGCCGCAGCCCGCAATCCACCCAGCAGCGAGTATTTGTTATTCGAGGCATAGCCCGACATCAAAAGCCCGATCGGCACAACGCTCGATAAGGCAATCCAGAGGAAAATTCCCAGCCCGACATCGGTGATTTGAAGGTTTTGTCCAAACGGCAGAATCAAGTAGGACAAAAAGACGGGAATAACCACGATCGCGGGACCTAGGGTAAAGAGCAGCTTATCTGCTTTCGCCGGAACCACATCTTCTTTCAATACGAGTTTTAAGCCATCCGCAAGCGGGGCGAGAACGCCGAGCGGTCCGATGAATTCAGGACCAATCCGCTGTTGCGCGGCGGCTGAGATTTTCCGTTCTAGCCACACCACAACCAGAACGCTGACCGTCGCTGCAACCAGCATGATCAGCATCGGCAATGGCATCCAGAGGGCTTTTGCTGCCCCGGCGGGGATGCCAAGGCTCTGCACAGTTTCAATAAAGGTTCCTTGAAGGTCAATTCCTGGGTTCATGGTTCCCAACGCAGTAAGAAGGCAGCGTTGAGAGGAGTAGATCTTCTCGACATGAAGATTTATCGATGCTCTCAACGTCTTTCAGTATAGCGGTCGGACTGGGTGCGAAACGTATCGAACTACTGAATTTCTGCCGATTTGAGCCATCAAAGTATCTGATGCAGCGGATTGAGTAAATTGAATGGTTCAGCCGATAAGGCCTGCTAATACTCTATATTGTCTAGGAAATTATCCCTAGTCAGAATTTGTAAAAATAAAAGAAACCCCCAGAAGCAAGATTCCTGAGGGCTGGAGTTCCTGAAAATCGTCACGTTGTTATAGTTGCAAGGGATTGGGGAATCTGCAAGAGGGGTCTAACCCATCATCGAAATTACGCAATCTTTATCCTCGTTTCTCGATCGTGGTGTAAGGCTGCCCATGCAGCCCCGTGTAAATCTGCGTCGGACGGAAGATCCGGTTTTCTGCAAGCTGCTCTTTCCAATGCGCTAACCAGCCTGCAGCGCGGGAAATTGCAAACACAGGCGTAAACAGATCGGTGGGAATGCCCAACTTGCGATACACCAGTCCCGAGTAAAAATCGACATTCGGGTAAATCCCTTTATGCCCCAGTTTTTCCTCGACCGCTTTCTCCAATTCAACTGCGATATCGTAATACTTGTCTTGCCCAAATTTGTCGAATAGCTGTTCAGCCAGCTGTTGCAGAATGATCGCTCTTGGATCTTTCACCTTGTAAACCCGGTGCCCAAATCCCATGATCCGATCTTTGCGCTCCAACCGATCTTGTAAGAATGGGCGGACATTCTCAACCGATCCGATTTCTTCCAGCATCAAAATGACTTCCTCGCTGGCTCCTCCATGCAACGGCCCTGCCAGCGTTCCTACGGCTGAAGCAATCACTGCGTAAGGATCAGTGAGCGTCGAAGCAGTCACCATTGCTGAGAAGGTAGAGGCATTGATCGTGTGTTCAGCATGCAAAGTCAAGCTGATATCGAAAATTCGAGCGGCGAAGGGATCTGGCTCCTGCTCATTCAACATGTAAAGAAAGTTTGCAGCATACCCCAAATCATCTCGAGGCTGAACGGGGTCATTTCCTTTCCGCATCAGTTGAAATGCTGCGACCATCGTTGGAATCTTTGCCAGGATTCGCACGACAGCTTCTCGGATGTAGGTCGGATCGTCGAGTGCCCGTTTCGAGTAGAACAAACCCAACGCCGCAGCACAGGCTTGCAGAGCATCCATGGGATGCCCCGACTCCGGAAAACACTTCATCATGTCGCGAATTCTGTACTTTAAGCGACGATGAAACTGAATTTCATGCTCAAACTCTGCCAAAGTGTCACGGTTTGGCAATTCGTTCCAAATCAGAAGATACGCAGTTTCTAAAAAGGTATTCTGCTCTTGCATCGCGAGATCCTGAATCGGAATGCCGCGATACTCCAGAATTCCTTTCTGCCCATCCACAAAGCTAATGCTGGACTGAGTTGCAGGAATGCCCTCTAGACCTGCCCTAAATTCGACAGTCATGTTTACGGTATGGCTAATTAAGACTCACAAGTTAACTTACCAGATCTCCTGGCAAGCTTTGTCCAGAACAAACCTGTTCAGAATTTTTTAACAGTTTTCCTCACCTACTGAAATAGCACAGTTTGGTGTTAAAGATTACAAATTTGAGATATGAATCTGTAAACAATTGCGGTTTTTTATAAAAGCTAATACTATCGAGTTAGAAAGCTTTACATCTTGACGAAATTGCATCTACCACCTTGCCAACTGACTCTCTTCCCAAACTGGTTTCTGACTGGAGGGAGTCGATTGGCGATTTTTTATATTCGATCGTAAGGAGTTTTATGCCTCATAACCATGCTCGTAAACAACGTGAAACGGCTCATCATAAAGAACATCGCTCTAACCATTCTCGATTCCGTGAAGACGCTCCGAAGACCATGTTGACTCGCCTCATTGAGCAAGATGCCCCGCTCTTTTCTCACAGTCAACTGGTGTTAATGTACGGATTCTTTCAGGCTGAAATGTCTGCTGAAGCGAACCTTGGTGTTGCTTCCTGGATAAAAGATTGCATTCGACAATATGGACTTCCAAGTCTGGTTCGATTTGATTCTCATCGACGTGCCCAAATCTTCCGACGAGATCAATTTCAACCTTGGATTGAACCTTTGATGGATCAAGCGTGTTAGATTTTCCACGGGTTAGCTTTTCCGATTGTTAGCATCATCCGCTTGGGAACGCAGAATCAAAGATCCGAAATCTGCTAACAATTTTGAAATGTGCAACACCGTTCGCAAGTTTCTAAATCCGCTAGAGTTGAGCAGATCAGATTTCTTGCGGTGCTATGTCTTACGACCTTCTGCTTCGTCAGTGCCAGTTACTTCGATCGCATCATGTTTCTGAGTTGGTGGATGTTGCGATTCATGCGGGTGAGATTGTTGAGATTGCCCCTCACTTAGACGCAACAGCGGAGGTGGAACTAGAAATCCAAGGGCATCTAGTTAGTCCTCCGTTTGTCGAATCGCATATTCATTTAGACTCTGCCCTTACCGCAGGTGAGCCTCGCTGGAACCAGAGTGGAACTCTGTTTGAGGGCATCGAAATTTGGAGAGAGCGGAAGCAAAATCTTTCGCTCGATGATGTAAAAGCGAGAGCGATCGAGACTCTGAAGCAACAAGCGATGCAGGGGGTTCTTTTCGTGCGAAGTCATGCGGATGTGAGTGAAGCAAGCTTAACGGCGCTAAAAGCTTTACTTGAAGTCCGCGAAGCCGTCAAAGATTGGATCACTTTGCAAGTCGTTGCGTTTCCCCAAGATGGCATCTATGGTGGGGCAAAGAATGATGCCTTGATGGAAGAAACAATGGTACTGGGGGCAGATGTGGTCGGGGGTATCCCGCACTATGAACTGACCCGCGAAGATGGGGTGCGATCGGTGCATCGAATTTTTGAACTTGCAGAACAGTACGATCGCTTGATTGATATTCATTGCGATGAGATTGATGATGATCAGTCTCGATTTTTAGAAGTCGTTGCAGCTTGTGCGATTCGGACTGAAATGGGGTCAAGAGTGACAGCAAGCCATACGACTGCTTTTGGGTCGTATAACAATGCGTATGCGTTTAAGTTACTGGGTTTTCTCAAACGCACTCAGTTGAATTTCGTTGCAAATCCGTTGATTAATATTACGCTGCAAGGTCGGACAGATACTTATCCGAAACGGCGTGGGGTAACACGGGTGAAGGAGCTTTGGCAGCAGGGTATGAATGTCAGTTTAGGACATGACTGTGTTCAAGACCCGTGGTATTCGCTGGGGACAGGCAACATGCTTGATGTGGCTGCAATGGCGATTCATATCTGCCAGATGACGGGTCAGGATGAAATGAATGCGTGTTTCGACATGGTGACTTGGGGCGGAGCTAAGACGCTGAATCTAGACCAGTATGGAGTTGAGGTAGGTAAACCTGCGAATTTGATTGTCTTAGATGCGATCGATCGATATGATGCGATTCGCCGCCGCGCCACAGTGCAATATGTAATTTCGCAAGGCAAGCTTTTGGCACAGACAGAGCCTCCGAAAACCAAATGGCGCGGGAATTAGAGCTTCCTCGTTATCATAGAAAAGCGTGAGCATAAAAAACTGAATCGGAAAGTGTATATGTGAAAACACTTTCCGATTCAGGAATCAAACACACAGGATCAAACAAGGAATCTCTACCCTTACTTCTTGCTGTTATAGACACAGGTGTGGCTATCAAGATGTCCCCAAACATGAGGATTGCGAGGGATTCTTCCCTTGAAGAAGAGTTCGACCGCTTTTGGAGCGAACAGTGCTTTGCAATACTTATTTGCTGCTGATTGCGACATCGTACCGATTAGGTGGTCGCAGGCAAATGGATTTTCCCAAGCTTGAAAGTCCGCTCTGTTGTAGCTAAATTTCAGTCCATTCATCTGGCAAACGGTCGAAGCTTTTGCAGGAGCAGTAGGTAACATCGTGGCGCTTCCAGTCACGATCGAGGATAGAGCGAGCAATGCGAGGAATTGGCGTTTCATGATGAAATCTCCTTTTGAGTGATATTGCCTGAAAGCCTCGTTTTGTTTGGCTTCTGGGCTGTTGATACTCACAAGGTATTCGGTTTTTTCGATCGAGTCGATGCCTATAAATTGAGGAAAGTTAAGGAGATCCGCGAAGATCTATTTTTAGGAAATGTTAGGTTCAGCACTCTAGCTTGTTCAAGAATGCGCTAAATCAAAGCTTAGTCTTCACGCTGAACGCTATGCCTACTTTACTGGTTAAGAATATTCATACCCTTGCCACAATGGATGCTGATCGCCGAGAAATCCGCCATGCGGCACTCTATATTCGAGACAATGTGATTGAGCAAGTTGGGACAACTGCTGAGTTGCCCCAGACCGCAGATGAAGTGCTAGATTTGCGCGATCGCTATGTTGTTCTCCCTGGTTTAGTCAACACGCATCATCATTTCTTTCAAACACTAACGCGCGTGATTCCAGCCGCACAGAATTGTGATTTATTCAATTGGCTGCAAGCGCTTTATCCGATTTGGTCAAATCTGACTTCAGAAGCGATTTATATCAGTGCTCAACTGGCAGCAGCAGAATTGATTCTATCCGGCTGTACGACAGCCAGCGATCATCTGTATATCTATCCGAATGGCAGTACTTTAGATGATGAAATTCGGGCAGTTCAAGAGATTGGATTACGATTCCATGCCAGTCGCGGCAGCATGAGTGTAGGGGAAAGTCAGGGCGGACTGCCACCCGATTCTGTTGTTGAGAAAGAGCCGGATATTCTCAAAGATAGTCAGCGATTGATCGAGCAATATCATGACAACGATCGACATGCGATGCTGAGAATTACGCTGGCTCCTTGTTCGCCGTTCTCAGTCACTCAGGATTTGATGCGAGAATCAGCGGCACTTGCTCGATCGTATCCGGGCATTCGATTGCATACTCACTTAGCTGAAAATCGCTCAGATGTCGAATACAGCTTAGCGACATTTGGAATGACTCCAGGCGACTATGCAGAATCCGTCGGTTGGTTAGGCAATGATGTGTGGCATGCGCATTGTGTCCAGTTAGACGATCGCGCAATTCTCAGCTTTGGTAAGACTGGAACTGGGATTGCACATTGTCCTTGTAGTAATATGCGGCTTGCCAGTGGAATGGCTCCGATTCGGAAAATGCTCCAGCATCGGGTTCCTGTGGGATTAGGAGTTGATGGATCAGCCTCGAATGATACTTCAAACTTGTTGAATGAGGCGCGCACAGCTTTTCTGATGGCGCGAGTGCGAGAATTGGATGCTGCTGCCATGAGTGCGAGAGAAGCTTTAGAATTAGCGACACTAGGCGGAGCGAAAGTGTTGGGACGGGATGATATTGGCTATTTAGCGCCCGGAATGTCGGCGGATTTTATTGCAGTGAATCTCGATCGAGTCGAGTTTGCAGGGGCACTGCATGATCCGATCGCGGCAATGATTTTCTGTCAGGTGAATCAGGTTGATTACAGTTTTATCAATGGGCGAAAAGTTGTCGATCAGGGGCGATTGACCACGATCGAGCTTGAGACGTTGGTCGAGAAACACAATACTCTTTCGCTGAAATTGGTGCAGTAAAACTCGGTATGATGACAGAGCGAAAATTAAAGAGGGGAGCCAGATGCGGATCTTGTTTGTGGCAGCGGAAGCAGCACCGATCGCAAAAGTAGGCGGGATGGGGGATGTCGTAGGTGCATTGCCGAAAGTCCTGAAAGCGATGGGGCATGATGTCCGAATCTTTCTCCCATATTTCGGATTTCTCAACGATAAAATCGAAATTCCAGCCGAGCCGGTTTGGAAAGGCTATGCAATGTTTAACGACTTTGCGGTCTATGAGACGGTTTTGCCGGGAACCGATGTGCCGCTGTATTTATTCGGGCATCCTGCTTTTGATCCGCGTCGGATTTACGGCGGTGAGGATGAAGAGTGGCGGTATACCTTTTTTGCAAATGGCGCGGCTGAGTTTGCTTGGAACTATTGGAAGCCGCAGGTGATGCATTGCCATGATTGGCATACGGGAATGATTCCGGTGTGGATGCATCAAGATCCTGATATTGCGACGATTTTTACGATTCATAATTTGGCGTATCAAGGGCCGTGGCGCTGGAAGTTAGAAAAAATTACTTGGTGTCCTTGGTACATGCAGGGACATAACACGATGGCGGCGGCTGTGCAGTACGCGAATTGGGTGACAACCGTTTCACCGACGTATGCCGAGCAGATTAAAACGCCGACGTATGGGGAGGAATTAGAGGGATTGCTCTCGTTTATCAGCGGTCGGCTGAGTGGAATTGTGAATGGAATTGATACCGAGGCTTACAATCCAGAGACGGATAAAGCGCTGACGAAGACGTTCTCGATCGATACCATCGACGATCGCATTAAAAACAAGATTGCTCTCCAAGAAGAAGTGGGACTGGAAGTGAATTCCAAAGCCTTTCTCATTGGCATGGTTTCACGATTGGTTGAGCAGAAGGGCTTAGATTTGGTGATTCAAATTCTCGATCGCTATTTGGCTTATACCGATGCTCAATTTATTTTGCTGGGCACTGGCGATCGCTATTACGAAACTCAGATGTGGCAACTGTCTTCTCGCTATGGGGGGCGGATGTCTGTCTATTTGCTCTATAACGATGCGTTAGCTCGTCGAATTTATGCGGGTGCAGATGCGTTCTTGATGCCTTCAAGATTTGAGCCTTGTGGGATTAGTCAAATGCTGTCGATGCGATATGGCTGTGTGCCGATTGTGAGACGCACGGGTGGCTTAGTCGATACCGTTTCACATCATGATCCGGAGAAACATGCAGGAACTGGGTATTGTTTCGATCGCTATGAACCATTAGATCTCTTTACTTCGATGGTGCGAGCGAATGAGGCGTTCCGCTTTAAAGGACTGTGGAAAGAACTTCAGCAACGAGGAATGCAGCAGAACTTTGATTGGAAAAAATCGGCGGTGGAATACGATCGATTGTATCGACGAGTGTTAGGAATGCCAGAGGAAGATGTGACGGTTGCTGTAGAAGCTTGATTGGCTGGTTTCAGCTAGATAATGATTTTGAGCTTGGAATGAACGATCGCTGCGACAATAAAAACAAGTTTCGCGAACAGATTTCCTATGCCAGCGCTTGACCTCTATCATAATGCAGTGAAACGGGCACTGATTAAAGAAGGGTGGAATATTACCCATGACCCGTTTCATCTGCGTTGGGGACGCAAGGATATGTATGTGGATCTGGGAGCCAAACGATTGCTAGTAGCAGAACGTGCGGAACAGAAGATCGCGGTTGAGGTGAAAAGCTTTATTAGTGACTCGGAAATGCAAGCGTTTCGAGATGCGATTGGACAGTTTGCGATTTATCGTTCTGTCCTGCGTCGAACGAATCCAGACTATACGCTGTATTTAGCTGTGCGAAATGTTACTTATGTCTCCTTATTTGAAGAACCAATTGGACAACTTTTGATCGAAGATGAAGGTTTAAAGCTTGTTGTATTTGACGCAGAGGAAGAGGTGATTCTGCAATGGAAAAACTAGACCAGTACCGTCAAATTATTCAGTTCGTTCTGATGCCTTATACACAGATTCCTTATTCACACGGGGATTTGATTTGTAAACCGATTTTCGATCAGCAGCGAGATAGCTATCTTTTAATGACTTTAGGTTGGGATCGTAAGACGCGCGTGCATGGGTGCCTGGTGCATTTGGATTTGATTGATGGGAAGGTGTGGGTGCAGCGAGACGAGACAGAAGATGGCGTGACGCGTGAATTAGTTGAGGCTGGAATTCCAAAGCAGGATATTGTATTGGCGTTTCATCCTGAAGATGTGCGTCCTTATACGGGATATGCGATCGCCTAATTGATAATTTAGCTCGATCGTGTTTCCCAAGTCGGTTTTCTGCTCGTTAAACTCATGTGTAACTTGTCAAGCAAGTGCTATGGTGGATCATCCGATTGGGGTTTTCTTCTCGTACTCGTATCGGTATGAGGAGTTTAAGGACGAGATTGGAGTAAACGGACAAATCCTTCTTGCTCAAAATGTCGATCGGTCGTTAATGCGTCTGTTATTCCACGCTGTCGCATCAAAACAAAGCTCACTGCATCACACAACGAATAAGTTTTATCCGCTCGATCGGCTAAAAGCTGCATCGCTTCTCGGTGCAGTTGTTCATCGACCCAAATCACTTCAATATCTGGACTGTCAAGTAAATCGGTCGCGTAAGTTAACACTGCAGAACGAGGAAAACGACGGACTAAGGCTAAAGCAATCAACTCCGATAAGACATAGCTATGAGTAAGCAGCCTCTGACTTGAACTATTGAGAAATCGCACTGCCTCCGGATGTTGAGGTTCATCTTGATGAAGGTAGCAAAGTAGTCCTGACGTATCTAACAGCACAAATCAATCCTGCCTCTGATACTCATCGGCATAAGCTCTGGCAAGATCAGCATCAATGCTTTCATTGTCTGATCCTGTGGGATGTCCAAGGCGAATCGATCCGGCATGATTCCTAAACCTTTGCCGAGCTTCTTCTTGCTGCGCTGTTAAGGGTGAATCCGCCTGGAGAGATCGATTTTGTTGGTTTAAAACCGTAATAATCCACTCTGTCATGGGCAATCCAGCAGCATCGGCTTTCTGTTGAAGGTCTGCATAGATCTCATCACTCAGTTGTAGCGTTAATTGCTGGCTCACGGTTACTTGATAAACATGGAGGTTAGGATAATTATAACTCCTGGATTCAGCGCTCAATCTAAACAAATCGTTCAAAATAATGCTCAAGCTAGACCGACAAAATGCTTCTGACGAATGAAGATCGCTAGAGATACGATCGATAAAATAGCCTAGCCCCTTTTCCTGTTGCGCTATGTCTTTCCAGTTTTCCCGGTTTGACTGGTTTTGTTTCTGGTATCCGCCTGGATGGTTGATTCTGTTTAATCGTCATTGGCAGCATTATCATCCGGATCCGGAGGGTTGGAATTGGCTGGAATTTGGGCTGTTTCTGATTCCAGGAGGGTTTTATCTGGCATTACTGCTGCGCTGGATACGGTTGGGATTTCGTGCGCCGAAACCGATTTTCACAGAGCCTGATCCGGTTTATCAAAATGCGTTTCGAGAAGAGATTCTTTCCCCGATCGTAACTCGCTATTTTCGCGCCGAACTGCATGATGTGGAGAATCTACCGACAGAACCACCCGCGATCGTGACGCTTAATCATGCTGGAATGTGCTTCCCGTGGGATTTTGTTTGTCTGGGTGTATTGTTAGGACGAAAAACAGGTTGGTTTGTGCAACTCTTAGCTCATCCCATCTTTTTTGATCATCCTTGGTTGGTGTGGTGGTTGCCGCCTGGATGGGCACAGGCTTTGGGTGGGGTACGGGCAGAAAAAGAAAGCTTTGAAGCAGCGATCGCAGAGAAAAAAGTATTACTTTATGCACCTGAAAGCTGGCGAGGATTAGTAAAAGGCTGGCGGCATCGATATCAATTGGCAAAATATGATCCGAGCTTCTTACGCTTGAGTTCGCAGTATCAAGTGCCGATCGTATCGACTGTGTGTATTGGCAATGAATCCCTACATCCTTGGGCGTTAAATTCTCAAACATTGGCAAAATGGTTTAAGATGCCGATGTTACCTGTGTCGCCTTTAGTGTTGCTTTTTGTGTTGTTTCCATCGATGGGAGTTTGGGCGGTGAGGACGCAACTAAAGTACTATGTGCGATCGCGACAATTACCCGAAACTGAACTGAGTCGAGCCGAGTCGGTGCAACAGGCAGAGAAAATGCGATCGCAATTGCAAGAAGAGATTAATCAGCTTGTGACTCGCAGCTAGATATCGACCCAGACGGTGACTGAGGCAACAGCGATGTACATGTCATCATTTTTATCGTTAAATTCCTCGATCGCTCTGCCTTGCACAATCATTCCACCGGATTCGACTTTCAAATTTTTTTGCCCGAATGGAAGCACTTCTAGAACTTCGGCTTCGCGCACTTGTTCGGGATAAGGAACTGCGATTTGAACTTCGATGATCATTTCGTTGGGATGGCTCAGTCCGGCAACTTCCCAAATTCCGGGGAGAGCGTTATGAGCGATCGCATTTCTTACGGCTCTAGAAGCTGCAACAGTTGGATCTTGCCCATGCTGATCGATTCCCATTCCCATTTCAATTACAAATCGTTTCCGTGTCATCGTTAAAATCCTAAATCTGCTTTTGCTGCTTCTGCCGCTCGAAAGACTTCGACATCGGGCATTTCCTCCCAAGCTGTATCGCCAATCTCACGGTAGAAATTCTCATCATAAGGACGAGTCCGAACGACGACAGGCATCGGAACTGCGTGACCTAAGATCAAAGCTTGCTGCTTGGAATCCAGTTTGGCAAGTACCGATCGCAGACTTTGCCCTCCAGAAACGCCTGTAAAAATTGCCTCAATATCTTTGTCATCATTCAGCAAGGCCGTGATCCGGGTTCCAATTTGCGACATGACTTCATTATCAATCCCAGACGGGCGCTGATCGACGACGAGTAACGTGACAAAGTACTTTCGCATCTCACGGGCGATCGTGCCAAAAATCGTTTGTCCGACGGTTGCAGGATCGAGGAATCGGTGTGCTTCTTCGATCGTAATTACAAGCTGCTGAGGTCGATCGTTGATGTCTTTGGTTTGTAGAAATTGCTCAGCCTTGCGAACATAAGCGTGGTGAATTCGTCTTGCAATGATGTTAGTTGCCAGCATGTAAGAGAGTAAATTCGATTGAGAGCCGAACTCAACTACGACATGCTTTCCTGCATCAATACACTCAAGAATTTGACCGACATAGTTATGCGGGCAACTATTGCGAATGTACTTCAATTCATCCAAACGATTGAGTTTTCGCTGCAATGCCATGATTGAAGATTTACTTCCCATCTTGGTTTCGCAAAACTCTTGAATCTCACCATTGCTCATGGTTAAGAGCCGATTGATCCAAGCTTTACCAAACTCATTTCTGAGAATGATTGCATTTTCCAGAGCTGCTTCGGAGAGGTTTAACTCTCCTCGAACGAGCATCAAATCTTCGACATCAATTTGGTCATAGCTAACATACAATTCTTGAGCATCTCGAACGCCTCGCCGCTTCGTCGAATCAGGATCGAGCGTAAAGATTTGCACTTGTCCTGGAAAAAGTTGCCGCAAGCCTTTGACGGTGCTAAATTGCTTGCCTTCTCGCGTGGCTTCCCATCCATACTCAGAGTGCATATCGAAGATGAGATTCACTGCCGCTTGCTTTCGGACAATTCCTGCCAGCAGCAATCTCGTCAGAAATGATTTTCCGGTTCCTGATTTTCCAAATACACCGTTACTACGTTCGACAAAGCGATCGAGATCCAAACAAATCGGAACCTCCATATCAATCGGTT
>VFQU01000128.1_pt1 | contig 96563 bp, 105 predicted proteins | sample 3512311 | NCBI WGS metagenome assembly VFQU01 (sample SAMN10412377, study PRJNA504923) | tailings metagenome | isolation source: Relicate 3 Philex TSF3 active mining site | place: Philippines: Tuba, Benguet | collected 2017-08-29
CGAGGAACGAGGGGAACACCACGTCTTCCTCGCCCATCGCGAGCAGCACGGGGCATGCGATCCCCGCGGCGTCGGCCGGATCGCGCCAACGTTTGAGCTTCGCGCGCAACGCTTCCTTGTCGAGCCCGCCGGTGCCCGCCAGCGTATCGATCGATTTATAGAGATGATGCAAGGCGGGTTCGGCTTCGGCATAGCGCCGCCCGGTCGCCGGATGGATCGCCGCTTCGCGCAAAGCATCGCGCGCGGCGGCGGCTTGCGCCGACCATGCGTCGAACGCGGCGGGATCGAGGCGGCGCACATCCAGCGTGCCGGAAGTCGCGGCCAGCACCAAGGCGGCGACGCGCGAGGGGCGCGTCAGCGTCAATTCGACGGCGGCCCAGCCGCCCATCGATTGCGCGACCAGGGCGGTCTTCGCGATGCCGAGATGGTCGAGGACCGCTTCCACATCGCCGGCGAAATCGGCGGGGTCGGGCGGCAAAATCGCGGCCGTGGAGGGGGCGAAGCCACGCGCGGCCAAGGTCACAACCTTATGCCGCCGGGCGAATTCGGGGATTTGCTGCCACCACGACAGATGATTGCCGCCCAGCCCGTGCAAAAACAGGATCGGCGGGCCGTCGCCCGCGACCTCGTAATAGATTCGGGCACCGGGACGCTCGACATACCCGGCGGTGATTTTCGGGGCCCAATCGGAATCGCTCATAAGGGCAGTCTGCCATCATTCGAATTCAAAAGCAGGGCCGCGAAACCGAAAACAGCGCGACAAAACGGCCCGGACCGTGCAAGGCTTTGTGCGGTTACGTTGCCGCCGCGTCCGTTCCCCTGCCGGAGTTGCGCCGATGTCGTCGAAGCGTCTCACCCGCCGTCATGCTCTTGCCACCGGCCTCGCCGCCGCGACGATTTGGCCCTCGCGCCGTGCCGCCGCGTCGGGCCCCGTCGATCTGCAGCTCGTCCTTGCCGCCGATATCTCCCGCTCGATCGACCCGGAGGAATTCGCGCTGCAACGCCAGGGCTACGCTTCGGCGATTGCCGATCCGCGCGTCGTCAAGGTGATGACCGGCGGGCGTTTCCGCGCCGTCGCCGCCACCTATTACGAATGGTCGGGTATTCGCTCGCAACAGACGATCGTCGATTGGACGCGCATCGATTCCGCCGCGGCGGCCGAGGATTTCGGCGCCAAACTTTTGGCCGTACCCCGCCCCTTCGGCGCGCAGACGGCTTTGGGCGAAGCGATCGCGTTTTCGCTGCGCGAGTTTCAGCGCTGCCCCTTCCCGGCCGAGCGGCGCACGCTCGACGTGTCGGGCGACGGCACCAATACGTCGGGCATGATGCCCGATGTCGCGCGCGATCAGGTTCTGGCGACCGGCGTCACGATCAACGCGCTGGTGATTTTGTCGACCGATCCGATGCCGTGGAATCCGTACCACACGCATCCGCCGGGCGGGCTGGACGAGTATTTCCGCACCAACGTGATCGGCGGCCAAGGCGCCTTCCTGATGGCGGTCCAAGGTTTCGAAACCTTCGGATTCGCAATGGTCAATAAATTGAGCCGCGAAACGGCCTGAGAAGAAGCGAGAGGAATTCCCCGATGAAATCGATCTCCCGCCGCACGGCGCTTTCCGTGGCCGGTGCCGCGCTGGCGTCGCCGGCGCTTGCGCAACATCCCCATCACGGCCAGATGTTCGAGCGGATGAACCAGCCCGGCCGCATCGACCTGCCGGCGCTGGCGCTCGAACACGCGGTCTATGACAGCCCCGCACCCAAGGCGGCCCAGCAAGGCAAATGGGCGGCGAAACCGCCGCTGCCGTTGCCGCGCACCGAAATGGCGTGGGCGGCCGCATTGGACGGCAAGCTGCATTTGGTCGGCGGCTATGCCGAGCAGCGTTTCGACATGCCCTATCACCATGTGTTCGATCCCGCGAAGAACGCATGGACCGAAGCCGCCAAGCTGCCGCGCGGCGCCAATCACGTGGGTGTCACCACGCATGGCGGCAAGCTTTATGCGTTCGGCGGCTTCATCGAACAGAACCGCTTTCCGCACGAGGACGTGTTCGTGTGGACGCCGGGCGACGATCGCTGGGTGAAATTGCACCCGCTGCCGACCGCGTCGGGCGCCATCGGCGCCGTCACCGTCGGCGACAATATCCATCTGGTCGGCGGTGCCGTCGGCAATACCCAAGAGACGCGCAAATCGATCGATTGGCATCTGGTCTACGACATCAAGGAAGACCGCTACCGCGAGGCGGCGCGATTCCCCACCGCGCGCGACCATGTCGGCATCGTGTTCAACAACGGGCTGATCCATCTGGTCGGCGGGCGCGTGGATACGTTCCACACGAATTCGAATTTGCACCACACCTACGATCCCAAGGAGGATCGCTGGCGCTTCCGCAACCCGATCCCCACCGCGCGATCGGGCCACGGCACGGTCATCTATCGCGGCAAGATGTTCTGCATGGGCGGCGAAGGCACGAACAAGGTGTTCGGCCAGAACGAGGCCTATGATTTCCAAGCCGACAAATGGGAGCAATACGCGCCGATGCTGACGCCGCGCCACGGCGTGGGCACGGCGTTGCTGGGCGACGCGATCCATATGGCCGGCGGCGGGCCGCAGATGGGCGGCGGCGTCAAATCCGCCGTCCACGAAGCCTTCACCTTGGGCTAGTTACAACCCAGGATTTGACCGCGCCCGCAGGCCGGCGCACCCTTCTCCCCGGCGGCCGCACGCTCGAAGGCGGCCGGGGAGGAAATCATGAGCCTGTTGACCGACGCGGAATTGGCGGCGCTGAAACCCGCCGATACGGCCACGCCCGCCACGCCGATCCCCACGCAAGTCGTCGCCAGCGACGAATTTTTCCCGATCCCGCAGACCGAACGCCAAGCGAAGGTCGAAGCGCGGATGGGCGATCTCGCCGACGAGCTCGGCGCCAAGCACAAGCTCGATCGCCGGGGGTTTTTCAAGACGGCCGCCGGCATGGCCGCCGCCTTCGTGGCGATGAACGATATTTACGGGCCGCTTTACGAGGTGTCGCGCGCCGAAGCGGCGTCGATCGACAAGGCGGCGCAGCGCGCCCAAGCGCTGTCGGGCCAATTCGTGATGGACGTGCATACGCATTTCCTGCGCGACGATACGCGCCTGGAAGGTTTCGTGCGTGCGCGCGCCGCCGTGGGCCAGGCGGGCTGGAACCCCGGCCTTGCCGGCAAGGAACAGACGATCGCGGATCTGAAATATCCGAACTGGTTCAAGGAAATCTATCTCGACAGCGACACGAAGGTGGCGCTCGTCTCGGGCTCCGGCTCCGAAGATCCGCGCGATTGGTTCCTGACCAACAAAATGAAATTCGACGCGCGCGAACGCGTCAACACCGCGTCGGGTTCGCGCCGGTGTTTGAGCCACGCGATCTTCATGCCCGGCGTGCCCGGCTGGATGGATCAGGTGGACGAGGCGATCGCGCTCTACAAACCCGATAGCTGGAAGGGCTACACGGTCGGCGACAACACCAACAAGCAGTTGGCGCGCCATCCCTGGCGGCTCGACGACGAAAAGCTGCTTTATCCCTTCTACGAGAAAATCCTGAAGGCGGGGCAGAACATCGTCTGCGTGCATAAGGGCCTGTACCCGCCCTCGACCGAGCAGCAATTCCCGCACCTGGTGCAATACGCGAAGGTCGACGACGTCGGCAAAGCGGCGAAGGATTGGCCGCAAATCCGCTTCGTGATCTATCACTCGGCTTATCGTTGGGGTTCGGGCGGCAACGCGGCGGCGGGCATGGCGCAGTTCGAGCGCACGGGGCGCGTGGAATGGGTCAACGACCTTGCCGAAATTCCCGAGAAATTCGGCGTGTCGAACGTCTATGGCGATCTGGGTCAGATCTTCGCGCAAAGCACGGTGATCGAGCCGCGCCTGTGCGCCGCCATGATGGGCATTCTGGTGAAGGGCCTCGGCGCCGATCACGTCGTGTGGGGCACGGATGCGATTTGGACCGGCGCGCCGCAATGGCAGATCGAAGCCTTGCGCCGCCTGGAAATTCCCGAAGACATGCGCCGCCGTTACGGCTTCCCGGAGCTGGGGCCCGCCGATGGCGCGATCAAACGCATGATCTTCGGCGAGACCTCGGCCAAGATGTACAATTACGACATCACCAAAGCCGGGCTCGACACCGACGGCGTCGCCGCCGTGAAGGCCGCCTATCTGCGCAACGGCGCCGATCCGTCGCATTTACGTTACGGTTATGTCCTAAACGGACAACAGCCCGGCTAAACGATTCGTGATGACGCCGTCGGGGGCGGCCACTTCATCGACGATGGTGAAGTGGTCGCGCCCGGCGATCACGTCGAGCGTGACGGGTGCGCCCGTTTTCGCGCGCGCGTCGGCATAGTCGCGCGATTGGCGGATCAACTCGGGCAATTCGTTGCCGCCGACCGCCAAGGCGATGGGTTTGCGCGAAGCGCCGGGATCGGTCATCGGCGACAACGCGACGGCTTCCGCTTCGCTCAAGCCCAGCTTGTCGTTGATGTAGTTGTGGCGCAGCGGCTCCAATTCGAAAATGCCGCTGATCGCCAGCGCCGACGTCAGTTTCGGATGGTCGAGGGCGCTGACCGCCAGATGGCCGCCCGCCGACCAGCCGGCCGCGCAAATCCGCGTGCGGTCGGATCCCGCTTTCGCGAGCAAGCCGTCGAACGTGTCGATCGATTTGCGGATCTGGCCGACGATGTCGCGCAACGTCGCTTCCGGCGCCAACACATAGCCCGCGAAGCCGACATCGATCCCGCGCGCCAGCGGGCCTTGCGCCAAAGCCGCGAAGGTCGCGCGGGTATGGACGGGGATCTGCCAATACCCGCCATGGATCAGCAGCAAACCGGGCGCGCCCTTTTTGCCGCAAGGGTAGAAATCGACCGCTTGGCGTTCATGCGGGCCATAGGCGACGTCGAGCACGGCCCCCCGATGCCCGTCGCGGAACGCCGCACTGCGCGCGCGCCACTCGGCCAGCAATTCCTGCGAATTGGGGACGGCAGCACCATTGTTGTAGGCGGCGTCGAGCGCCGCGCGGGTCATTTCGCGCCAATTTTCCATACGGCCGAGTTTACTGGGGCGCTTTCAATTCCGCCACCGGGGGCAAATACGTGTCCACATAAAGGTCGCTCGCCGGCGGCGCGCTCGCATACTCGGCCGCTTCCGACAGAAAGGCGTTCAACTTCTCCAAGCGCTCCTTCGTCACCACGCTGAACCCGTTGGCGCGCACATAGGGCGTCATGATCGACGTGTCGATCATGAATTTGTAGCGCGCGGTTTCGATCTCCGGATTGATCGTCGCGTCGCGCCGCGCGACCGAGCGGATCGCCTCGGGAATATCCGTCAGCGAATCGCGCATCCCCGCCAGCGTCGCGCGGATGAATTTGCGGATCGTTTCGGGATTGCGGCGCGCATATTCCTGCGTGACCAGCAAACCATTGCCCATCAGTTCGAACCCGTGATCGCCCAGCGGGAACAGAACGACGTCCTCCGGCCTCACGTTCAGCGACAGAAGATTGAAATAGGTCGTCGCGGCGAAGGCCGTGACAGCATCCGCCCCGCCGCGCGCCAGCAGCGAATCGCGCAGATTGGGCTGCACGGTCAGCCATTCGATCTTCGACGAGTCGATGTTCTGCAACCGCGACAACACGCCCCAAAGCGGGCGGATGAAATCGCCCGGCGGGTGGGCGATCTTTTTGCCGGCGAGATCGGACATCGTTTTGATGCCGGTCGATTTGAGCGTCACCAGCGCGTGCTGCCCCTTGTCCATGTAGAGGAACACGGTCGTCACCTTCGACGCGGGATTGGTGACGTTCCAGCGGACCAGCATATTCGGGTCGCCTAAACCGATGTCATAGGATCCGGCGGCGAGCTTGGCCATCGCATCGCCCGAGCCGAAGCCGCGATCGATTTGGACGTTCAAACCTTCGCGCGCGAAATAGCCGCGATCGGCGGCGATGAACCACGGGCTTTGATGGGGCTGCGGCGCCCAATCGAGGGTAAGGCGTATATTGACCGGCGCTTGCTGCGCCATCGCCGGCAGAAGCATGGCGAGAATCGCGGCGGTCGCGCACAAAGTTCGGGCAAGGAAACGCCTCAATTTCGGCATCGCTACCTCCATATCGCGGCGGACATCGCCGGCACGCAGATACGACGCAGAATGTATGCCAGCCGCGCGCGGCATAAGCGTTGCTTCTCTCTTTCGATCAAGGGAGGACCCGATGACCCGGCATAAAGACATACGGATACCCGAAGCCGGCGCCTATGTTCTGCGCCGCGCGCGCGTGCCCGCCGTGTTCTTCGACGCCACGATGCCGGGCTTGGCGGCGGATTCCGAAGGCTGCGCGCTGGTCGATCTTGCCATCGCCGACGGCAAGATCGCGCGCATCGCCCCCGCCGGATCGGCGGCGCAAGGCCCCGGCGATATCGACCTCGAGGGAAGGCTGGTCTGGGCGACGCTGATCGACATCCACACCCATCTCGACAAAGGCCAAGTGATCCCGCGCGCGATGCCCGACGGCACGCTAGACGGCGGTGCGATCGGCACGTTCGAAGACCGCAAGCGCTGGACGCACGCGGATATGCGCGCGCGCATGTCGTTCGGCCTGCGCTGCGCCTATGCGCATGGCGTGGGCGCCATCCGCACCCATCTCGACAGCCAGGAAGAAAACGCGCCGACGAGCTGGGACGTGTTCCGGGAACTGCGCGACGAATGGGCCGGACGCGTCGATCTTCAGGCCGTCGGCCTCGTCCCCCTTACCTTCTTCCGTACACCTTGGGGCAAGGAATTGCCCGGCTTGGTCGCGCGATCGAAAGGCGTCTTGGGCGGCACGACCGACGCGATCGGCTATTACGATGGTGCCCGCAACGACGAGCTGGTGGCGTTGCTCGATTTGTTTTTCGAGGTCGCGGGCGCGCACGGCCTCGACGTCGACATGCATGTCGATCAATCGGACGATCCCGCCGCCTTCTCCCTGCCGCTGATCGCCGAAGCGGCGCTGCGCACCGGCTTCAAAGGCAAAGTGCTGGCCGGGCATTGCGTCAACCTCGCCTTGCAGGACGATGCGACGATCAAACGCACGGCCGAGCTTTGCGCCAAGGCGGGCGTCGCAGTCTCGACCATGCCGACGCCTATGGTCTATTTGCAGGATCGCAAACCGGGCCGCACGCCGCGCTGGCGCGGGGTGACGGCGGTGAACGAATTATTGGCGGCGGGCGTGCCCATCGCGATCGGCGGCGACAATTGCCGCGACGCGTGGTTTCCCTATGGCGATCACGACATGATCGACACGTTCCAGCAGTCGGTGCGCGTGCTGCAACTCGACCATCCGCTGACGCCGGCCATCGCCGGGGTCGGTCCGGTCTCGGCCAAGATCGCGGGCTTCGCCGGCACCGGACGCATCGTCGCGGGCGGACCCGCCGGCTTGATCCTGTTCGCCGCGCGCACGCTGAACGAATTCATGTGCCGGCCGCAAAGCGACCGTATCGTGATCAACGCGGGCGCGCGCGTGCGCGATCCATTGCCGGATTACGCCGAACTCGACGCGACGCTCGCGGTCTGACTATTCCGCCTTCATCGGCAGATCGAGATCGAGGCGCTCGGCCAGCGCTTCGAAATCCGGCGTATGGCCGGTGGCGGCGGCGAATTGGCGCTTTTCTTCGGCATCGAGGCCGAGCCCGGTTTTGACCCAGGCGCGCAGTATCGCCAGCGCTTCGCTTTCGGTCGCGAGGTCGATCGTCTGCGCATGATGCGTGTGGACATACGCGTTGCCCGACAACGCCACATCGCCCGCGCGCGTATTCAACACCAGCACCATCCGGCCGAGGCGCGATTCGAATTGCCGGAAGGCGGCGGGGAGCGTCACCAGAATGCGCCACCAAATCGCGCGCATGTCCGGATGCGCGTAGAACTGCTTCCAGGTGACGTCCGGATTGTCGATCTGCATCTGCTTCCAAGTCGCCTGTGCGGCCATCGACAGGGCGAATTCCTGTTCCTTGCCGATCAGCATGCGGATGAACGCGCGGATCCCGTGGACGAGTTCGCGGCTGACCGAGCCGTCTTCGAACAACGGCGCGATCGGTTTGCACACCAGCCGCCCGAACGCATCGCGGCGCAGTTTGCGCAACAGCGCCTGGCGGCGCTGATTTTCGAACGCGTTGGCGGCGAGCCCGGCGATTTTGGTGAGGTTCCCGCCGGTGACGATCTCGCGCGCTTCGCGGCGCAAGCCCAGCGTGTCTTGCCCGTCATGCTTGGCGATCACGCGCTCGACGAAAGACAGCAGAATTTCCGCGCCAAAGCCTTCGAGTTTGCGCCGTTCGCCATCGGGATCGGCAACATCCGACGGTGTCGGTTCGGGCGGGGGCTGGGTCATGGCGATCGCGACTCCAATTCGAAACATGATCGCATGAATTCCTGAAGTGAGCCTAAATTGTCCAATGTTGCGCCGCAAAATATCGCGAACAGGACTGGGAAAAACGAAGGATTAACGCTAGTTTAGCGCCACGATGAGCCAAGACACTTCCGTCCCCCGGGAAGACGCCGCTCCGGCCGGCGCGGCGGAAGCGACGCCGCCGGGCGAAATCGCCGCGCCCAAGGAAGGCGGCAAGTCGACCCATTTCATCTTCGACCATAAGATCTTCACCTTACCGAATTGCAAATTCGTGCGCGAGCCGGACAAGCTCGAGCAAGGGTTATCGATCGAGTTGGGCGAGCACCGCGCGTTCCTGTCGATCACGATTCTGCAGAAGATGTTCCCGGACATGTCCGAGGACGACAAGCGGCTGATCGCACTGGCCGCGCGCAGCCTCGCTTTCGTCAGCGAGATCGTGCCGGGCGATTCCATCCCCAACGAAATCCTGAACGGCACCGCGTCGTGGAAGGTCGATCCGATCCATAAGGACCGCGCGCGCGGGCGCATCGTCGCGGCGTTGCTGGCGCAGGATGGCGGCGATCTCGACCAAGCTTTGGTGCAAGGCGGCTTGAGCCCGCGTTTGAGCGAGCCCGGCTTCAAGGAGAAGCTCGATTCCGAACATGCGCGGCTTCTCGCCGCACTTGGCGTGTCGGCCGACCAGAAGGAACAATACAAAGCGCGGTTCGAGCGCGTGTCGCGCGAATTCGCCTATATCGAGGGCCTGCGCGACCGCTATGCGCAGGTCAGCTCGATCGTCGAGAAACTCGCCAAGGCCGCGAAGGCCTATCGCAACGCGGGCGCCCTGGGCGAGGAGATCTACCGGGTGCGCATCCTGATCCGCAAACCGGTCGAGGAATATCGCGGGCTGTTCTACAACGTCGACGGTCAAGCGGCGGAGATCAAATCCGTCGCGCGCAAGACCGACCAGATCGTCGATTTCATCCGCCAGACGCGCGACCAGCTGCATGTGCGCTTGCTGCTCTGGGACCCGATCGTCGCCGCGTGGAAGAACGAGCACGGCGATATCCGCAGCCGGTCGCTCGAGGTCCTGCTGAAAAGCACCTATCGCTTCGTCGCGCATTACTTCCCGGCCGACGAGGAATGGTCGCTCAGCCGTTGAGCTTGGCGATCTGCCGGTTCTGCGCGCGATAGAGCAGCGTCGCGGCCAGCGCCCCCAGCAGCGCCATCGCCATATCCGATTGGGTGTCCCATTCGTCGCCTTGCGTGCCGAGGAATTCATGCGCGCCCTGACCCAAGGCGAGTGCGGCCGCCCATTCGATCAATTCGTACGCCGCGCTGATCGCCAAACAGATCGACACGGTCAAAAACAGCACGAGCCTGGGCTGCACGATCCGGAACACGCGGATCAGCAATTCGCGCGCGATCAAGGCCGGCACGAAACCTTGCGCGAAATGGCCGATCTTGTCGTAAGGATTGCGGCCGAGGTCGAAGACATCCTGCAACCAAAACCCGAACGGCACGCGCGCATAGGTATAGGCGCCGCCGAGCATCAGGATCAGGCCGTGCGCCGCGATCAAGGCGAGCGTCAGCTCGGTGAAGCGGAAGCGGTCGCGCGCGGCGTAAAGGATCGGCCACGCGACGATCGCGGGCAGCACTTCCATCACCCATGTCGCGCGGTCGTAAGGTGCTAAACCGCTCGCGACGAGGCCCGCGGCCCATAGCGCCGTCAGAATCCGGAACATGTCCCAAGTGTAGGACGTCAGCGCCGTTCGAGAAAGCCGAGGATCGCGCGCTGGCTTTGATTGGCGATGCCCACGGAATTGATCGCGAGTTCCAGCTTCGCGCGCGCGGCCAAGGCCTGCGCTTGCGACTTGCCGATATCCGCGTCGACCAGCGCGCCAAGCCCGGTGATCGTCGCGTCCATCGTGGTGCGCGCGCGTTCGGCGACGCTGTCCAGCGTGCGCGTGCGTTCGGCGAAGTAGCCCAGATGCGCCGCGACGCGCTCGCGCGCCGTGCGCACCGCCAGCAGCGCGGTTTGCGCGGGCGTGATCGACCACGGGTCGAGGCCGATGCCGGTGCTGGTCGCATCGACCGTACGGATCGAGGTTTGACCGCCTTGGATATCGGCGATGACCTTGAAACTGCCTTCGGGCTGATCGGTCGGCGCGCTCGTCATCGTCGGCGTGACGAATTCCAGCGTGAAGGTCCAGGCCGTGCCGACCGAGCCGCCGTTCATTTCGACGTCGATACTGGCCGGCGCGCCGCCGGCGAAGTCGAAGGTCAGCACGCCTTGACCGGACACGAGGCCGCCGGTCGTCGCCACCGTGCCGCCGTTATAGACCAGTGCCGCGCCGTCGGGTGCGCCGTACATGTCGTAGCGCAGCACGACCGTGCCCGGCGTGCCCAGGGGCAGGGCGAAGGTTTGCGTGCTGATCCCGAAGCCGCCCATCGAGCTTTGCGGCGCGCCGAGGGACACGCTGCTCGTGTTCGGATCGGAGGACGAGCCGATATCGGCCTGCGTTAGAAGATTGGCGCCGTCGAACGTGGCGCCGTTCGCCATGGCGTCGATCTGGCGCAGGATCGCGTCGGCGTCGTTGGCGTAGATCGCCTGCTGCTGGGGCCCCGCCCCGGCATGGGCGACGACCACCCCTTCAAGCCGGTTGAGCAGATCCGAGATATTGGTGAGGCCTTCGATCGCCGTGGTCACGGCGCCGCGCGCGCGGCCCTGGGCGCGCATCACCTCGTCCCAGGCTTTGACGTCGAATCGCGCTTGCTGGGCGACGGCGAAAACGGCCGCGTCGTCCGCCGCGTCGGAAACGCGGTAGCCGGTCTGCAGGCGTTTTTCGGCGCCGTCGATCTGCGCGCGGGCGGTGTTCATCGCGCCCAGCGCACCGAGGAGCGCCACGTTCGTATTGACCGAGTTGCCCATCGATCAACGAGTATATCACCAATTTGTTAACCATAAATTGATGATCGCAAATCGTAATTCACACTACTTTTTCGAGGAATTCGGCGACGGACCGCCGCAACGCCTCGGCATGGGCGTCGAGCTCGACCGCCTTGTCGAGCACCGATTTGGCCGCCCCGTGGACCGTTTCGGCCGACTGGGAGACCGTGCCCATATTCTCGCGCACCACGGCCGTACCGGTCGACGCTTCGGCGACCGAGCGCGCGATTTCCTGCGTCGCGGCGTTTTGCTGCTCGACCGCACCCGCGATCGCCGTGGTGGCGCCGTTGACGCGTTCGACCGTCGCGGCGATGCCCTTTATCGCCGCCACCGCTTCGGCGGTCGCGCGTTGGATTTCGGCGACCTCGCCCGCGATCTCGCCCGTCGCGTGCGCGGTTTGGTTGGCAAGGTTCTTCACCTCCGACGCCACCACCGCGAAGCCCTTGCCCGCCTCGCCCGCGCGCGCGGCTTCGATCGTGGCGTTGAGGGCGAGAAGATTCGTCTGCCCCGCGATGCCGTTGATGAGGCCCGCGACCGCTTCGATCTTCTGCGCCGCCGCCGCCAGCGAGGCGACGGTCGCATCGACCGCGCGCGCTTGCGCCGCCGCTTCGGCCGCCACGCCGGCCGCTTCGCCCACGCGGGTCGAAATTTCGCGGATCGAGGCCGAAAGCTCCTCGGCCGCCGACGCGACGGTCTGCACGTTGCCCGACGCTTGTTCGGCCGCGGCGCTGACCGCCACCGCACGGCTTTGCGTATCCTGCGCGGCGCCGACCATCCGGTCCGCGCCGTCGCGCAAATCGCGCGCCGCACCGCCGACCGTGTCGACGATGCCGCCGGTCGCGGCGCGGAATTGGGTCGCGATCTCGCGCGTGTTTTCAAGGCGCAGGCGCATCGCCGCATTGGCGGCGTTGATCGTTTCCGCCCCGCGCGCGAAACCGCCCTTCATGCCGCGCACGATCACGCGGCGATAGAACTTGCCCTGACGCGCGTGATCCATCGCCGCCCCCGCTTCGCGCACGAAGGCGTCGGTCGAATCGAGCAGCGCGTTCAACGAATGCGCGATATGGCCCAGCGAACCCTTCTCGTCGATCCGCACCAAGCGCGGTTCGAGATTGCCATCGGCGCCGGCGGTGGCGATCGCCGCCAGCCGATCGACGAAGCGCCAGCCTTTGGCGGCGAAGTGGATGCCGATCAAAGCGGTGACCGTCGCCACGCCGGTCAGGCCTGCGATCACGTTTTCGCCGTCCCAAAACGCGACGCCGGTCGCGGCGGCGCACAGCACCGCCGAAACGCCCGAGGCGAGGCCCGCCTTAGACAGAGAAGATGAATTCGTCATAGCTCAGCCCCGCACCCTTCAAGATTTCGCCCAGACGCGCTGCCGCCTTGGCCATGCCGTCCTTGCTGCCGCCATTCGCCGCTTCGATCGCGAGCAATTCCTTGTAGATCGGCTCGACCTTCGCGACTTGTTCGGGATCCGGGCAGCGCCGATTGGAATGGTAGGACACGATTTTATTCAACGCGTCGTAGGTCGGGGTGACATGCGCGAAGACCCAATAATGGTCGCCGCCCTTCGCCATGTTCTTCACATAGGCGAAGACTTCGTCGCCCGCCGCGATGCGATCCCATAACAGCTTGAATACGCAGCGCGGCATGTCGGGATGGCGCAAAATCGAATGCGGCGCGCCGAGATATTCGGCCTCGCTATAACCCGCCATCCGTTCGAAGACGTCGTTGCCGTAAGTGATCTTTCCCTTGGGATCGGTCTTGGAGACGATCACCTCGTCCTTGCCGAAATGCCGTTCCCGGCCGGTCGGCGTATAGGCGTATTTGGTCACCCGTCGGACTCCTTAAGGTAGAACACCGTTCGTTTGTAACCAGTAAACTAAGTGCAATTTACGAGAAGATAATTGACATGCATCAATTCAACCTCGTTAAATTCTGGGCATAAGACACCTTCATTTCGATTAACGGGATCGAACCCCGGCATGCCTTCCGCCTTGCTCGATCGATCACGCGTCCGACCCGATCACGCCACCATTCCAGGACTGGTGGTGGCGTTGTCGGCCGCGATGGATCTGATCGATCCGGGCCTCGCCTATCATCACAAGCGTGTCGGCATGATGGCGGGCAATCTGGCCGCCGCGATGGGATTGCCGCCGGCGGAAATCGCCCGCGCCACGCTGGCGGGAATGCTGCACGATATCGGCTATCTGGGCCGCGACGAGGGCGCTTGGACGCCGGAGGAGCGGCCGACCGACCGTTCCGCGCGGATTGGCGGGCGCATTCTGTCGATCGCCGGATTCACGCGCGATCTCGCGATTCCGGTGGCGCACCATCATTTGCCGTGGGATCGGGTGAAGGCGGTCGGGGGCCTGACCTGCGACGACGCGATCCTCGCCCAGATCCTCCACCTCGCCGATTTGACCGACCGGATGCTCGATCGCGTCAACCCGTTGCATCCGCAGGCGCGGGCGGCGCGCGCGCGGATCGACGCGCTCGACGCGAATGCGCTCGCACCGTCGGTGAAGGCCGCCTTCACCCGCGCCAGTGCTGCCGACGCGTTCTGGCTTGAAGCCGCGGCGATCGATCTCGATCGGCGCTTGGAGCGTTTGGCGGCACCCGCCGCGAGCGAAGCGTTGGTCGCCGACGATCTGACCGAATTCGGCCGGCTTTATTCGATCGTCGTCGATGCGCGTTCGGTCTTCACCGCTACGCATTCCTGGGGTGTGGCGGCCGTGTCCGAGGCGATGGGAAGGCAAGCGGGATTTTCGTCCGACACGGTGGTGGCGCTGGAACTCGCCGGGCAGTTGCACGATGTCGGCAAGCTCGCCATCGACGTCGCCATTCTGGAAAAGCCGGGGCCGTTGATGCCGGACGAATTCGCGGCGATGCGCGCGCACGCCTATTACAGCGAAGTGCTGCTGCGCCGCGTGCCCGGTTTCGACGATCTGGCGAAATGGGCGGGCGACCATCACGAACAGCTCGACGGCAACGGCTATCCCCATCGCCATACGCAAGACGCGCTGCCGCCCGAAGGAAGGCTGCTGACCGTCGCCGATCGCTATGTCGCGATGACCGAGGACCGTCCCTATCGCAGCGCCTTCACGCCGGCGCAGGCGATCGAGCGGATCGAAGCCGATGCGACGAAAGGCTTGATCGATCTGCGTTTCACGGCCTTGCTGCACGACCATCTCGACGAAATCGACGGCATAAGGCGCGAAGCCCAGCTCGAAGAGCGGCGTTTCGTCGCCGAGATCCTGGCCGACGAATAGGCACGGCAATTGCTGCGTTCCGCCCGCCTATCCGGAGGAACGCCATGCCCACCCTGCAAGCCGATCCCTATCCCTGGCCGTTCGACGGCGCGTGGACGCCCAAGAACACCGCGCTGATCGTCATCGACATGCAGACCGATTTCTGCGGCAAGGGCGGCTATGTCGATGCGATGGGCTACGACCTGTCGCTGACCCGCGCCCCGATCGAGCCGATCAAGCGCGTGCTGGCCGCGATGCGCGCCAAAGGCTACTGGATCATCCATACCCGCGAAGGGCACCGGCCCGATCTATCCGATCTGCCCGCCAATAAACGCTGGCGCTCGCAACGCATCGGCGCGGGGATCGGCGATCCGGGCCCGTGCGGGAAGATTTTGGTGCGCGGCGAGAAGGGCTGGGAAATCATCGACGAGTTGGCGCCGCTGGCGGGCGAAACGATCATCGACAAGCCGGGCAAGGGATCGTTTTGCGCGACCGACCTCGAACTCATCCTGCACCAACGCGGCATCCGCAACATCGTACTGTCGGGCATCACGACGGATGTGTGCGTCCACACCACGATGCGCGAAGCCAATGATCGCGGCTTCGAATGCCTGTTGCTGGAGGATTGCTGCGGCGCCACCGATCGCGGCAATCACGACGCCGCGATCAAGATGGTGAAGATGCAAGGCGGCGTGTTCGGCGCGGTTTCGAATTCGAAGGATTTCGTTTCCGCCTTGCCGTGACGGGGATCACTTGCGCGGGGAAAATCGGCGCGTAATCTCCTGCGCATGATTCGCCGTCGCACGTTCCTCGCCGCAGCACTCGCCGCCCTTGCCGCACCCGCCGCCGCGCAAAACGCCAAGCCCGGCGTCTTGCTGATGCACGGCAAAGGCAGCGGGCCGCAATTTCCGGCGCTGCGCAAACTCGCCGACGCGCTCGGTGCGGCGGGCTTCGCGGTCGAAACGCCCGCGATGGCCTGGTCGCGCGATCGCTACTTGCAAGGCAATGTCGAGGCGACGTTGGACGAGATCGGCGGCCATCTCGACAAGCTGGCGCGCGGCGGCGCGACGAAGCTGTTCCTCGCCGGGCATTCGCTGGGCGCCACCGCCGCGATGGCCTTCGCCGCCAAGCGCGGCCGCGTCGCCGGCGTGGCGATGATCGCGACCGGCCATGTGCCGCGCGGCTATTTCCTAGGCCAGGGGGCGAGCGCCCCGGTGCGCGATTCAATCCTCGCCGCGCGCGCGATGGCGGCCGCCGGCAAGGGGGCGGAGATCGCGAGCTTCGCCGACAACAACCAAGGCCGAACGATGACGACGCGGATGTCGGCCAACGACTATCTGTCGTGGTTCGATCCCGATCTGGGCTTCGACCCGCGCGACACGATGGCCCAAGCCCCCTGCCCGGTGCTTTTCGCCATCGGGCGCGACGACATTCTATTTCCTATCGCGCGCGCGCAATTCTTCGACAAGCTGCCGTCCGATCCGCGCCATATGTTCCTGGAAATGGCGGGCGGACATATCGACGGCCCAGCGACGGCTTCCGACGCCACAGCCGGCTTTTTGCGGAGCTTGCTATGAGGCCGCATATCACCGTTCTGACGCTGGCCGTCGGCGATCTCGAGCGCGCTTTCGCCTTCTATCGCGACGGGCTGGGTCTGCCGAGCGAGGGCATCGTCGGGCGCGAATTCGAACACGGCGCCGTCGCGTTCTTCAAGCTCGCGGGCGGCGTTTCGCTCGCCCTGTGGGCGCAGAAGGATCTCGCGCACGATACCGGCCTGCCGGTCGCGCCACTCTGCCCGACCGGCTTCTCGATCGGCCACAACGTGACGACGCGCGGCGAAGTCGACGCAACGATGGCGCAAGCCGAGAAAGCGGGCGCGTCGATCGTCAAACGCCCGCAAGACACATTCTATGGCGGCTATGCCGGTTACTTCCGCGATCCCGACGGGCATCTCTGGGAGATCGTGTGGAACCCGGCGCTGATGCCGCCGGACGACGAAGCCTAGACCTCGATATTGTCGATCAGCCGCACGTCGCCCAGCCACGCGGCGACAAGCAACCGCGCGGGCGCATCCGCGCGCGTCAGCGGCTTCAGATCGGCTTCCGCGCGCAGTTCGAGATATTCGACCCGCGCGAAGCCCGCCGCCTCGATCGCCTTCGTCGCATCGCGCAACACCGGCTCCGCTGCTTCGCCCGCGCGCAGGCGCGTCGCCGCCGCGCGCAAGGCTTGCACGAGTTTCGGCGCGGTCGCGCGATCCGCCGGCGAAAGCCGGACATTGCGCGACGACATGGCAAGCCCATCCGTTTCGCGCACGGTGGCGCAAGGCACGATGGCGATGGGAATATCGAGATCCTTCGCCATGCGCTTCACGACTTGGACTTGCTGGAAATCTTTCTCGCCGAAGAAAGCGAGATCGGCCTGGGTTTGCAGGAACAATTTCGCGACGACGGTGGCGACGCCGTCGAAATGGCCGGGGCGGAACGCACCGCACAGACCTTCACTCGCGCCGCTCACCGACACATTGGTCGCGAAACCGTCGGGATAGATCTCCTCGGCATTCGGCGCGTAGAGCATATGCGCGCCCAGCGGCGAGAGTTTCGCCGCGTCGGATTCCTCCGTGCGCGGATAGGCGGCGAGATCGGCGGCCGAATTGAACTGCTTGGGATTCACGAAAAGCGTGACGATCACGCGATCGGCCTGCGCCAATGCCGCGCGCACGAGGCTGAGATGCCCTTCATGCAGCGCGCCCATGGTCGGTACGACGGCGATCTTCGCGCCCTGCTTGCGCCACGCCGCGACGGTCGCGCGCAATTCGGCCAGCGTGCGGACGATCGGCACGCTCATGCCGCGTTCCCTTTCGGCGCGTCGCCGAACACATGTTCGGCGGCCGGGAATTTGCGCGCGCGCACGTCGGCGGCATAGGCGGCGATCGCTTGATCCGCCGTCTCGCCCAGCGCCGCATAGCGTTTGACGAATTTCGGGCGGAAATCCGCGAACGCGCCGAGCATATCGTCGACGACCAGTATCTGGCCGTCGCACGCGGCCGAGGCGCCGATCCCGATGGTCGGGATCGAAATCTCCTTCGTGATGCGCGCGGCGAGACTGTCGGGGATTTTTTCGAGCACGACGGAGAATGCGCCCGCGTCGGTGACGGCATGCGCGTCGCGCAAGATGCGCTCGCCATCGGCCCCGCGCCCTTGCACGCCGTAGCCGCCGAACGCGTTGACCGATTGCGGCGTCAGGCCGATATGCGCCATCACCGGAATGCCGCGCGCCACCAGGAAGGCGATGGTTTCGGCCATCGCGACACCGCCTTCGAGCTTCACGGCCGCACAGCCCGTTTCCGCCATCACGCGCGCGGCGTTGCGGAAGGCTTGATCGGGGCCTTCCTCGTAGCTGCCGAAGGGCATATCGACGACCAGCAACGCGCGCGACACGCCGCGGCGCACCGCCTTGCCGTGCAGGATCATCATGTCGAGCGTGACGCCCAGCGTGGATTGCAGACCGTGCAGCACCATGCCCACGCTGTCGCCGACGAGCACGACATCGCAATGCGCATCGACCAGCTTGGCGACCGGCGTGGTGTAGGCGGTGAGACACACGATCGGCGTGCCGCCTTTGGCTTTGGCGATCGCGGGGGGCGTGAGGGCCGTGCTCTTCGTGGAAGCGCTCACGTGCGTACTCCTGTCGTCAGTCCTCGGCGCTATGTGCCATAATTTTGTGCGCCTGCGAAGAAAACAGGCGCGAACGCACGACAGCGCTGCGTGCGGCGCACGGGTTCGCGGAAAAATTGTTTCGAAACGCGGCCTTGGCGGCTTGAAGAATGGCGGGCGCGACGTCATTTCCTGGGGCAATTCTTCGAAACGGCCGCGTAGACTGCGCCGGAATTCGCCAACGGAGACGCGCATGACCGAATACACGCCCCCGAAAGTGTGGACCTGGAACAAGAAGCCCGGCGCCAATGTCGCCGCCCTCAACCGGCCGATCGCGGGCGCGACGCACGACAAGGAATTGCCGGTCGGCAAGCATCCGCTCCAGCTTTATTCGCTGGGCACGCCCAATGGCGTGAAGGTCACGATCATGCTGGAGGAATTGCTCGCCGCCGGCCACAAGGGGGCCGAATACGACGCGTGGCTGATCAAGATCGGCGAAGGCGATCAATTCGGCAGCGGCTTCGTGGGCGTGAATCCGAATTCGAAAATTCCGGCCTTGCTCGACCGCAGCGGGCGCAAGCCGATCCGCGTGTTCGAATCGGGTTCGATCCTTTTCTATCTCGCCGAAAAGTTCGGCGCGTTCCTGCCCAAGGATGGCGCGGGCCGGACCGAGGCGATGAACTGGCTGTTCTGGCAGATGGGGAGTGCGCCGTATCTCGGCGGCGGGTTCGGCCATTTCTACATGTACGCGCCGACGAAGATCGAATACGCGATCGACCGCTTCTCGATGGAAACCAAGCGCCAGCTCGACGTGCTCGACCGGCGCTTGGCTGAGACGCCCTATCTGGCGGGCGACGAATACACGATCGCCGATATCGCGACCTTCCCGTGGTATGGCGGCCTCGCCAAGGGTTGGCAGTATGGCGACGCGGCGACGTTCCTGTCGACGCACGAATACAAGAACGTGCTGCGCTGGGCCGAGGCGATCTGGGCGCGCCCGCCGGTGAAGCGCGGGCGCATGGTCAACCGCATGAGCGGCGACCCGGCCGAACAGCTGCGCGAACGCCACGACGCCAGCGACTTCGACACGAAGACGCAGGACAAGATCGGGACGTGACGGATTTGGCGGCGGGGCGGGTGTGACGCCCTGCCCCATTCCGGCCAGGCATCGCCGGCACTAGAGTCTCCCCCGGCGGCGCGTATCGATGCCGGCCCGGGGAGAAATCGCATGCTTGAATATCATGTCGCCGCGCGCCGGATCGACGCGCATGGCGCGGTCGCGACAGCCAAATCCGCCGAGATCGCCTTGGACACCGATCTGTCCGGGCGGCAAGACGCGCTCAATCCCGCCGAGCTGCTGCTCGCCGCCATCGCCGCTTGCATGTTGAAGGGAATCGAACGGGTCATGCCGATGATCCGTTTCGAATTGCGCGGCGTCGAAATCGCGCTGCACGGCAAGCGCCAGGACAATCCGCCGAGAATGACCGAGATCGACTACGATATCGTCGTCGATACCGACGAGTCGGACCAGCGGCTGGAATTGCTGCACAAGAACATCCGCAAATACGGCACGATCTCGAACACGATCGCGGCGGCGGCGAAGCTGGAAGGCCGCGTGCGGCGCAAGGGCTGATGCCCGCGCGCGCGAAGCGCGTGGCGTCCCGACGAAGAAATAGATGAGAACTTTTGGAAAATTCAAGCTTCTCTATGAAAGCGGCGCCAATTTTCGGTGTTCCAGGGTTCAATACGGCGTCGATTAGAGACGGCGAACGAGTGGCTAGAAGTCTTGTATAAGCTTCGCACTCCAAATCTGCTCGCATGGCTTCTTTTATTGGGGGTTTTATATGGAGGTGACAATTGTTCCTAAACTAGAGCTGGAATTCTCTCGGACTTCATTGGGTTGTATTTACTTCTCGCGAAATGGCGAGTGGGGGCCGATCTATCATCCCGATGGGCGGGCCTTCAAACTACCTGTCGCAAACGAACATACGGCACCACCGGTCCCGGCCAATTTTATCGTTGTGTTCTCGCACTATTCAAACGCGAGAGTCCTCGATTCGTACTTTGAGTTATTGGCTCCAATGTACAATATGCCTGCTGGAACAAGATTAAGGTTCGCTGTATAGCCGCTATTTGTTTTCGGAGATTTTCGTGATCAGCCGTGAAAATTTGATCTGCTGTCGCATTAGTTCTTTATCTTTTCGGCCAAGGCTCTCCATTTTTCGTTATTTGTGAGAGTCGAACGCGAAACAGATATCTCGCCACAACCAGCTATTCCCTTAAGAACTTTCTTTACTGAATTTGCCAGCGCTTTAGTGATCCAAGGACTGAGCGTAATTCGCCTGATACATTTCAAATCTATTGGGTAATTTTTGAAATCCAAAGAACGCTCAGTGTCTGAATATACGATCCGATACTCCTGCTCATCTAGGTATGGATGGCGCTTGAGAAAGGGAAGTTTTTCCAAAGATATCGCTTCAAGCCTTCCGGCATCTTTGATCAATTTATATTCGACGTATCCTTTTCTAATTTTCGGATCTCCGTCGAAAGCGGATAGCAATTTATCTCGCTCAAACTCTATGCAAACACCATTTGCCCCATGAGAGAACACTCTCCAGTGATGATATGTTTCTGCGCATTCCGCAAAGCAGAGAGCGAGCACCGCTTCAGCTCCCTTATGTCTCTTATATTCCGACATGAAATATGCGTCATTCTTATCGTCCCACAGTGCGGGATTCAGAAGAGTAATCGACCTTTCGTGTAGCAAATGAATTGTAGCGGCGAGGTTTGTATATCGACGAAACGACTCCAATTTCACCTCCAACATTCGAATCTGAGATCAGCATTATTTGATTTTTGCTTAACTAACAAAACTCCGAATAAACAAGGCCATAAGTCATGCTAAGTTCTATTTTTTTCATTTCGTCGCTGACTAGATTTCAGAACCCGTCGCCCAAGCTTAGTTTTCTTAACTCGTTTTGATCTTGCCTTGACATGCTTGGAAGGCTTTGCGCTCCGCTTCGATTTTGTCGCGACCTGCGTTGTAGCCTTCACGACTCGCGGTAGCCTCCCCGCATCTTGCCTTAGCGATTTCACGACTCGCTTTGGCTTCTTCGCGACACGCTTTAGATTCTTCGCTGCATGTTTTTTAATTTTCACAATTCGCTTTGAGCTCTGTATGGCTATCCGCGGCCTTCGCGCAGCATTGTTGCAGGCATCACTTTTGAAATTTGAATCACGATCTTCCCCGAAGAATTTGGCTAGCTGCGCGTCGCTTGGCTCTAACCACTCAGTCTTAAGCATTTTCTTAAAGCCACCGGCCTCTAACCGATAGATTGCTGTGTGGTGCAGTCTTCCGCCAAATTCCAATCCGGCATCTTGACCGCCATAGGCACTCTTTTCTCCAGCAACAACCCAAATAGCCGAGAGCTTTTCCCGATCCAGCATCTCAAGGAATCCGTCACGGTCCACCAAGGCAGCGGACGGACCGGCTTCACGTAATGAAGGATCATAGAATATCTCCCGTCCAACCGAGTTGACGTAAGCCGGGATTTTTCCGCTAGCCATACGTAAACCCATTGCATCGGCTAGCCAAGGAGCGGGTATTTTAATGCTTACTGTCTTATCGACCGAATAGTCATAGCCACCGCGCTCGCACGTGTAGGTCGCGACAGTTGGTTGAATGAAGCCAGTTGCTGAATTTCGGGTTGCTTGAAACGGCTCCTTCTGACCAACGTCTTTTAATGCAGGATGCCAAGGGTATTCTCCAAGGTAAAATTCGCCAAAAAGATCTATTTTAGGTAATACATGGGGATCTACAAGAATTTTACTCCGCATTTTCCTAATGACTGTTTTTTCTTCCTTCTTGCTCACGACGATGCATTGCAGCCTAAACCAAGTTTCACGCTGCATCTCTCTATGGCCATCGCGTATTCCGCGCCCTCTCCAATGAGAGAACCCCCAGAGGTTGAGCCAGCGAATACCCGTCTTTGGGTTAGCAACTTCGATAAGTGAATCACTATTGATGATGTCACTATCGGATTTTGCCCATGCCCGTCGCTCAAGCCGATCAATTGGCCGAAGTATCGGGCTTACCGGCACCCACCATGTCTTCTGCCACTCGACCCAACTATCAAAATGCGTCTCTGTTACTAGAAGCGACGGATCAATGTCGCGAAGATTGATCTGCCAGGCGCCCTGAAACGTTTGGGCCTCGTCTTCACGATTCCAAGACTTACCAATGAAGGCAAGATTGTCGGCCATACGTGCGATTAATTCGCGAAGCGCAATCCATTGATACTTCTTTCCGATGCGCTCGATATGGTGATCATGGCGGTCATGACTACTCTTGCGATCATCGAATTCGCCAAACCGATTTGCCGTCCAACCTAGCTCATGTGCACGCTTGCAAACCCAGCGGCGAGCCCAACCGGCATTAAAGGCTGCGACGGGTGAATACTGCCGTTCCATATACATTTGATAAAGTACGAAGCTTTCTGCACTGACTCTAAATTCTTCCCACTGATCGGCGGACAAAAGAGCCTTGAATGCTGCCATTGCGCTGTCGCGAAGCTTGGATTCTTCTGTCTCCCCAAAGGGGCCCACATGCCTTGCTTTCTTTGCAGCAGCGAGCATCTTATCAAATGCTACTAGTTGGGCACTTGATGCCCACTTCGAAAAATCTTTTGACCAGGTACTATAAATTTCTTCTGCGGTCGGAAGCGGCGACGTCCCCAGCGGCATTGGGCTCCACTCACCAACTTTATGATCAAGCTGATAGCGGGCAAAATCGCCGTCGTTCACAGTCGACCCAACAATCGCGTCTCGATATGTTCCGTTGGGTCTTGTTTCAGTGTAGGTTTCGATGAGTTCGCTTGAAACATACTCAATTGGCCAAGGGCTTTTGTACGGCGGGCGTGCCAAATTTATATTAATTGGATCGGGAAGCACGCCGCGCCAATTCGCGTATTCGATAATGCCTCGAGCATGATCACGCAACAATGCATCTACAGGCGGATTGCCTCCAGAGAATACGAGTTTAAATACGGTGGCTGCGAGCTTGCCCAGATCGGTCGCGTTACCTTGAAGCGCCGCTCCATAGCACGCTGCAAGCAATCGCTCCAAAACATAAGGGTCGTTTACGGAGATAAAGTCATGCAATAGGCGCGCGGCGATTTGAAATCGTCGAGCGAGAATACACGCCAGCCCCTTCGTTGCTTTGTCACGAACAGCCCGGTTCGTTGTCGTCAAAAGCCAAGTGAGAATAACTCCAATTAGGTAGGCACGGTCATCCTCAATCTCTTCGAAGCCATTGTTGAGCGACCAACTAATAAGGGCTTCAATATTGCCGGAGTATCCTAGCTCGGCGACGTGAGCAGACCAGGACTCATCTCGATCCGGCATAGTCTTTGGCTTTAGAATCGCATGCAAATACGCTGCATTAAATTTGTTCAATGGATCCGGGCTAATCGCAATCAATAAATTAACAAACTCAATCCGACTTAAATTCTGGCGCGCCAGCTCAAACGTTCGATTAGTAAAGTGCATTGACTCGCGCCAAAGTAAACTGGCGATAAAAGCCTGCTTGACAGCCCAATTGCTCTTATCGCAGACATCCAATATCTCAAAATTTACTCGCTCCGAAAGTTGTATTGCGATAGCCTCTATGACGCCGGAATGAGCGTAGCACTTCGAACCGAAGACGAAACTATGCAACGGCTTCCCCACTTCAAAAGAAGCGGCCGCATTGTCTTTATTTAGATGTTCATTGAGCAACTGTTGCGCAATAGCATGATCGCTAAAACGCTCGAACGTGAATCGAACCAACTCAACTACCGGTCCATCTTCCTGCCAAATTGGTTCGACGGTAAGAAACCCTTCACTTTCAAGTTGCGACAATAGACTCTTCTCAAGCTTTCCGTCGGATGGCCTTGTTGATTCAAAGAGATCTATGACTTTTGACTTCTCAATGTACCCTTCACCGGAACTCGCCAACATCTGAGCGAAACTCGAGATCGTTTTCGGAATGATTTCAAAATGGGGATCCAGCCCCATTCGCTTATTCAAGGCTTTGGTAACTGCTGCACTGTAAAAATTGAAAATTGACGTAACACCACGCAATCCTCGGGGAAACTCGCTCTTACCCTCTCTTTCAAGGTAATCGCAGCACGTCTTAAGGAAGAGAGGGTTGTCAAACTCTGGGACGAGGTTAGGCGCCCCAGAACGCACAAATCCTCGCTTATCGAGATAGATCTTTGCGGCTTGCCCACCGTCCGCGGCAAACCCCTGATGCCGGATACGTATGAGCAGATTCTCATCGAGATCTTTGGGGATCACGTACTGAATGTAGGTGAGCCTACAGGACAAAATCACACCGATACGTGGAAAGCTCTCTGCAGTCTTTAAGAAGGCCGCTAAACGATCAGGCCAGATATCAATTCCATGACGCTCATTCAGCGCATCAATACAAACCAAAGCTCGCGTTCCAGCGGCCTGCGCTGCCGCGTCGAGAGCACCTAAGAAATGTTTGATCTGCTCTCCCAGCGGACGGTCTAGCTGTGCCAATATTTGGCGCCACGGCTCGTCATCTCGGAAACTGCTACCGAGAAGTAGAATCGCCGGGCACCCTTCATGAATTTGATGCTCTACTATGTCCGCTAATAGATGGGATTTCCCTATGCCAGCCGGGCCCGTCAGTAGAGCTGCCCTTGCATTGGCTAGTTTCCAGCGCTGCGATGTGGCTGCGTCGCTGATGTCGGTCAACGTGCCAGCTAAAGCCTGCAATTTAATTTGCGCCCACCGCGCAGGACTGACGCCAGAATTATTTTTTGACGGCAAGGCTGGAAGATTGCGCACCCAGCGCATCGCTTTTTCTGCCAAGTCCAAACATTGGGTTGCCTGCCTATCCCAAACGTCCAGAGGGTAGGGTTTCTCCGACGTAAGGGGGGCTACACCAAATGTGCGCGTGAGTTCCTCTATTGCTACCTTTAGAGGCGCCGAATGTGGCTCAGCGCCAACCGCTGAAGCTTGTTTGATTGCATCAATTGCAGATTGACTTTCGTCACTTACGCGAACAAACCAATCGTCAATCTGCTTTTGAAGACCTTTATATCGAGTAAACGCGAGAAAATCCTGGCGGATGGGAAGCTCAACGTTTGTATCAGGGGTATAACGAGTCCCAAGCGCTGCCTTAGTTCTCGCAAACTGCTCTGAGAACCAGCTAGCTGTAAACGCCTCGACTCCAAACCAGTAAAGAACTCTTCCGCTATAGTGCTCGTTGTCGCCCATTAAGCGACTAGCAAGTTCGCTTTTGCCCCAGAGCTTGATCGAAATTTTTCGCCCTTCGGCGCGCACGGTAGATACCCAACGCTCTTGCCAGTTGCTCCACTTTTGCCGGGCTGATTTACTTTTGTGAATGCGCGCATCCGGCAGATCGAACGGAAGGCACACTATGTATTCATTGAGTTTGGGATGCTTCTTGAGCGCAGCTTGGATTGAGTCGTTGAGCTGAGCCTCTAGACTGTTATCCCAAGTGAATAGATATTTCGCTTGCCATCCAATCTCTGAGCTATCTGCCTTCACACGAAAGCACTCAACCCCAGCGTCTGCTCCACGACCTTTGCGGAAAAAATTCGAGTTGGTCGTCGCCGATTCCAAGGCAGCAAGTTGCGAGCACAACTCCTCAAACGCCGTATTCTGACTTCCGTCATATGATCGTATTTTTGAGAAATCGACGTCTGGGAGGCTCATTGCTTACTCTCTCCAACAGAAGATGATTGGCAACATCATCAATTTGCACTGGTCGCCAATCCCCCCTAGCTAGTAACACGGGGGGCTCAAAATACACGAATGCCCGATGCCGGTTCTAGACGTGGCCCGCAAGGGCTGGTTTTGAGGTGCGGGTCCTACGGACCCATACCTAGCCGCGGAGCGCATGGCGAGCCCTTCGGTCTTGAGCCGAGGCGGGGTCAAGGCTGGCGAAGCCACCGCGCGAAGCGCGGCTTGGCCTTGACGCCGACTCGGCCAAGACCGCCCTTCGAGCCATGCCGCTTCGCGGCAATTTCGGAAAAATAGGTCAGAAAGCACGAACATTTATCCCGCTGAGATTCAACGAATCTCGAAGAAATCGGGCTATCTGGAATTTTCCTGGAATCTCTTACGTAACGTATACGTACCGGGTGAGGCTGCCACTGCGGGCTATGCCGTTCGAGCGATTCGCAATGATCGCAGAAAGGAACGGCTCGGGATGGAACTTCCTCGGCTTTTGATACATGGCCTGGATAGCCTTTATGTCGCGTTTTGGCTGGACGTAACTTGCGGCGGGGTTGACTTCGATGATCTCGCGTTCCGTAAGGAACGCCTGCGGCAGTCGCGAACGGATGACTTCGCCGAAATCAAGTTGGGACGGGAGCGTTTCGCGCTCAAACCGTTCGGCCGTCATCCTTACCCGTTCGTTCTAGCAAACGATGCCTTCGAAATGCGGCTTGGTGAACATTTGCGCCCAGCTTGCTACGTGCAGTTTGCCAGCAAGGGGCTTTGGCTTTCAGGTCTCGAGGGGACGATATCCAGGTTTCGTGAGTGGGCCGCATCGTGCCATCTGCTTGAAACTCGACCCGAGCAAGTTTCACGTGCCGATTGGGCATTTGATTACCACTTGCCGATCGCTGACTTCGCGGTCGACCACTTTGTTACGCGCGCGGCCAAATGTGCCGCATGGACCGAGCATGGCATGGCCCAATCCTTCCAGATTGGTAAGGGCGAAACGGTCATCCGGGTCTATGACAAGGTTACTGAAATCGAGCAGCAAAGCTCGAAGGCCTGGCTCTTCGAACTATGGGAGCGGAAGACCGAAGTTTGGCGCGTCGAATTCCAGGTACGCCGGGAGCGCTTGGCAATTGGAGGGATCGGTACGCTGGCTTCGCTGCATGATCAGGGCGGAGACCTGCTGCGGGAGCTTGCAATCAAACACACTTCCCTTCGGCGGCCCTCGACGGATGCCAATCGATCCCGCTGGCCCCTTCACCCGCTTTGGCTGGCCGTCTTGCGGGACATCGATCAGCTCCCCCAAAACGGTCTGATCCGAGTCATCGACCCGGCGGGATCGATCGAATGGCGGTTGTTCCAGCAGACGAAGGCCCTTTACGGCTCGCTAAAGGGCTTGGGAGCGATTTTAAGCCTTCGGACAGGGAGACCGGTTCCGAAGAGTCTGCCGGTCGTCCTGAGCGATTTGCGGGGCATTCTGGCGCGGCACCATAGCGAGCTTGAGTGGAATGCCGATCTTGAACGGCGGATGACCGCTTACAGGCTCGGCCAATGGTGAGCCGCCAGGTCATCGAGCTGGTCAATCAGCGGCTCACCCGGCTGTTGACCGTCGCGGAGGCCGCAATGGCCCCCGAACAATTCCGCGCGTTCCGGAAGATCGCATTGGACGAATTCGGATGGGCGGGACTGCGCAAGGATTTGGACGATTCGGCAAGGAATGGATCTGGACGGGCTTAGGGGACCGACGGCCTTACGTAACGTGACGTAAACGTAGACGTCGAGCGTGGCGCTTCGCTACGTCACGTTACGTACGATACGTCGGCAAATGGCGTTGGACCAAGACACGGAAAGGCAAGGGCCGGAAAACTTCGGCAAAGGAAGGAGGTTCATATGCTTTGCGATCAAATCGATCCGGCGGCACGGCCGTACCCAAGGGAATTTCCCAGCCTGCACGGCCGTTTGCTTCACGCGGAGTACGAGCAGCCGTTTCGGCGCTGAAGGTGTTGGATGACCTGCCCGTATTTCTACCTATCCTCGAAGCCGAAGCCGCGCTCTTGGAAGCAAACTGCCATGACCTGCTTGCCGCGATACTCGACGCGTCGGACGACCGATAGGCGGGGCCAATGACACTACGTGCCGCGCTCTATCTTCGCGTTTCGACGGCCCGACAGGCCGAACAAGATTTATCGATACCGGATCAGCGGCGGCAGGCAGAAGCGTTCTGCCGCCGCCAAGGCTGGTCCGTCACGGCGGAGTACGAAGAGCCGGGCGCCAGCGCCACAGACGACAAGCGGCCCGAGTTTCAGCGCATGATCGAGCATGCGAAGAAATCGCCGCGTCCGTTCGATGTCGTGGTCGTGCACAGTTTCTCGCGTTTCTTTCGTGATGCGTTCCAGTCGGAACTCTACATCCGGACGCTTCGCAAGTTCGGCGTAGCGCTTCGGTCGATCACCCAGGAGATTGGTGACGATCCTTCGGGCAACATGGTGCGTCAGATCGTAGCCATGTTCGACGAACACTCGAGCCGGGAGAACGCGAAGCACACCTTGCGAGGGATGCAAGAGAATGCGCGCCAAGGCTTTTGGAACGGCTCGGCGCCGCCCTTCGGCTATCGGACCTACGAAGCAGAGCGACGTGGCGAAAAGATTAAGAAGCGGCTGGAAATAGAGCCGCGCGAAGCTGAGCTAGTCCGGCGAATATTCGCTCTATACCTCGACGGCGAAGCCGGAAACCCGCTCGGGATCATCGCCATTGCACATCGGCTTAACCGGTCAGGCGTTCGCTATCGCCAAGGCCGTGAATTCTCGGCGGGCCTCATACATAAAATCCTGACCCGAACGGCTTATAAGGGCGATCACTACTTCAACCGAACCGACTCCAAGACATTCGAACGCAAGCCGGAGTCGGCTTGGATACATTTTCCGGTTCCTGCGATCCTGGACGCGGCACGCTTCGAAGCAGCACAGCATAAACTAAGAGAAAGCAATCCGCGCGTTACGCCGCCGCGCGTGGTGAACGGCCCTACGCTGCTGACCGGCATTTTGCATTGCGCAGCATGCGGCGGTGGCATGACCCTGCGCACCGGGAAATCTGGCCGTTATCGTTACTACGCTTGTTCGGCTGCGATGCGTATGGGCAAAACCAAATGCGCCGGGCGCTCGGTGCCAATGGAACACTTCGACAAGCTTATCGTCGATCACTTGTCGGAAAAGCTCTTTTCGCCCGATCGCCTGAAAGCCCTGCTTTCGGATCAGATCGCACGCGCCAAACGGAGCCGAACGACCAGCGAAGACAAGACGAAGGTACTACGCACAGAGATAAAGGAAATCGAACGCGCGCAATCTCGCCTTTACGAAGCTATCGAACGCGGGATTACATCGCTCGATGATGAAGCTCTCCGGAAGCGGCTCGGAGAGTTGAAAGCTCGGCGCGAAGAGTGCCTACGCTTGATCGCCGTAGCGTCGCATCGGGCCGGAGCGCCTGTGGCCGTGCTTTCGTCGGCCAGCATCGAAGCCTTCGGCCGCGCGATCCGCGAACGCCTCGCGAGCCCAAACGTGGCGTTCCAGAAAGCCTATATCCGGCTTTATGTCGGTCGGATCGAACTCGACGAAACCGAAGTTCGGATGTTCGGCCCAAAGGACCGATTGCTCGAGGGGATCGAGAACCCGCCGAACGGCGAAAAACCGTCGGTGCCCAGCTTTATACGCGCGTGGCGTCCCCGAGAGGAATCGAACCTCCGACCTACAGTTTAGGAATACGGCGGTCTATTCACAAAGCATTGAAATATCGGCATCCGACCCCACCGAATGCGGCCAGATCGTGACCGTTTCGGGCACGATCTCCCACCGCCGGTCCCACCGTCGCGCTGATATAATGCGCGGCATGTTCCGTGTTTCTTTCGCCTTGGTTCTTGCGGTAGCCGTCGTCGCCTGCACGCCACCGCCGGAGACGCCCACCCCGCCGGCGGTAACGCTGGTGTCCGATCGCGCGTGCACGGCGATCGACGGCGACACGATCGATTGCGGCGCGCTGCGCGTGCGCCTGGTCAATGTCGACACTCCCGAACTGCAAGGCCAATGCGCCACCGAAATCGACCAGGCCCGGCGCGCGCGTGACTTCACCGCCGCGCGCCTGGCGGCGGGGCCGGTGACGATCAAGCCCGATCCCAAGCGCCCGCGCGATCGCTACGGCCGCGCGCTGGCGTGGGTGATCGTCGAGGGGCGCGACGTCGGCGAGGATCTGATCGCCGCCGGGCTCGCCCGGCGCTGGGACGGCCGCCGCCGACCATGGTGTGATAAGTAGAAGACCGCTTCGATCAACAATATGCAGGGATACAGTGATGACGGACAACAACCCGAGCATCAGCGAGAAAGAGCGGCTAACGCTTCAGCACAGCTACAAAATGATTGAGCTGAAGTACGAGAACGACCTCAAAGATACAATGAACTACAAAGAGCACGAACGCAGGAAGTATGAAAGCTTCCATCGATCGAGTCTCGATGGTGTTATTACGATTGGGCAGAACGCAGCAAAGGCCCTTATGTTGGCGAACGGCGGTGCATTGGTCGCGCTGTTGACTTATTTCGGGGCATTGTTCGGGCGCGCGGGTACCGATCCGCAAGCGCTTAGCGCGATTGCAGTATTTGAACTCGCGAAGAGCATGCGTCCCGCTCTTATGCACTTCGTGCTGGGCTTCGCGGCAATCGTTATTGCGATGATGATTAGCTACATCTCGCAGTCAGCCATCGTCGCAACTGGAGATTTTGCCACATCCGACTGGAGGCACGAAGCGGCCAAACGTTGGGCCAAATGGTGCTGGGGATTCGTGATCCTCGCCGCGGGCGCAAGCTTCATTCTCTTTGTTGTTGGGTCATTCAGCGCTGTCGGCGTCTTGACAAGCGGGATGCCGAAACCGAAGTAACCGACAAACTAGCGTGCGGTCTCATCCACGAATTCGCGGACCGCGCGCAGGCGGTCGAAGCATTCGCGCCAGGCGCGGCCGACGCGATCGACGACGTCGGCGAGCGCATCCTGATTCTCGCGCGCCTCAGCCGACGGCTCGGCCGGGCGGGCGCAGACAAGCAGTTCAGCGGGCGGCTTGACCGTCACCCGCTCGATCCGGGTCACGATCGGCGCTTCCGGCGATGTAGTCCCGCAGGCCGTCAACAGCAGCGCGCAGGCTAGGAGCGACGGGACATGTCGCTGGCGTTTCGATCTGGGCACGGCGGATTGCCTCCTGGGTTTTCGCGGCGCTGGTGCAGCGCGCTTGAATGCGTTGAAGCTCGCCCGCGAACGCCGTTCGCAGAGCGGTGCTGTCGGTCTTGAATCGATCGAGCTCGATCACGTTGCGGTCGTTGACCGCCACGGCCGTGGCGACGTTCGCGCGGGCCATATTCAGATCACCCGTCAGCGTGGCGATCTTGGTCTCCAGATCGGCGATCGTGCCGCGCTGCCACAGCACGACGATTGCGAAGATCGCGGCGGCGATCGCGATGCCCTTCGCACCGAGCGAGAAGCCCATGATCTTGGTCCACATGGTCAAATCACCAGCGTTTCGGGCCAGCGGGCGATCGACGCGATCGCCGCGCGGAATCGTTCGTGCCGATCGGCAAGACCCCTCTTGGCCTTGCCGTTGACGGCGCGCGTGATGTCGCCGATCGCCGCTTCCCCGCGATCCGCTTCGCGGTTCAGACCGTTGCTGACCCAGAACCAGCCGGCGACCAGTGCGGCCGTGGCGGGCTTCGCGGCGACGTCGGGTTCGGATTCAAGCGGCAGATTCAGCGCCACGGCGGCCGCGCGATAATTGGCGCGGCCCGTCAATTGGATGAAGCCGCGCCCGCGATAGGTCCAGCCGTCGCCCGTGGCGATTCCGCCGTTGCCGTTGCGCTGGCTGTAGACCAAGTTCGCCAGCGCCTCGGGATTGCGCAGATAGGGTGCGGCCAGTGCGTCGGTCGCGAAGCGATCGCCATAGGCGGATTTCAGCGCCGCCGGCGTCGTGTATTTCAGGTTCTCGACCAGGCGCGTGAAGTTCTCGCTTTCGTGGCCGAGCTGCGCCAGCCAATGCGCCAAGCGCAGCTTGGTCACGATCTGAAAGCGTTGCGCGGCGATCGAGAGCGGCCCGAGATACTCGGCGTGGCGCACCGCGTTGGCGCATCCGGCGGCGGTCAAGGCGGTGCCGACCGCGTCGACGAATTCCGGGCGCGGCACCGCATTCGGCGCGGCCCCTGCGGGCCGGCCGTTGGTTGCATCGGTCATGGCGATTTCACTCCTTGGGCGGCAGGCCGAGGCGCGCGCGCACGAATTCGATGCCGGTGTTGAACCAGATTTGCAGCGCGTGCGGCCCGTAATAGGCGAACAGCGCGATGATCCCCGGCCCCGCCCAAGGCGGCATACCGCGCTCGAGCCCAGCGGCCTGGACCGACGCGTCGACCGCCCAGACGGCGACTTGGCCGACCAGACCCATGCCGAACACGCTGGGGATTTCCAGCAGCAGATGCGACGAAAAGAATTTCCGCCGGCCGCGCTGCACCTGGACGCTGTGATGCATCAAGCGGCCGGTCGCGGCGGCCCCCGTCGACATCGCGAAGCCGGCGACGCCCTGCATCAGTTCGGGATTTTCGGTCATGGCGAGCCTTTCTTGCGGGGCCAGAAATAGAGAACGCCCAAAGCGCACGCGGCCAGGACGAGGAAGATGCCGATGCCGATCAGCCAATCGGGGATGGTCATGGCGCCGACTCCCACGCTTGCGCGGTTTCGTTCCAGAACCACGGGCCGCCGTCGCCGGGCATCGGCACCGGCGGTTGCCAATCGTGGTTTTCGTCGAGCGACCACGATGCGAATGGGCGCGGCGCCACGAACACATCGGCGGCTTCGTCGAATTTGAATCCGGCGCCGGGGAACTGCTTGCGGATATTCGCGTTATACGAGCATTGCGCCCAGCGCGTTTCGGCGCCGTAGAGGCTTTGCAGGAACGCCACGCCCGACGCCTCGTCGGTCGCGATCGAATTGACCACGACCTCCACCCGCTCGACGATGTTTTCGGAATCGAGTTTCGCGAAATGCGCCATTTCAACCCCTCACCACTTGATCGAGCCCGAACCGTAGAAGATGAAAATATGCATGCCGCCCGCATGCACATAGGTCGGCGACCCGGTCGTCAGCACCGGCAGGGCGTAGATGTCGGGATAGCTGACAATCAGGAATCCGCCCGAGCCGTTGCCGCCATTGGCGAGCGACGCGCCGCCGCCGCCGCCGCTGGCCTTGTTGGCCGTCGCATTCGAACCGGTGCCGGACGACGACCCACCCTTGCCGCCGAGATTGCTGGAGCCGCCATCGCCGCCCGACAGCGCGTTGAACCCGCCGCCGCCGCCGCCCGCCCCATACGTGTCGGACGAACCCGACAGGCTGGAGGTGACGCCGTCGCCGCCCTTGCCGGCGGTCGTGGCACCCGCCGCACCGGCTTGGTTTTTGCCGCCGCCGCCGCCGGCCATCGAGTTGCCGTAATCATTGACGCCGCCGTCGTTGCCTTCGCCGGACGTGCCAAGGCCCTTGGCGCCGGGATTGCCGTTCCAAGCCGCACCGCCGCCCGAGCCGCCATTATCGCCGTTGACGTTGGAGCCCGAGCCGCCGCCGCCGCCGCCATCGGCCGTGTTCGGGCCGAACGCCGCGTTGCTGCCTTTGCCGCCCTTGACCGATCCGTTGGTCGAGCCGTTGCCGCCGGCAGGGATCGTGACCGTGTAGGTGTCGCCCGGCACGATCGCCTGCGTGCCGGATTTGATGCCACCCGCACCGCCGCCGCCGCCGCCGTTGTAACCGCCGCCGCCGCCGGCGGCGCCCAGCAGGAAATCGACACTGGGCGGCGCCGCGATCGACGCACCGGCCATGAAGCCGATCAGCGCCGTCGTCATCAGCAGCGAACAGCGGAATTTCGACAGGACCGGCGCGACAGCCGGATCGATATCGTCGAGCGGCGGGCCGCCGTTATGGCCCAGGCCCGGCTTGTCGTAAGGGCGGGCCATCTTAGGCGTCCGTCGGCGCGTTGATCGTGATGTAGAGCGTCACCCCATGCAGGCGCGCGTCGATCGCCAGCGTGTCGTTGGTGCCGTCGTCGGCCTTGCGCAGCACTTGGAAGATCACGAGATCCTCGGCCGCCGGCGTGCCCGCGATGGTGATCGCCGACGTTTCGGGCGAGGCATAGGCGTCGTTCGTGGTGCCGCCGGTGTCGTTGGCGTATTGCGCCGTGCCGAAGGCCGCGTCGAGCGCGTCATCGTCGGAAATCGCGACCGCCTGCAAGCCCCACGACACTTTAAAATTCGTCGTGGTCGCCGCGTGCGACCAGACGAAGACCGCCGACACCGTGCCTTCGTTCCAGCCCTTGGGCATGCGGATAGCGAATTGCGCGTACTCGATCGTCGACGCGTCGAAATCCAAGGTCTTCAGCATCACCTTGTTGGTCGTCGTTTCGACCGTGCCCGACGCGGCGCCGTTGGTCGTGCGCGCGACCATCGCGCCCGCCGGCACCCAAATCGTGTGGCGGCCTTGCTTGATCGCGGTCGCGTCGAGATCGATGTTCTGCGGCGGCAAGGTCAGCAAGCGCAGTTCGTCGTCGGCCGCGATGTATTTGGCGAGGATCAAACCGTCAGCCGGCATCTCGCCGCCTTCCAGCGGAAAGCCATCGGGCTGCACGACGTCTGTCTCGCCGGGACCGAGATCGACGGTTGCTTCGTCGTCGTTCGCCGCGGCGCCGTTGATCCAGGCGTAGACATGGCCGTCGATCAGCGCGGTCAGCGGCGGATCGTAAGCGACGATCCGCGCGTTCTTCGTGCCCGTCGCCACCGGGGCGGGCGAAGCGCCGAAGCGGATCGTGTCCGCGTCGGCCGAGCAGATCACTGTCTTTGCGCTGTCGTCGAAATTGACCAGGTTGTTGCCGTTCGACGAGCGCACGACCTTGTCGCGCGACAGCACGTCGGGCCCGGCGACCGTGAACGTGCCCTCGCCCGATTCCCATTGCAGGCGGGTTTCGTTCTGGATGAAGTAACGCACCTTCTTGCCCGAGCCGAAGGCGTCGCTGTATTTCCGCCAGCCGGTCACGTTGCCGGCGAGCGTGATCGGCCCCGTGCCGGTGACGGTCGCGTTTTCCTGAATCAGATCGGCGTACATGATCAGCTCCTCAACAAACCGCCGCTGATCGTCAGCGCGGTCGAATGGACGTCGAATTTCATTTGCGTGGCGGGATCGGCCTTGCGGATCAGGCCGAGATAGGAATCGCGATTGACGTTGCCGCCGACCGGGTTCGGCACGAACAGCACTTGCGAATCGCCGCCCGCCTCGATCTTCAACGCGAACAGCCGGTCCCAGATCTCGGCGCCGGTCATGCCGGGCAGCGCGAAGGACACGGTCTGGCCGCGCTCCTTGGGATCGACGAAGACCGACGTCGCCGGCGCGCCTTCCGACGGCGTCTGGCGCGACAAGCCGATATCGATGTCGCGCTCGATCCCGAAGGCGAAATTGCGCTCGCCCTGCCAAGCGGGCCCGGCCCAGAGACGGCCGATATCGAACCAGCCGGGAACCGGATCGCGCGACGCGGCCGCGAAATCGACGCGCAGATGCGAGGCCATCATCTCGGCCGGCAGGCAGAGCAGCGAACGCGCGTAGTACGGCAAGCGCCCGCAGGCGACGGCGCCGCTGTCGAACACGTCGTCGGCATCGGGCGAGGTGCCCAGGCGCCACCGGATCGTGTCGTCGGGCGACAGATAGGGGACGCCGAAGACGCCCAGCACGCGCACCGGCCGCAAGGCGCCGAACGCCGCGCGCACGAAGCCCGACGGCGACGGGCAGCGCCAGGCGCGATTGATGTTCGGATCGCGCAGGAACGCGGCGGGCAAGGTCGCGTATTCGGCCGACGCCGTCAGCGTCGTCGACGGAAGGTCGATCAGGTTGATATGCGACAGCAGGAAATTGAAGGCCGGCGGCGGCATGTTTCACCCCACGCAAAGCAGATCGATGCGGCCGTCGCGGTGCCGCTCGTCCAGGCCGTAGACGCGCAGATTCCGTCCGGCTGCGAAGGACGCGGGCGTGGGTGCCGTCACGCGCACGCAGATATCGAGATCGACGCCTTCGGCCGGGGCGCGCACCGGCACGCGCCAGGCGCGGCGCGACGCGGTCCAGAACGACAGCAGGTTGAAGGCCAGCGCGTCGGCGTCGTTCTTGGCGCGAAACCAGCCGTCGACCGGCGGCGGATCGACCGCCAGCACGTTGCGCGTGCGCCGCGACGCATCGGCGGCGAACGCCGTTCGCCATTCGGCGCCGACGAAGGCGCGCACCGCCGGGTCGAGCAACGCGTTGTCGATCTCGGTCCCGGCCTGCGGCGTCCAGCAGCGCGCGTAATTGACGCGCCGGCGCCAATTGGCGGGCGCCACCGTGTCGGGCAACGCGATTTCCTCGATCGGCGCGACCAGGTCGGCGAGGGCGATGTCGAATTCCGGCGCCGCAGGCGGGCGCAAGCGGCGGATCGTGAACTTGCCGTCGCGGCGCGCGGCCCACCACAGCCACGCGCCCGCGCAGATCGCGTCGATCGCGGCGGCGATCGTCGTCGGTTCGTCGAAATAGATCCCGCCCGCCCCCGGCACGCGGAACGCGGTCAAGGCGATGCCGTCGGAATCGAGATCGCCTTCGCTCAATCCGCCCTTGTCGGTCATCAAGCGGCGGGCGATCTGCGCCGCGTTCGACGTGTAACCGCCCAGCGAAGCGGGCGCGTCGCCGCGCACATCCGCCGTCACGATCCCGGCGGGCGTGCCGCCCAGACGGAAATAGCCCAGCGCCTTGCAAGTCGCGTAATGCCCGCCGGCGATCGTCGCAGCGGCGAGTGCCGCGTAGCTGGCGTAGTCTGCCGCGAAGGTCAGGCCCTGGGCGCGGTCGTAGACGGCGTCGATCGCCTCGACCGCACGATCGTGAACCTGATAGGTCAACGCGGTCGCGTCCACCGGCACGGCGCGCACATGCGGGCAGACGCCGTAGCATTGCGGCTTGGGCTTGCCCGCGATATCGGCCCCACCTTCCGCACCGCCCGTGCCTTCGTAAAGGTCCGATTGCAGCGGGCGTTCCAGAACGTAGTCGCGCGCGCGCAAGATCAGGCGCAGTTCGCCCGAATCGCGTTCCCAGCGCAGCCCCTGCCCTTCGAACAACGTCGCGTAATCGTCGTAGGGATCGCCCAACCGGCCGCGCTTGATGCGCACGCGGCGCGCGTCGACCGCCAGATCGGCGATCGAATCGAGCGCGCCGTCGGCGTTGGCGAAGGTGACGATGCCGATCTGCGCGGCGAGCGAGCCGCCGAGTTCGGGCGTCAGCGGCACGGCGCGCACCGCCGAGAACGGATCGGTCAGGCGCGCGTCGAAATAGATATTCGCCGGCGTATCGGCCGGTTCGGTCGTCATCCCGCGATCGGAGTAACGCAGATCGACGACGGCCCCCGCCGGAAACGGCGAGGCCGAGGCGAGCAGCGGATAGGCGCCGAGCGGTTCGGGTACGGGCGGCGCGTCGACGCCCGAACCGCCATAGGCGGCGATCTCGATCGCGTAGCACGAATCGACCGGGGCGGCCCCGGCCAGCGGGCGCAGATCCGCGACGGGCTCGGCCGGCACCAAAGGCGGCGGGGCGGCCAGGAACGGCCAAGCGCCCGAGGGATAGGCGAGCGTGGTCATCCCGCGACCACCTTGCGGGTCAATTGATCGAGCTGCGCCGTCATCATCGTCAGGCGGTTCGACAGCTTGGCGATCTCCTCGCGCAAGCCGCGCGCGTTTTCGGCGTCGGCCGCCGTCTGGATCGAGATCGCGTTGACGAGCTGCGTCGTCTGCGCGGCCGTCGCGGTTTCGAAACCCGCCCAGCCTTGCTGCGCGCCCAAATTCTCCAGCGTCGAACGCGTCATGCTTTCGAACGCCACGTAATCGGCGGTCGAGCCGTAGCGCGCGCGGCCTTCGCCCAGCAGCGTTTGAAACGACCCGATCAGGCGCGAGGCCGCATAGGAATCGCCGCCGCGCACGCCGTCCACATTCGCGGCGAATTGGCGCTGCGCTTCGGCGAAGCGCATTTCGGGCGACAGGCTGGACGTGGCGTCGAAGACCTGGCCGTCGAGCGCCGAACGCACGCCGGTCGCGAGACCGCCGAGTGCCGAATTCGCGACTTCCGTCCGGCGCTTGGCGATCGCGCGTTCGACGTCGACCAGATCGAGGCCGAGATCCTCGGCATCTGCGCGCATCTGATCGGCCCATTTCTCGTGCGCGCGCATCGCGGCCGCGAACGGATCGAGCAGCGCGTCGATCGAGTCGTTGTAGAAATCGCGCACGCGCTGGATCGCGTTGTCGTTCGCGGCCTGCACTTCCTCGGGCGTGACGCCGTATTTGCCCGCCGATTCGGAAATGCCGGCGAAGGCGCCCTCGATCTGCGCGAGGAAGGCCTGCACCTGGCTCGGCGTTTCTTGCGGACCTTGCGCGCCCATCCAAGCGCGGATCTGTTTCCCGATCGCGGCCGAGGCGGTGTCGCCGATACCCAGCGCGTCGGCGCGATCGAAGGTCTCGCCGAAGCTGTCGACCATTGCCGTGGCGGCCGCCTTGGCGCGCGTCGAAACCTGTTCCAGCGCCTGCCCCAGATCGCCGATCGCGGCGACGCTGTCCTTCAGGTTCTTGGCGAAATCCAGATCCTTCGCGAAATCCTCGATCTTCGTCGCGGTCGAGTTGCGCGCGACGGATTTATAAATTTCGTCAAGACCCTCCGACAGCGGCAGCAGCACCTTCAGCGCGTCGACCGCCATGCCTTCGCCGGTGCGAATACCGATGCCCGGAAACGGCGAGTAGCCGTCGCCCCAGCGGCCTTGCGCGTCGGTGACGTTGACCGAGCCCAGGCCTTGCGGGAACGCGATCGAATCGTAGGCCGCCCCCAGCACGAAGCCCGGCGCTTTGCCGCCCAGCGTTTCGATCGTCGAGCGGATCGCCTTGCCGACATCGCCGATATAATCGTAGCTCGACGGGTTCGCGCCGTAATAGCCGACATTGCCGCCGTAATCCGCGATCGACCCGTCGGGCATAAAGCCGATCGTGCGGCCGGTCTGGTCGGCATGGACGACGGGCTTGCCCTTTTTGCCGCCGAACAGCGAGCCGATCAGGCCGATCGCCGCCGCCGCCAGGCCGATGGGCCCCGCGAAGGGCAAAGCCGGACCAAGCCCCGTCAAGGTCATCAGCGCCGACGTGCCGGCATAGGCGCCGCCGAGACCCGCGATGATGTTGGTCGGCGTCGGGTTCGTGATCGCGTTGTAGATGCCGAACGCGCCGCCCGCGATCGACAGATAGGGTGCGATCGTGCCGAGGATGGAACCGGCGGCGCCCGTGCCGCCGCCCGCCGCCGCCGCGGCCACGCCTTCTTGCGCCAATTCCGACGCGGTCAGCGGCACGTAGGACCCGGCACCGCCCAGCATGTAGCTGCCGGACGCGGCGACTTCGCCCGCCGGCACGAAGATCGAGCCGCCCGACGCGGCGACTTCCCCCGCCGGCAAGAACGCGTTGCCGCCGATCGTATAGACGGCGTTCGCCGGGATCTGCGCGGCGGCGGGCGCCGACGTGTTGAAGATCGAATTCCAGAAGCCCGAGAAACCGCCTTGCTGCGCCAGGCCGTAACCCAGCGCGCCGGCACCCCCGATGGTCGTGAGGCCGACACCCCCGCCCGCCCCAGCCGCACCGGCGGCGCCGGCGCCACCGGCCGGCAAGCCGAACAAGGCGCCCAAGCCCGCTTGCGCGGCGAGTTGCACGCCCGCCTGCATGATCGGGGCGACGATCGGGCGGAACACCATTTCGGCCGCGACCTGCGCGATCGCGCGTAAGCCCACGTCCTTGAAGAAATCCCAGGCGCTTTCGAACTTGCCGGTCAGCGCCTTGTAGATCGCGTCGCCGCCGAAATCGACGACGCGATCGGTCGAGCGCGCGATCGCGCGTTCCATTTCCTGCGCGGCACGCTCGGCGTCGCGGCGGGTCTTCTCCGCCGCCTCGCGCGCGCGAACGGCGTTCGTCAGGCGCTCTTTCTCGTCGGCGGTCAGGTCGCGCCCGGCGGTCTTCTGCGCTTCGATCAGCTTCAGCTGGATCGCGCGCTCCTCGCTCGTCAGCTTGGCGAGATCGGCCTCGCGTTCCAGCTGGATCAGGAAATCGTCGAACGCGATCTCGCGCTGATTCTGCGCGACGCGATCCCGGCCGGCCTGGGTCCGCGCTTCCTCGATCTGATCGGCGAGAACCGCGTCGGAATTCGCCGCCGCCAAATCGCGCAGCGCGCGGCCCGCTTCGGTGTATTCGCCGGCGAGACGCGCGATCGCGATGCGCGCCCGCTCGGCGAGTTCGGGGTTCTGGCGGACCGCTTCGTTGATCAGCGCTTGCGCATCGGCGTATTCGCGCGCGGCGCGCGCGGCGGGATCGAGCGTTTCGGCAAGGCCGCGGAATTGGTCGCGGGCGGCAATGCGGTCGCGCGCCACGTCGGCGGGCGACCGGACATCGTCCATCATCCCCGCTTCGCCCGCCCCCAGGCCGCGCAACGCGGCGAAGGAATCGTCCATCTCCGCCCGGACCGCGCGCTGGCGGCCGAGCAGCATGTCGAGGAATTCGAGATATTTGGCGCGGCCGACCTGGCCCGCTTCGTAGGCTTCGTCGAGCGCCTGCAGCGCCGTCGTGCTGTCGCGCAAGGCGGCGGCGGTCGGATTGAGCTTGCGCCACGCCGCGTCGGCATCGGCGGCGATCTTGGCGAGCGCTTCGCCGCGCGCGGCGGCGTCGAGCGCTTCGAGCGCGCGTTGCGCGTCGCGCGCCTGGGTTTCCAGCGCCTTGACGCGATCGCGCTGGGCGGCTTCGTCGCGCGCATTGGTGCCCAGCGGATCGCCGGCCACGCCCGCGTACTCGTTGACGCCGGCTTGCGCGGCGGCGAGACGCGCGCGCGCTTCGTTGACCAGCTCCGCCGTGCGGTCGCGATCGGCCTTGGCGAGATTGCGCTTGGCGTCGGCCGCCTGGTTCGCGGCGCCGGCCGTATCGGCGAGCAGCTTGCGCGAACGCTCGCCGATCTCGTTCGCCTCCTTGGCGGACGCGGCGTAACGGTCGGTTTCCTTGGCGAGCGTGAGATAGGCGGCGGCGGCCACGCCGGCGGCCGACACCGCGGCGAGCAGCGGATTGCGGCCGATGATGTTGGCGATGACGCCGAACACGTCGGCCACGCCGCGCGCGCGACCGACCAGATCGCCGAGCTTCTCGCCCGCCGCCCCCGCCGCCGGGGCGAGCAGATCGACGGCCCCGCGCACGTCGCCCAGCGCCTTGCCCACGCGCTTCGATCCGGCGTCGAGCTCCTCGGCCTTCTCGGCCAAAGCGCCCAGGCCCTTGCCGCGACCGGCCGCTTCCTCGGCCGTTTTCTTGGCGCGCGCGATCTCCTCCTGCGCGCGTTTCCAGGCGTCGACGAATTGCGGCGATTTCTGTTTGAGGCCTTCGAAGGCGGCGTTGCCCGCCTCGCCCATCGCGCGCAGCTGATTCTCCAGGTCCTGGAGCCCCGTCGCCGAGACGCGGAAGAAATAGGTCCGTTCGCGCGCCATGTCAGGCGGCCTCCGGCCAGGCGGCGTCGATCAATTCGGGCAGGCGATCCGCCCAGCGCTCGGCGATCGACTGGAATTGCAGGCGCGCGCGCAGCGACGCGTGCGGCACAAGTATGAACATGACGATCGACTTCACTTCGCGCTGCTGCGCGCGGCGGCGCTTGGTCGCCTTCTTGAAGCCGCGCCCCGACTTCGCCTCGACCAGATCGTCCATCACCATGATGGCAAGGCCCGGCCGGATATTCACGATCCGCAGCTTGCGACCGTAAAGTTCCTCCAGCGCCAGCGGCGACACTTCGCGGAAGCGCGCACGCAGCAACGCCTCGGGGCAATTCTCGGTCGGCAAGGCCAGGAACTGACCGCCGTTCTTCGGCGCGATCGTCACGCCGCGCGTCATCGCGTCGAAAATGCGCCACGCGTTGCGCCCGTTGGGGACGACTTCACCGGCCGCGCGCAAGCTGTTCTTCGGCGCCTTGGGATAGGTCACGTCGCGCAAGGCGTTGGGCAATTTGTCGCCCAGGCCCATCGCGTGCGCGTGCTGGCGCATTTCCAGCGTCAGCCCGCGCGTCGTGGCGCGCACGCCGGCCGTGACGGCGGCGGCCGCGATCTCGCGAATCTCCTTCGGGATCGCGAAGAAATCCGACGTCTCGATCCGCAACAGCGGACCTTGCGCGGCCTTCGGGCTTCCGTAAGGGCGGGTCGTGTAGTCGGTCACCTTTCGGCGGCCTCCAGCTTTTCCCAGGTTTGCGCGCAGATCGCGAATGCTTCGGCCAGCCAGTTGGGCTGGTCGGCCGCCCCGCCCGCGAACGCGAAACGGCCGGGCAATCGCCCGGCCGGGAACGGCATCAGTTTTCCGTCAGGCCCGATCGGTGCCACCAATGTCAGCGGCCGGTCGCGGCAGTCCCACCAGAGATCGACGGCGTCGAGGATCTCCGGCGGCAGGATCCATTCGGGATGGACCGTCAGCCCGTCGAGGTCGAGCCCGGGGATGCCGAAGCTGTCCCCTTCGAGCGGGTCGTCGGGCGTCGCGTCCCACTTGTCGCCGAAATCGTCTTGCCGCCGCCGATAGGCGACGGCGAGGGCGAGTTTTTTCTTGCGGCCATATCGGGCGACAACATCGCCTCCAGCTTCGCGGCGACGATCACGCCGAAGCGCGAGGCGGTCAGCTTGTCGAGACTCTCGTCGGTCAAGCCGCGCGCGCCGCGCTCGATCGGGAAGCCGACATTCTCCCCGCCCATGACGAAGGCGCGCAGCAGCTCGACCCGGCGGATGACCGGATAGGCGGCGGCGTCGCGGCGCATCTGGCGAAACACGGGCGAGCCGTCCGCGATCAGATCGAACACCGGCGCCAATTCGGCCATCTGGTCGTTGATGGCCTCGTGCATGTCGATCAGCGCGCGGTTCTCCGCGTCGGTCGGTTCTTTCTTCTGGCTGTGATCGAGCGCGTGCTTGACGCCGGCGATCATCATTTCATCGACCGCCGTCAGCGCCGCGACGAAATTCGCCGCCTCGCCGTAGACGTCCTTGCCCTTGAACGGGCGCAGGATCTCCGCCCGGGCGCGGCGCACGAGATCGAGAGTGCCGTAGTTGCGGCCGCCGCGCGCCGCGATCTCGGCGTCGAGCGCGATGCGTTCGGCGCGCGTGGGCATCTTCAGCAGGAAAGCGACTTCGCCTTCCGCCGTTTCGGCCGCGCCCGGAATTTCGAACCGGAACGGCGCGCTGGGATTGAGGATCAAAACGCTTCTCCTTAGCCGTGCAGGCAGATGTAGATTTCGCCGGCGCGGGCGATCGACCGGAAATCGACCGCGTCGGCGACGTAACCGCGCACGTCCTGATCCTGGACGTTGGTGTTGCGCGCCTGCGGGATGAACAGCGACACGCGCCGCCCCGCGACACCCCAATCGAGCCAGATCGAACGGTCGGTGCCGTTGACCCAATCCGCGAACACGTCGCGTTCGGAATTCAGCACCTTGTTCGGCACGATCGAGCCGGTCGCGCGGCGATTGGTCGGCGAGGCCGGATCGTAACCGAAGGCCTCGGCCGGGTTGTCGAACATCTCGGGCTGCATGCCGAGATCGAAACGGAAACTCGACATCTTGATCGGATTGACGCCGAGATAGACCAGCGCGTTGATCAGCGGCTGCGGATCGCCCGCCTGATAGACCGCACCGGTCGGCTTCGACACGTCGTCAGGGGCCGCGACGAACTGGCCGCGCAGCGGAAAGTCGATATTGGCGAGGCCGCGCGGCGCCACCGACATCTGCAGGCCCGACATCGCGCCCTTGATGCGCCGGCGCTTGGACGACGTGCCGTTCTGATGGTGGAAGTAATGCCAGGCGGTCAGCGTCTTGAACGCGGCGTCGATCGGCTTGTAGAGCGTGCAAGCCTTGATCGAATAAGCGTCGGTTTCCGCGACCGCGTTTTCCAGTGGCGCGTTCAGCGTGGCGATCTTGGTCCCGCCGTTATAGGCGGTGATGACGCGGCGCGTGCCGCCGACCTCGATCACCATGCCGACATAGGCGCCCGTGACCGACGAGGCGCCCGAGGCGAGCGGCACGGTCGTCGTCGTGCCCGCGGCGGGCGCCGCCCCGGTCAGATCGGCGGCGAGCTGTTCTTCGTCGAAACCGGCACCCTGGATCAGCGCGCCATAATCGGGCGCGTTGGCGCCGGGCGAGGCCGGGCACGCGAGGAAGGCGCCGAGCTGCATCGAGGCGTCGCCGCCGCCGGCGATCGGTGCCGAGTTGGTCAGCGAATCCTGAACGTAATCGGTGTCGAGCTGCTCGAGGTTCGGCGAGAAGCGCGCGTCCTGGCGCACGCGAACGGCGTTCGTCGCCGGGACCGGCGTTTCCTCGACGCCGGCGGCGCCTTCGATCTCGACGAGAACCAATTGGTTCCGGCTGCGATACTCGCTCATGTCTGCTTGCTCCTGGGTTGGCGGGTTCAGGCGAACGCGAAGGGATCGCCTTCCTTCGTGGCGTAGTCGATTTCGTAGCCGCGCGACGTGGCGCGGATATCCGGGTGCCCGGCGACGGGCGTGTAGGCGGGGGCGGTTTCGTCGCGCGGCTCGACGCGCCGCGCCAAACCGCCCAGCGTGGGATCCGCCGCGACGATCGCGATGGCCTTGGCGCGCAAGCGATCGAGCTTGGCGCGCGCATCCTTGTCGGCGTCGTCGCCCTGCCCTTCGGCGTAGAATTCGAGATCGACGGCGAGGGTGAACGCATCCTCGCCCGTGAAATCCGGCGTCGGCGTTTCGGCCCCCGAGCGCACGACGATGGTCGGCGTTTTTTCGGGCGGCTGGCGCGGATCAATATCGACGATCAAGCCGGTTTCGCCGGTGATGTCCCCGAGCAACGCGCCGAGCGCCTCGAGCAGCTGCGCGCGGCAGGGAACGGGATCGCTCACGCCTGCTTCTCCAGGATCAGGCGCCACAAGGCGCCGCTGCGATCCTCGTCGACGCGGCCGACGCGGAACGTGCCGGCGGCGTAGACCAGACGGCCGTTCTTGGCCGGTGCGGGCAATTCGGATTTGCGCAGCTCGACCACGTAAGACGTGGCGGCGAACGACGCCGCCCCCGGCAATTCGCCGATCTCCGTCTCGCGCGATTCGAGAACGCGCACCGGTACGGGAACCGCATCCTCGCCCGGCGGGGTGTAGGTGCCGTCGAGCCCGAATTTGCGGAAGCTCGCGGCGTGGACGCGGGCGGCGAGCGCGGCGGTCATCGGAAGATGCGGGCGGCGAACGCCGTTCGCCGCCCGAGCGCCTTCAGGCCGCCGAGGCGTTCGGCTGACCGAGCCGGACGCGCACGGTCGCGTCGACATCGGCCGCGGCCTCGACCGCCCAGCCGATGCAGTAGCTGCCGGTCGTCGTGGTCGAGACGCATTTGTTCGAGTTATCCCAGAAGACGCGGGCGCCGGCGGTGATCGCGAGCGACGCCTCCTTGGCGAGGTCGAACACGCCCGCCACCATGAAATCGCCCTTCTCGCCGTTGCCGAGGCCGTTGACGGCGACGCCGAACATCGCGCCGATCAGCGCGCCGGCACCGGCGGCGACCGCGTAGGGCGCCGCGAGGGAGAGCACATCCCCCTTCTGCACGTAGTTCTTCATTCTCGATTACTCCGATTGCTTGGTTGCGACGGCGAACGCTTCCCGGCGGCGCAAGCGCCGCCGGGCGGGGCCCGCGTCCGGGATCCGGCTTAGGCGCCGGCGTTCTTGTAGGCGCCGCGATAGTCGACGGCGCCGCAGGCCCAATCGATCGCCAGCAGCATGTCCATGCCGGCGGTCGTGAAGCCTTCCTTCGTCAGCAGGCGCGGGCCTTCGAACCCGTCGAGATAGCCGTAGACGAAGACTTCGCTTTCCGACGGATCGGCGAACAGATGCCAGGCGTTGCCCGTGAGGCTGGCGTCGGCCAGCGGTTCCAGCTTGCCCTTGAACGGGTTCGCGTTAGCGTCGGTCGCCGGCACGATGTTCACGGCGCAGAACTGTTCGGCGATCGTGTACTTGTCGGGGCTGGTCAGCAGGAAGCGCGGCACGGTGTTGAGCAGCAAGCCGTCGAGGCTTTTCTGCTTCATCATCGCCGCACGGCCGAGGCCGACATTGGTCACGTCGATCACCGTGCCCGAGCTGACATAGTTGCCGTGATCGGCGGCATGGAACAGCGGACGGCCCGAGGGCATGTTCTTTTCGAAGATCGTCGGGCCCGCACCGGCGTTCAGCGCGAACATCTCGAAGAACTTGCGGTTCTCGAAATCGGCGCTGCGGCGCGCGGCCATCGCGGGCAATTGCGAGAAGGCGTCCATGTCGTCGTTCACCAGCATGCGGCGCGTGAGGCGCACGATCCGGCCGAACTCCTCGGCCGAGATCTGGTTGCGCGCCTCGGAAATCGCGCCGTAGGTGAACTCGCCGGCTTCGTTCTTCTGCGCCGGGGCGGGGAAATCGCCGAAGCGCAGGAAGTTGTGCGGCTTGAAATCGGCGAAGGACCGGCGGGCGGCGATCCGGCGGTAGGTCGGCTCCGCCAGCATATAGGCCTTCACCATGATCTTGTTGCTGGCGGCCGACAGGATCAGCGGGAAATCGCCGGTCGCCAGCGTGCGCTGTTCCATCAGCGCGTCGTAGAGCGGCGCGCCGCGCAGGCCGCGCGCGATCTTCACGCCGCAGACGCGGGCGTGTTCGGCCAGCACCTCAAGCAGCGGCAAGCCCGCGAGTTCGCGCGACCGGTCGGTCGGCGCGACGCGCTGGTCGCCCTGCAGGTTGCGCGTGGCGCGCGCGAGCAGCGCTTCGCCCGCGACGGCCCGCGACACGTCCGGATCCTCGGGCGAGTAGCCGACCGAAACGTTGTGCGGCTTCGCGGCCGGGGCGGCGCGCTTGGCGAGCTCGTCGACGATCATCTGCGCCGCCGCCGGCGCTTCGATGTTGCGCGACACCAGATCGTCGGCGAATTCCTCGCCGAGACCGACCGAGCGCACGCGGGTGCGGATATCCGCCGCGCGCTTACGTTCGGCTTCGATCGCCGCCGTGCGAATCGCGTTTTCGTCGGGGGACGCCGGCGGCGGCACGGCCGCGCGGGTCTGTTCGGCCGGGCCGGGCTGGCCCGCCGTGTTCTTCGGATCGCTCATGTTCGCTTGCTCCTGGATATGGCGGGCGGGCTGCCCGCGGGTGACGATTTCGACCGGGAATTCCTGCGGCTTGGCGCCGCGCGAGCCGGCATCGGGATCCGCGCCGACGGGCAGGAAGCTGACCTCCCACGGCATCCAATCGACGGCGCGATAGACGGGGTCCTTCCCCTCCTCCTCCGTGATCTCGAATTTGCGGACCTGATAGGTGATCGAGATGTTGCGCAGCACGCCTTCGCGGATTTGCGTGACGTAGCGCTGGACCTCGGGCACTTCGGAGAAGCGCACGATCGCGCGGCCTTCGCCGTCCGCGATCCAGGCCTTCTCGACGACACCGATGATCGCGTCGGCCTCGTAGACGCGATGATCGAGCAGGACCGGCGCGCCGGCGTTCATGCGGGACAGATCGACATGCGCGGCGTCGAGCGACAGCGTTTCGGTGTAGCGCTTGCCGTTCCACCAATCCGTCCGCTGGACGGGCGCGCCTTTCGACCAGACGACTTCCATCGTGCGCTTGGCTTCGTCGAACGACGCGGGCACGAAGCTCGCGTCGCGGCGCTGCACGGGCATCGTGCCCGGGCGCGCGGCGGGATCGGCCATCAGCCGAGATCCTTCAGCGCGTCGGCGAGATAGGCGGCGCGATCGTCCTTCCAGGTCGCACGCAGCTTCTCGTCCGAATCCCACTTGCCGATCGCGGCCGTTTCGGCGGCTTCGCGCTGGGTCGGTTGCGGCGCCGGTTCCGGTTCGGGCGGCGTCAGATCGCGCACGATCGCCGGCCAAGCCATGAACTTGTACTTCCGGCCTTGCGCGTCGATCGCTTCGACCTCGTATTCGACGAAGACCTTCTTGTCGAAAACCAGATCGACGATCGTCGCCTCGACATTCGCGCCCAGCACATGGACGCGCGTGCCCTTCGCCAGCGGCTCGGCCGCGGGCGCTTCCTTCTTCGACATATCGGATCACTCCTGTCCGGGTTTGGGGTCGGTGTCGGCGGGATCGGCGCTATCGACGCTTTGCGCGTTGCCGCCGCGCGCGATTTTGCGCGGGTCGCTGTCGAGAACGATGTCGTTCTCGTCGAGGAACTTGTTGGTCGCCGAGACTTCCCGCAGCACTTCGTCGGGGTCTTCGCCCGTTTCGGCGATCTTGGCGCGCAGCGACACGAAACCGGCGCGGACTTCGTCGCGCGCGGCGGCGACTTCCTTCGCGGGATCGACCCAGCGCCGGCGCGGCGGCGCCCACGCGGCACGCCAATCGGTCGACGGCGCGCGCTGGCCGGTGACGATCATCAGCGAACCGACGCGGTTCCACACCGGAACGCAGGCCTGGCGGATGAAGATCAGCCATTGCCACTGATCCTGGAAATCCCAGAAATCGATCATGCCGGCGCGGATCGAGGAATAGTTGACCTGGCTTAGATCGCCGGTCATCTGCTCGTAGGTCACGCCGACGCCCGCCGCGACCGCGTGCAACTCGTGGCGCATGTATTCGACATAGCCGCCAGCTTCGGCCGGCGTGGCGAAAGTGATTTCCTCGCCGGGTTCCAGGTAATCGACGCGGCCCGGCGCCAGGCGTTCGATCCGGCGATCGCCGTCCTTGCGCGTATCCTTGGCACCCGCGAGAGGCGACGCCGCCGCGCCCGCGTTCTTCTTGACGAAGGCCGCGAAGCACGCCGCGATCTTCTTCCGCCACATTTCGGCGTCCTGATAATCCTCGATATCACGCAGGCGGAGCGCGACCGGCGCGAAGATCGATACGCCGCGCGCCTGGCCGGGCCGATAAGGCCGGAAGACGTGGCATATCTCGGCCGCCGGCACGCGGCGGCTGACCGGCAGGCGCCGCGTGAAAACGACGGCGCTTTCGCCGGGATGTTCGTCGAACAGCCAATAGGCGACACGGCGTGCATCCGCGTCGTATTCGACGCCCTGGATGATCAAGCCGCCGTTCTCCAGCGCTTCGTTCTTCGACGAGTCGAGATAGTCGCCCTCCAGGATCTGCGTCTGAAGCGGCACTTTCAGTTTCCAGGACGACGGGCGCGGCAGGAAGCGGATCAAACCCTCGCCGGATTCGAACACCGTCTTTGCGAGCAGATCCTGCTGGCCGTAGAAATCGAGCTGGCCTTCCGGGTCGGCGTTGTCGACGAAGGAAGACCACGCCGACATCGCCGCCGCCTTGCGTTCGACTTCATCCTTGCCGGCGATCAAACGCGGCACGATGCCCGCCCCGATCATCTTCGCCGACAATTTGCCGACCGCCGACGCGGCGTGAGGGTTGTCGCGCACCAGACTGCGGATGCGCGACCGCATACGTTCGGCGCCGTGACCGATTTCGGCGTTGGCCGACGTGTTCGCCGCGCGCCAGCCTTCGGTCTTGCGGCCGTTGCCGGCGGCGGCATAGCCGCGCGCCTGTTCCAGCGCGAAACGCGCGGCGGCGCGGCGGGCCCCCCAGACGGGCGCCACGTATTCGATCGAGCGGTCGAACCAAGTCGATTTCATTTCAATCCCGCGCGAATGACACGTAGGACGACGACGCGCCGCCGGCTTGTTCGGCCTGCTTCGTCTTGAAATAGCCGAGCGCCTGGCGCAGCTCGGCAACCGAGCGATAGGTGATGCGCTTGCCCTCGATCTCGACCGTCAGCTCGCCGGAGGCGAGCGCGTCTTCGAGGGCGGCGATCGACGCGGCCGGATCGGCCATCAGGCGCGGCCCTTCCAAAAATCGTCGGCGGGCGGCAGCCACGCCGGCGTTTGCGGTTCGGCGGCGGCTTCGCGAACGGCGTTCGCCGGGGCGGGTTCGGGCATCGGGGCCGGCGCTTGCGGCGCCGCTTCGCCCGCGCGGGCGGCGAGGCCCGGCGTCCAATAGGCCGAGAGATCGGTTTGCGTTTGGCCGCCCGCGACGCGCCGCGCGACCAGATCGTCCCAATCGGATTCGGTCAGTGGGTCGGTCATGTGCCGCGCACCGGCGCGCGCGTAGACGGCCAGATCGTGCTGCTCGTTGCGTTCGTGGTGCTTCTTCCAGGATCGCGCGCCGCCCTTGTCGATATCGATATGCTCGGCCGTCAGCTGCTGCAGCCAGTTCTTGTCGCAACGCTCGTTGAAGCGCACGGCGCCTTTCGGCCACACGCCGTCGTCGTCGGGGCCCTCCAGCGTCAAGCGCAGCGCCGAATAAAGTTCCGATTTCAGATCCCAGGTGCCGACCGGCCACAACGCGACCTTTCCGACCTTGCGGCCGTTGTGGTCGACATCCTTCACCGACGGCGCGCCGAGCGGCGGCAGGCGCCAATTCGCGCGGCCGTCGAGCGCGAAGACGCGGCCCGACATCGCGTGACTGCGCACATAGCGATAGACGCTTTGCGTGGCGTAGCCCGTATCCACACCCCACCAATCGACCGGCCATTGGCGGCCCCAGGCGTCGGTCAAACGGCGGTCGATCACGGGATCGAGCTTGCGCCAGACATCGGCCTGTTCGGGATCGCCTTCGATGATGCCGAAATCGATCAGCGTCTGCCCCATGTCGCGATCGAAGCCCCAGATCGCCCATTCGAGGCGGCCGCCCTGCACGTCGACGGCGCCGGTCGTGAACAGGATGCCGGGCAGCAAGCGGCCGGCGGGATATTTCTCGCGGCGTTCGAACAGGCGCTCGTGATCGGGCGCCTCGCCGTTCTCCTCGTAGGCTTCGCCGTAGATCTGCTGCCACAGCGCCTTGGCCAGCGCGGGTTTACCCTTCGCCTTGACGATGCGATCGATCCAGGTGTCCCACGACACGAATAGCGAATAGGCCTGCCAGATCGCGAAGCCGGGATCGCGCCCGGCGGCGAGGCCGCGCGGGCCGCCGTCGCGCTGGCGCCAGGCGATCGCTTCTTCGCGCGTCAACGCGACGGGCGGCGGCGGGTTGGCGGTGCCGCCGTCGTAGGTCTTGATCCACCAGCCGCCGCGCACCATCGCTTCCTGGTGCTTCTCCTCGATCACGCAGCCACTGCCCGACGCGCAGACGAAATAGGCGCCGTAGGGCTTCGCGGCGCGCTCGATCTTCAGCGCCTTGTGCGTCAGGATTTGGAACGTGTCGCAATGCGGGCACGGCACGTAGAGGCGGCGGCGGTCCGACAGATCGTAGAGATCGGAGATGCGGCAACCGATCTTCTGGCCGTTCTTCTCGACGCGCGTGCCGGGCGCCGAGATGAAGATCGATTTCGGGCCCTTCTTGTCCCAGGCGAGGCCGCGCGTTTCGCCCTGCTCGATCGGATCGCCGCGCCCGTCGACATCGGCGGGGTATTCCGCGATTTCCTCGTACACGCGCAAGCGCGCCGAGATCATCTGCAGGCCCTTCGACGAATTGGCGCCCGTGATGACGCCGAAGCCGCCGGAGAATTTTTTGAACGTCGCCGTGCTGCTGTTTTCGTCGCGGCTGTTGGTGTCACGCATCTTGCGCTTCAGCGCCGGCGTGGCGTCGACCGTCGGCTGGAACTTGGTCTTGTTGTATTTCGACCCTTCCTCGATCGACGGCAGGACGATCAGGAACGGTGACGGTTCGCGGTCGATCGAAGCGCCGACCGCATTGACGCCGCCTTCGGACTTCGCGGTCTGCGCCGAACCCTTGACCGTGACGGTGCGCGCGGGGTGATCGAACCCCATGCAATCCATCATCTCGACCAGATAAGGCGCGCGGTCGTTCTTCCACTTGCCGGGGAAGGGCGAACCGGACTCGGCCGCGACGTAACGCTCCTGCTCGGCCCATTGCGAAACGCTGACGCGCTCGGGCGGCGTGGCGCCGGCGGCGAAGCCGGCCAGCAGCACCGACAAGCCGAGCGCGCAGCCCAGCAGCTTACGCGGCGTCGGCATCGGCTGCGGCATCGAGCTTGGCGACGTTTCGCTGGACATTCTCGGCGATCTCCATCAGCAGCGCGCGGTCCGCATCTTCGATCGCGGCCAGCACGCGGTTGAAATCCGTTTCGGCGCTCAACGTCATCGCGAGATCGCGGCGGCGCGCCGTCAGCGCTTGCTGCAGCGCCTGGCCGATCGCTTCGCCCGCATCCCGCACGCTCGCCGTGTCGCACAACTCGCCCCGGCGCTGGGCGTTCTGCATCGATCGCGCGTCGGCGTCTTCGCGCGCTTTGCGCGCTTCGGCCTCGGCGCGGGTTTCGATCTTCGGTCCGTCCGGCTGCGTCGACGGGGCGGCGGGGGCTTCGACTTCGCCGCCGGCCAGCATCTTGTCCGCGAGCTCGACCAGGATTTTCCCGTCATCGCGAAGTGCCGGCGCGGTCAGCTTCCCCGTCTTGATCAGCTTCGTGATGTAAGACGGCGCGCATCCGCGATGCTCGGCGTAGGCCGATTTATTCAGGATGCGCGCTTCCATGGCGATTTCACCGGGGTTAACCGGCTTCACCTCGCTTCACCTAAAATTTTCACCGGCTACTGGCGAACTCGCGGACGTCTGCCGCCCGTATCCTGCGGAGACGGGGGAAGGACCCAAAGGGGGGTGGGGTGGCGAACGGCGTTCGTGAGGGGCCAGAACGACGACGCCCGCCGCGGCGGGGCCGGGCGGGCGCGATTCGTCAGGATGCCTAGGTATAGGCCCGCGAAATGCAGACCGTCAAGCCCCGTCGTCGCGCTGTGGTTTCGGATCGTAGTGCGCGATCAGCCGTTGCACCGCGTAGACCAGCCCGCGCGTCACCCGGCGCGGATCGACATCGTGCGCGGCGGCGAAGTCCTTCAGCAGCTTGCCCTCGCAGATGCAATGCACGGCGGCCGCGACGCGGAACGGCTGATGATCGTTGATCGGCGCGTTGTCGTCGTCTTCGAGATACACCCACATCGATATCGCCGTGCATGCGTCGTCGAACCTGCGCCGCGATCCCACGCGCCCGCCTGGATCCTCGCGATTGCGGATCGACGTGTCGACGCGCACGCGCATCGGATTGATGATCGCGACGGCGCCGCCCGAATTCGCGGCTTCCCAATCGCGGCGGAACAGCTCGCACGCCCGAAGCGCGGCGATCGGTAGATTGCCCTTGTAGACCTGCCGCTCGATCCCATAGCCGAAGCGCAACGCGCGGCCCGACAACTCGTTGCGCTTGTCCGGCTCGACCGGCACGACGCGCGCGACATGATGATCGGCGATATTGGCGGTCAACGGATCGCGCGACGGACGGCGCAAGCGCCCTTCCTTCTCGGCGCGCTGTTCGGCGAGCCATGCGCGTTGCCGGGCGACGCCGTCGGGCATCGCCGCGCGTTCGGGCTTGGCGAAATCCCCCAGCGCGAATCCGGTCCCGATCTCCTCGACGTTCCGTTCCATCTTTCTCTCCTCCAATTTTCATTGGAGGGTTTGGAGAGTTTGGAGGGTTCCCCTAGAGCCTCGCACGAGTCAGCCCGGCCCGAGCCACTCACGCGGGGGAATACGGCAACCCTCCAAACCCTCCCTACCCTCCAGAAACCCTCCGGCGCCGCCGCCGCTGGCGCGCGCGGAATGCGGCGGCGGCATATCGCGGCGGTGTCGTCATGCGTGGCGCGCGCGTCGTCATCGCGTATCGCCGTAATCGTCTTCGGATTGCGGGCCGGGATCGGCGCCGCTGGCGGCGGCCTTGTGGCTGGCGCGCGCGTCGCGCAGCGCCTGCAGCCGCTTGTCGTCGAACATCAGATCGACGTAACGGATCGTGCCCTTCTTGGCCTTGGCGATCGGCCCTTCGCCCGAGGCGTCGCGCGCCGTGCGCTTGACGATCTCGCGCCCGAACCCGGTCAGCGACATGGGATCGACGCCGTTCGCCGGGCACCAGAGCTTTTCGTAGACCTCGTACAGCTCGGTCGCCCCGATATCGAACCCGGGGGCCGGCAGCAGCAGGTCTTCGACGAAGCGCGACAGGTGATCGCGCTCCGCCCGGTATTCGTCGGTCGCTTGGACGACGCTGTCGGGCGGCGCCAAGCCGATCTCCCGCCATTCCATGAAACCGAGCAGCGCCCACGCCAGAATGCCGTCGGCTTCGGCGCGCAGCTTTTCCTTCAGGTGCTTGTCGCGCTCGGCTTTCGGAATCTTCACCGGCCAATCGATCAGGCGGATGCGCCGCCAAATGCCGTCGTCGGTGCCTTTGATCGCGGGCTTGCCGTTCAGATAGATCACCATCTTGAACTGCGGCAGGAAATCGATCTGGCCTTTGAACAGATCGCGCACCGTCACGATGTCCTCGCCGGTCAGCTTCTTGACCTGGCCTTCGGCGAGCTTCTCGTTCTCCTCGGCCTCGGAGATATAGACCAAGCGCCGCCCGGGCAGCCGCGCCAGCTCGGGCCGCGGGCCGGAGCCGCTGCGCTGCGCGTCCTGGCGGATCGATTCGATCGGCAACGGCGTGGCGTAGTCGCCGATCGCGAACGCCAAGGCCTCGTAGAACGTGCCCTTGCCGTTCGCCCCCTTGCCGAGATTGAGGAACAATTCCTGCTCGGCGGTCGAGCCCGTCAGCATGTACCCGGCGACGCGCCGCAGATAGGCGCGCATCGCCTCGGGCGGCTGCACGCGCGCCAGGAATTTATGGAACTCGGGTGCCGCGGCGGCGACCGCCGCTTCCAGTGCCGCGCGATCGAAAGCGTTCTCGAAAATCGCCTTCGGGAATTTCGCCGCCGCCTTCAGCGTGATCAGATCGTCGCGCGCCGGCGCGCGCGCCACGAAGGGCAACGCGCCCTCGGCCGGATCGACGCCCGGGATCAGCAATTCGATCGTCGCGTCGGCCGTGTTGAACAGCCAGTGATGCGCGTCGACCTGGTCGCGCTTGACGAACAGATGCGGCCGCGCCTCGCCCAGCATCGCCGTCAGCTTGCCGGTGTTGCCGCTGGTGTTCGCGTGCTTGCGCAAACTCTCGACCCGCGCGTCGTGCAGATTGGCGACGCGCGTCAGATATTCCTTCTCGGTCTCTTTCAAGCGCTGTGGGACCGAATCGTAATCGGGCCCCTCCAGGTTCAGCGCGTTCGCCTCGTTGCGGATGGCGATCGCGACCGACTGCGCGGCTTTCTGCGCTTCGTTCGGCCCCAGCTCGCGGTCCCAGCGCTGGCCGTCCCAGCGCATCCAATCGCCTTCCTGCAGGAATTTGAAATCCTGGCCGACGCGCCGGATGAAACGCTCGGCATTGCCGATATCGTTGCGCGCCAGGCGCGACAGCGGCAGGTCCAGAGGCCCCGTGCCGTCATGCATCGACCCCGCCGCCGGCGGCACCAGCCGCGCCGCGCGGATCCGCGCGCGCACTTCGTCCATCGCCGCGTTGTCGTCTTGCTTCGTATCGTCGCTCACGCGCTCACCGCTTCCGCCGGCGCTTTCGCGTCCAGCATCGAATTGAAATCGTGCCCGTCCTCGGGCCGCGCGATCGACACCGTCAGCCCCATCCGGATGAAGCGCGTCGTCGCCCGGCGCAGCAGCGCTTCGGCCAAGGGCGGATCGGCGTTGTCGGCGTCGGCCAGCAGGATCAAGCGCTTCGTGCCCGGCGGCGGCACCAGGCCGGGCTTGGCCATGTCGGGGATCTCGCTTTCCAGATGCGGCCACGGCTGGCGCTTGGCATAGGCCGCCAAGGTTTTCGGATCGTCGCCCGCGCGCCTTGCACCCTGCCCGATCCCGGCCCCCGCGATATTGCCCAGCGACAGCGCCGCCCAAACCGAAAGATCGGGCCGCGCTTCCATCACCGACAGGCAGGTTTCGATCCCTTCGCCGAACGCCATTTCCTCGGCGGGCGGACATAAGCGCACCGCCCCGCCCCAGGCGCGGCCGACCATCTTCTTGGCCGGCAGGCGTTCGCCGTCGTCGGGGGCGAGCAACACCAGCTTCGCGGCACCGTCCGGCTGCAAATAGGTTTGATGCGCGCCGATCACGCGCCGGTCCGGCAATTGGATCAAACCGAATTGCGCCGGAAACCGGCCGAGCAATTCCGGCGCGTCCGCGCCCTCGCGCGTGTACCAATAGGGCAAGGCGGGATGGCAGCGCAGCGCCTCGGGTGCCGCGATTCCGATACGTCGCGCGCGATGATAGGCCTCGACCGGCGTGCCGATCGCCGGCACGCTTTCGCGCCAGCGCTTCATTGCCTTGGCGATCTGTTCTTCGTGTTCCGCGGCATCGTCGGCCGGGCGGCGCTGGACGACTGGCGCGAGGGGCTTGGCCGCGCGCCGCGCCTCGCCCGGCACGTCCATGCCGGCGGCGAAGGCGAGTTCTTTAACGGCCGTAACGAAATTCTCGCGGTTATGCCGCATGCGGAATTTGAACGCATCACCCTGCGCGTTGCAGCCGAAGCATTTGAACGTCCCGCGATCCTCGGACACGTAGAAGGACGGGTTGCGCTCGCCATGGAACGGGCAACAGCCTTTCATCTGCCGCCCCGCGCGCTTCAACGGCACGACGCGGCCGATCAGATCGACGATGGACGTGCGCGATCGCACGTCGTCGACGAACCCGTCGGGAAAACGGAACCCGTTGCCGGTCATGCCGCCCCCCGTTGAGGGAATTCCGGCGCGCTGCTACGCTGCGCACCATGAAGGAACGGCCGGAAATATCGATGTTCGCGGGCGCGATCGAACTCGCGAAACTCCTGATCCCTATTGCCATCGCGACGGCGATCGGCTGCGCGCTGGTTGCCGGCGCGATCGGCGCCTTCGACTACTGGTTCGACCCGAAGATCAAAATCGGCGAGCGCCTTCAGGCGAGCGCCAATCTGGTCGGTGCGGCACTCGGCGGCATTCTTGGTGCTAGCGGTGCAATCGTCGCTCTCTGGTTTGAACGCGCTCGCGAAAGGGATCGGCAGCTCGAGAAGCAACGTACGCTGGAGATCGCGATCGTCCACAGTGCCATAAACGATTCTTTCTCCAGCTGGCTTTTTCTTATCGACACGATGCTGCGAGGTTACAGGATTGGCTCGCCGCGCGGTCTCGCTTTGGTGATCACAATTGGACTTGAGGACCCGCTGGATATTGACGACGAGGAATGGCGGCAAATCCGCTTCGACCTCCATCATCAGGCGGTAAGACTTCGTGCAATCCGGAGACAACGAGAGGCACTGCTGAAGAATGCCAAAGCCGTTCTTTCTCCGAACCTCACCCTCTTGCCGGAGCATATCGTCGAGAACGCGATTTCCGCCGAGTTTCTTCTCCTTAGTAACGTAGCTTTGCTCTTGAATTCGATATCGCTGATCATTCGCGAGACGCCGAGTTACAGCGACCGCACCGGCATCGGCGCTACGGCAGATCGATTGGGCCGTCTGGCCGATGCCCTCGTGAAGAAGTCCCCTCACGCTGAAACCGCCGGCACTATTCGATAAGTCAAACATCGAGATCCACTTAACCGACCGCGGCCAGGACTTCGTCGATCGAGCCGCAGATATGCTGGCCCATCAGCGCCATCAATTCGGGTTCCTCGTGATCTTGCGTCAGAATGATCAGCCGCTTGCGCGCACCGGCGAACCAGCCGCCTTCAAGATGCGCCGAACGGCCGCAGGGCAGAACCAGCACGCAAGTGTCCGCCCATTCCATCGCGCGGAAATCGGACAGATAGCCTTGGCATGCGCGCGGATGCGCCAGCATGGCGCGATATTCTTCGACGGTCGGTTTGCGGCCTTGCGGCCCGGAGACCTCCTCCCACCCGAACCCGGCGCCGTTCGGCGGGTTCTTGAAATCGTAAACCTCATGCCCCGCCGCGCGCAGCGCGTCGACGACGCGCGGTTGGATCATGTTCTTCCAGCTGCTCGCCACATAGATGCGTGCCATCACCCTCTCCCCTTTTCGAACTTCCCCACTTGGTTTCCCCAGCTCGTCCAGCCGGGCCAAACTTGCGTCGCGAACAGCTCGAGATAGGGCCCGCGCACCAGCGCTTCGATCCGCGCGTATTGGCCGTCGGGCTTGCGGCTATGTTCGCGCGCCGGCTCGTCGAAGAACTCGGGCACGTCCTTGCGCAACCGGCGCGGCGAGCCGCGCTTGAACAGGAAGCACAACTCCGTTTCCTTGCGCGTCCATTTGCCGAGACCCGGCTTCGCGCGGCCGTTCTTCGATCGCTTGCGCCAGTTGAAGATTTTGGTCGAATACTTAAGGCCCCAATGCCGGGCCAGATCGAACATCTGTTCGATATGCGGATCGATCACCCACAGGAACACCGCGCAATCGCGCGCCATCACGTCGCGCACCGGCAACAGCTTCAATGTCGCGACGTCGTGGGTTTCGTAGCGCCCGCCTTTGGCGCGCGTCGGGGCCGAGAGTTTTCCCGACCACGATTCATAGGCCCAAGGCGGATCGATCAGGATCGCGCCGAACTTGCCGGATGGCAGCGCGGCGAACGGCGTTCGCTGAATCATGGCGCTACCGGTCCCCGGGCGGAAGCGACGCCTCGGCGAAGTTCTGCCCGGCGAGATAGGGTGCCCGCGCCTTGGCCGACGGCATGGTCCCGCACGCCGCATGCACGCGCGCCATCGCGCGGTCGACGTCGTCCAGCGTGCCGCGCACCAAGCCGCGCAGCTTCGCCGCGATCGCCCTTCCCGGCTCGCCCAGCGCGTCGGCCGCGCGCACGCATTCGGCGATCGTCTGGATCTGGTGCTTGTGCATGGCGCTAAGCCTCCATCGTGAAGGGCGGCTTCTTCATCAGCGCGCGCTTGTCGTTCGCCAAGGCGAGCAACCCGGCGAGATCGACATTGCGCCGCCCGTCGATCCGGAATTTCCCGTCGGGCAAGCGCGCCACGATCACGTCGCGCCCGCGCAGGAACTGGATCAGCGGCTCGGCCGACGACACGCGCGTGTCGTCGAAGGGGGCCGGCGGCAAGCCCGTATCCTTGCGCGGGGCGGGCGTGGGCACGAAATTCCCGCCGCCGATTTCGGGTTGCGCCCAGGCGGCCGATATCCGGCGAACGCCGTTCGCCGGCTTGGCATGACGCGGGCCTTTCGGGCGATCGGGCAGCGCCAAGCGCTTGCGCAGCGCGTACAGCGTCGGTTCGCTGATCTTGTGCTTGGCGATGATATCGGCCGTCGACAGCGTCAGCCAATCGGCGCGCAACGCGGCTTCGTCGACAACGTGGCCCGTGCCGCGGATGACGATCATTCCCGGGGGCAAAGTCGATTCCGCCGCCGACCCCGGCGGAATGGATTGCGTGGGTAGGCGGCCGTCGCGCATGCGCGCGGCGTCTTGGTCGGCCTCGCTCGCGCGCGACGCTGCCTTTGCCGGCGGTTTCCCTTGGGCGCTGCGGTCGTTCGGCGCGATGTCTTGATCCCGCTCCAGCTCGGCCGCCAGGGCGACCAAATGCGGGATCATCGTTCGGATGAATCGGGCGTAGGCCGGGTGTGTCATCCCGCCGCCGCTTCCGCGCGGACCAGGCCGCGCTGCCAGGTTTCGAAATCGAGCCTCAGATCGTCGAGCCGCGCGACGAATTCGGCGTCCTTGATCGCCTCGGCGGGAATGCCGTCGGCGTGGACTTGCGCCCAATCGCAGGCCGGTTCCCACGCGGCGGCCAAATCGATCAGCGCGTGCGGATCCGCACCGCTCGCCATGCGCATCCCGGTCGGCCGATGCGTCAAACGCAGCCACAATTCGGCGTCGGTTTCGTCGACCGCCGGATGGATGGCGAAGGCGCCGCGCACCATCGCGCCGGGAACGTCCCATGTCACGCCGTCGAACCCGACGGCGATCAGATGCGCGTAGCGCCATGCGGGATGCGCGATCGGGCCGCCCGCACCGCGCATCGTCAGCTCGTACGCTTCGATCTGCTTCGCCCGTTGCGCGTTCATGGCCGCGCCCCCGCGTCGCGCTTCAACGCGCGCACATGCGATGCGGCCTCTTCCTCGCCCAGCGCCTGGGCGATTTCGGCATAGACGCCGGCCAGATGTGCTGGCACCCACAACGGCACGCGCCGGCGCACCCGCGTCACGAATTCGTCGTCGACCTGCGCCACCGTGCGATGACCGAAATCGATCCAGGAGGGATCGCCGTGAAACCCTTTGATCAACTTGCGGCCGCCGGCGAGCTCGATCATGCCGCGTCCCCTTCCCCGAAAAAGGCTCCGCCGATCGCGTGACCGGCGGAGCAGTTCAGGGAGGAAACGCCCAAGGCAGACAAGTTGCCGAGCTCGACGGCATCAGATGTCGCACCTTGCGTCCGGCAACCCGTGCCGGACTTCGTGGCCACCTGCTTGGCGCGGGTGGCGATATCGTACCAATCCTGCGAAAGGCGGATGCTCATGCCCGGGCCCCCGCATCCAGATCGCGCGACAGCGCGGAAAGCTTTTCGATCGCCTCGGCGATCTCGCGCTGCACGGCGAGGCGCTCGTGCTGCGCGACCTTGCCGTCCGCGACGGCGACCAGCACGGCGCGCGACACGTCGCCGACTTCCGACATCGCGTCGGCCAGCGCCACCAGCGGGGCGCGCGCTTCGTGCGCGGCGCCCGCCGTCAATTCGCGCAAACGCGCCTTGTAGACTTTGAGGATCGGCGCGCTTTCGCCCGTCGCGTTGACGAAGGCGGCGTCGAGCGCCAAGGCCTGCGACAGGTTCGGCTCGTTGTCGAGATCGGGATCGGCGAAGCGCCGGATCAGCGCGTCGCTTCGGCCGATCGCCGTCCCGGCCGACAGGCCGAGCGCGCCCAGGATCTTGGTGCAGGCCCCGGCCCAGCTGATCGGATGGCGCGGTTTGATCGCGGTCATGCGCGCACCGCGTCGGAAAGAAGGTGTTCTCTCACACCGTCACGCCTGGCTGTCCGGCGTTCGCCCGGGTCGATCGCTCTCTGCCGCCCCCGGCTCGCAGAAGGGTTCCGTGCCGCCTTCGTGTCCAGTCGCGTCACCCCAAACCGCTCCGGACCTCGGGATTCAAAAACCGCCGCGCGTTTATAGTCGCCGCGCGCGGCGCCGGCGTTCATCGTCCGCGCATGGATGACGGGCAATTCCATTTCGGCGCGACCCTCACGCATTGGCCGGCACCCCGCCCTTCTCGGCCCCGGCCTCGGCGGGGCGCGCGGGTGCCCCGGTTTTGCGCCGGGCAATCGCCGCCAGAACTTCGTAGGTCACACCGGCGATCCGGCGATCGACGGCCGCAGCGACGATGTCGGGCCAGGCTTCGGCCGGAATGCTGTCCCTGAAACGCCAAGCCCGGACGCGCGACTGCGGACGCCCGATATCCCGGGCCAGCGTCGCGGCCGAGGGCTCGGGCCAAAGGCGAATGATCTGGTCGAACCGTTCCATGATGGAACGTAGCGTTACATTCCTTAACGGAACGAGTCAAGCCCAAATGGAACGGCCCGAGCGTTACGTTTTTCATATGACAGACGGAACCGATTCGAAACCCTCGGCCGGCCTTGGCGAACAGACCCGGGGCTTCATCGCCGAGGGCGACCCCGAACGCCCGGCGGGCAAGGGCGAGCGCTTGGCCATGGCGATCCGCTCCCGTTACCGCTCGACGGCCGATTTCGCCCGCGAGGCCGGGATCCCCGAAGGCCTGGTCCGCCAGCACATCCACCGCTCGACGATCCCGTCGAAATACCTGCCGACCTATACCCGCTTCCTGAAACAGTCGGCCGACTGGCTGCTCGAGGGCCGCGGGTCCGCGGTGATCGAGCCGTTCGCAGGGGGCGGGACGACGCCGATGTTCGCCGCAGGCGGCGGCGACGTGCCCGACATAATGCCCGCGCGGGTCGATAAAAACTTTGACCTGATCGTCGGCAGCCCGCCTTACGCGATCGAGGCCAAGAAGCCGGTTGTCCCGACCATGACGACGGCCGATTACAAGGCGTATCTGCAAACCTTCCTTCAGCAGATCGCCACCATGGGCGCCCAACGTTTCGCGTTGACCGTTCCCAAGGGTTTCGACCGCGAGGAGCTGCGGCGGGCGCTGACCGATTTCACCGTCACCTTCGTCGATACCGCCGGTCCGACCGATATGGTCTTAGCCGTGCCCGTGAAAACCGAAGCGGTCGAGGTGGCGTCGAACGAGCCGCTGGTCGGCGCGCGGGACCTGCCGGTCTACGGCGTGGCGCAAGGCGGCGCCGGCGCGCTGCAGATCGACGCGAGCCCGATCGAATATGTGAAGCGCCCCGCTCCGCTTTTGGGCGTGAAGGACGCCTTCGCTGTATACGTCGTCGGCGACAGCATGTCCCCGGCCTACGAGCAGGGGGATTTGATACTCGTCCACCCCGGCAAGCCGATCGAACGCGGTCTTGACGCGCTGCTCTGCGACGCCCCCGAGCATGGCGAATGGCGCGCGATCGTGAAGCGCGTCGACAATTGGACGGAGAAGGTCTGGCGGTTGACGCAGTTCAATCCCAAGAAATCCTACGAAGTTCCAAAGAGCGAATTTCCAAAAGCTTTCCGGATCGTGGGCAAGTACAATCGCCGGTAATGCGCTCGATCCTCGCCGCTCTCGCCCTGCTCGCCTTCGCCGCGCCCGCGATGGGGCAGGATGTGTCGTCGACGCGCGAGTTCGGCGAATGGAAGTTGACCTGCAAAATCGACGGCATGACCGACAAGACGACATGCTCCCTCTACAATTTCGCCAAGGGCCGTACGCGCCTACAATTGCCGCCGCCGATCCTGTTCTGGCGCGACTGGCCGCGCGGGCCCGATATCGTCATTGTTGAAGAGGCGGTCCGCGATCAGGGCGCATGGTTTCGCGTCGGCCGCAATGCGCCGGCGCCGCTCATTCCTTGCGACTATCGGAAGGCTAGCTACTGCGCCGCGAGCGTCAGCGACGGGAATCGTTTGCCCGCGGAAATCGAAGCGGGCGCCGAAACGGCACTACTGCGGGTCGGCACGATCGATGCGGGCGAGGATTGGGTATTCGATTTAAGCAGTCTCGCCGAAGCGCGCGCCGAGCTACGCCGTCTATCAGCTGCGATACCGGCACCGACGGCGAATCCGGCGCGCGAAAATCGGGCCACCCTTCTCGCCGCCTATCGCGTGGCCGAACAGCGCTGCGAAACCCTGCCGCGTGCGCAAATACTGACGTGCAAAGCGGCTTGGGCGGATTGCGTGAAGACGGACCCGCCGACGGAAGCGGCGCTAGAAACCTGCCTCGCCAAATCGCGCAACGACGCGAAGGGCATCGCCGCCCGAACGTCGGCGCGCTAGCCCCTCGCGAACGCCGTTCGCGAGGGGTCAATAGCGGCGGTTACGCTGCGAATTTTTCGTAGGTATTTTCATCCGTCTTGAGAAGGTCGATACCCATCGGATACGTCGCCGACGGCACGCACTTCTTTGCAAGGTCCGCGACCGCCGGGCTCATATCCAGGTTGAGATTCTGGACGACGAGCATGCGGACGACCAGTTCGGCGGTCTGGTCGATCGCCACCTCGCCCCGCTCCCAACGGCCAATCGACTGCGCGTCGCGCTGCAATACGGACGCGAGTTCGGCTTGCGTCATTCCCATTTCGGTGCGCAGGAATCGCAGTTCCTTGCCCGTCATACCGGCCGGACGATCAACGATCGACTTGGCAATGGCCTTATGCAAGCCATTGACGTTCGGGATTTCGTACACCTTTTCCCCGCTGTCATCGACCATCGGCGGCAGGCCATGGATCTCGACATTATCCAAGCCGCACTGGGTGTAGCGAAACGTGCTCATAGCTTTAGTCTCCCTTTGTAATTCCCCACCAGAACGAACATCACTACCCGTCTTCGTCCACCCACATCACCGTCAGAACCTTTACGCCGCAATCGGGCAGCGGGATAACGACGATCCGGATTTTTCGCCCGTTCGAGTTCGGGGTAGTCCCTTCCATCTGGTACTTGTAGTGCACCGGTCGCGTGGATTTCTCCCCTGGCGCGTGAACATAGCCGTGCTTAAGCACATGCAAAATGTCACCCGTCAGCAATCCCCGATCTTCCATCCTCGCAATCGCATGACCCGTCCAAACCAAACTGAAGTGATCTTCGCGCGCTTTCGTGCGAATCAACTCCGTCGCTTGGCCAGGCGATAACAGGACTGGAACAGGTGGGCTCATGGCGGCGACCATGTATCACGGTGATACATGAGGTCAAGTTAGTATTCGCCACGGGGTCTTAAAGGCCGCTTAAAGCAATCCCGCTGTGACATTTTCGCAAGGTGACGGCGGGAACAAAACCCCCGCGAACGGCGTTCGCGGACACATGGAACGTTTCGTTCCATTTTTAGATTGACCGTCTCCGTTCCATAATGTAACGCTTCGTTCCGTCACAACCGGCGGAGCGGAACGCGATGTCACACCCCACCAACCACGCCCCGGCGAACGCCGTTCGCCAAGCCGTCCATCCGATGGCGGCCGAGATCGCCGGCGCCATGGCCCAGCTGATGGTCAAGAACGGCGAAGCGGTGACGCGCGACCAGCTGCTCGACGCGGGCTTCACCCCGGCCGAGTTGAACGAACACGGCGAGGCCGCGCGCGCCGAGGCGGCGAACCTGATCAAGCGCAAGGCCCCGCCCTATGACGCCTTCTGGCCCGAGCCGAAGGAGAAGGATCGCGTCGTTCGTCGGCGCAAGGCGCGCGACACCCGCGTGGCCGCGCGCAAGGCCCGCGTGAACATCGCCGGTCACCTCCTCGATTCCGCCAACCCGCCGCGCATCGACGACACGCACGAACGAAATCCCGATCCCGCTTGGCGGCGCATCAGCATCCCGAAGCCGGAAGGTGCGGCATGAGCGGACAGAAACTGCGGCCGTTACCGGCGGGCCCGTGGCGGGTCCATGAGGAAAATTATCCCGCAGGTAAATACAGCGATGGTTCGGGCGAGTACGGCGAGCATACGAGCATTGAGGTGATTGCCGCCGACGGCACCCAAGTCGTCAGCTTCATGCGGGCCGACCCGGATTTGCGCGCCATTGCGTATGCCGTCGCATCAATCCCTGATCTTCTCGACGCCGGGTTATCCGCGATCAACGAACTGCGCGGCCTTCAGATGGGTGTGCAACTCGCCAGCCTGTCGGCCGTCACTCGCGGCTTGATCGAGCATCAAGCGATGAAGCTCGAGGCCGCGCTGAAAAAAGCCGGGAACGTGGCATGACCCCCGCCCCGTTGACCGAACGGCAGATCGATCTGCTCGACGCGGCGGCCAGCTTCGTCGGCTTGGCGCGCGACCAGCTGGCGATGGATCGCCGCTCGACCTTCCGCGCCGATTGCTATCTCGACGCGATCGCCCGCGCCCGTTCCACCGGCGCGTTCGATCCCGATCCCGGCCGCGTGGCCGACGTGTTCGATACGCTCGACGATATGTGGGGCGGCTTTATGGGGCGCGGGGGTCGCACATGAACCGCCCCGCTTCCGATCTGCAGCTGGGCGACCGCGTCGCCTTCTCCATCGGCCCGCGCTACGGCCGGATCCTGCGGCTTTACGACAGCCCCACCGGCAAGCCCGATTTTTACGCGCTGATCCGCGCCGACGACGGTTGCCTCGACGCGCGGCCGGTCGCCGACCTCGCCCTCGCCAAACCGATGAAAGGGAACGCCTGATGTTCGGTCTTCGCGCCAAACCTCGCAAGCCCGCGATCGTGTCCGCGCGCGACGACGTGCCGCTGGCCGTCGTCGTCAGCTTCGATCCCTACGCTTTCGATCCCTCGACGAAGGCGACGCGCCTCGGCGTCGTGATCGAAGACGGCGAAACCCGCGAACCGCTCGGCGCGCGTTCCTTGCGCGACGCCGCCGCCTGGCTCGACCGCCACGGCTTCCGCTTCGCCGGCGTGACCGGCGTCTGGACCCGCCACTGACATCGCCCCGGCGAACGCCGTTCGCCTTCTCCCCTTCCCGCAAAACCAGGAGACACCAATGCCCGACGGCAACGTCACCGCGCCCAAGCAGGCCGACGCGAAAGCGGCCGAGCAGACGCGCCGCACCCTCGCCTTCGACCAGATCGTCCGGTCGTCGCTGAACCCGCGCAAGCATTTCGATCCCGCCGCGATCGCCGATCTGGCCGACAGCATCGCCAAGATCGGCTTGCTGCAGAACCTGACCGTCCGCCCGCATCCCAAACTTCCGGGCAAGTTCGAACTGATCGCGGGCGAGCAGCGCCACCGCGCGATCGAAAAGCTGATCGCCGAGAAGCGCGCGAAGCCGGACGACCAATGGCCGGTCGCGGTCAAGGAACTCGACGATTTGACCGCGATGGCCGTGGCCCTGGCCGAGAACGTGGCGCGCAACGAATTGACGCCGCTGGAGGAAGCCGAGGCCTTCAAGAAGATGATCGAGCTGGGCGCCACGACCGACACGCTGGCGTCGCGCGTGGGCAAGACCGTGCGCTTCGTTCAGCTGCGCTTGGCGCTGGTGAAGGATCTGTCGGCGAAGGCGCTGGCGGCGCTGCGCGAGGGGCGAATCACCCTGGAACACGCGCGCGAACTGACCAAGGCCCCGGCCAAGCGCCAGGATTCGATCCTCGATCGCATCGTGCCGCCGGGCAAGAAGATCGACGATCCCGACGACGCGTTCAGCTACGAGGATATCGTCACCGCCGAACATCTGAAGGCGGAGCTGCGCCGCGACTGCGTGCCGGCGCGCGTCGCGTTGTTCGATCCGAAGCTCTACAAGGGCAAGGCGACGGTCGATCCCGACGACGGCGAGAAATTCTTCGAAGACCCCGACGAATTCGCCAAGCTGCAGAAGGCGGCGATCGAAGCCAAGGGCAAGGAGCTGGCGAAGGCGTGGCCCGCCGGCGTCGAATTCGTCGGCGACCACGATTGGAACGCCGAGCAACTCGCCAAGGGCGAACTGCCCCATGGCTGGAAGAATGCCAGCAAGGAGACGATCGCGGCGGGCAAGGCGGCGGCGTTGTTCGGGGCGCATGACGGCAAGTTCGTCGTCGTCGAAGGCGTGGTGAAGGCGAGCGATCGCGCCGAAACCCACGACGCGCTGCCCGGCGTGCCACAGCCGAAGAAGATCGCGGGTGCGGCGGCGCCGGCGAAGCCCGAGGAAATCCCCGTCGGTGCTGCGCGCGAGGCGCTGGTCGTCCGCACCCATGCGCTTCAAACCGCCGTCGCCGCCGACGTGAACCACGCGAAGCGCTTGGTCGTCCTGGCGCTGCTCGGCGAGTCGGATATCGCGCGGATCAAAGGCGACAGCCGTGACGCGATGGGTTTCTCGGGATCGATGATCCCAGCACCCGCCGTCGACGACGCGCTGAAGGCCTTCGCGAAGCTCGGCATCAAGGAGAATCTCGACGGCGAGAAACTCTGGGCGGCGATCATGACGCTGGGGCCCAACCAGCTCGACCGGTTGTTCGCCAATCTCGTGGCGTCGAACGTGTCGGTCGAAAGTAATTATGCGAGTCATTGCTGGGCGCCGGACGACGAACTCGCGATCGCGCGCAGCGTCAAAGCGAACCCGGCGCTGAATTTTCAGATCGGCGAGGAATTCCTCGGCCGCCTGAAGAAGGGCCAGCTGCTGCGCATCGTCGCGGATCTGAAGCTGGAGGGCGACCCGCGCTTCGCCAAGGGGGCCGACGCGCTGACCGGCACAGTGATCCGCAAGATCATCCTCGACGCCGGCGACAAGCTGAAAGGCTACGTGCCCGTCTGGTGCCGCTTCGTGCCCGAAGCCGAAATGAAGGCGGCCCTGAAGGCGACGCCGAAGATCGACGCCACCGAGGCGAAGAAAACGATCGCCGCCGTCGCCAAGGAGAAGCCGGCGGCCACGGCCAAGGCGACCGCCAAGCCGAAACCCGCGCCGAAGCCGAAGGCGAAAGCCCCGGCCAAAGCGAAATCCAAATCGAGGGGGAAGTGACATGGCCGAACAGTCGATCTTTATCAGAGGCCTGATCGAACGCGCGGCCAACCTCGATCGGGCTGCTCACGCCGGTCACGCGCGTGCGATGCGCGAGGCCGCACGCGACCTGACGAATCTGTCGTCGAAGATCGCCCAACTCTACCAGATCCTCGGCGATCGATTGATGGGCGACCCCTCGCCCGCCAGCGACGCGGAAATCCAGCGCGCGCTGGACTACGCCGCAGACACCGACCGCTTCGATCCCGACTTCCTGCCCTGGCCGAAGCCGGGGGCGGAACCCGCCGGCGCCACCGACGCGGAGAAGCCGGCATGAAACTCATCATCGAACGCGCGGCGCTGCTCGCCGCCCTCGACGCCACGGCCGATGCGGCCGCGCGCGAAGACACGATCCCGATCCTCCAGAACGTCATGCTGGAGGCGGCGCAAACGAAGGGCGGCGACGGCACGCTGACGCTGACCGCCACCGACATGGACCGCGCGATCGTCGCCAAGGCTGCAGCCGAGATCCAGGCCCCGGGCGCCTTGACCGTTCCGGCGAAGATGCTGCGCCAGATTGTGTCGAACCTGGAGGACGGCGCGCAGATCGGGATGGAGGCCGAGGAGGACGGCACGCGTTTGCGCCTGCGCTCGGGCCGATCGAACTTCGTGCTTGGCGCGCTGCCCGTCGACGATTTCCCGAAATTCGCGGCGGGCGAGTTGCCGCACGAATTCGAGCTCGACGCCCAGGACGCGCGCCGTGCCTTCGGCGTGCCCGCCTATGCGATGGGAACGGAAAGCCTCCGCTTCTATCTCTGCGGCATCCTGCTGGAACCGAAGGTCGAGGGCCGTGCCAAGCATCTCTGCGCGGTCGCCGTCGACGGCGTGCGCCTATGCCGGTTGCGCGTGCCCTTGCCGAAGAGGGCGGCGAGTATGCCGCGCGTGATCGTGCCGTCGTCGACCGTGACGCTGCTGTCGCGCTTGCTGAAGGACGCAAAGGAATCGATCGACGTCGCCGTGTCGGACACGCGCATCCGCGTGACCATCGGCGACATCGCGCTGACGTCGAAACTGATCGACGGTCAGTTCCCCGATTGGGAACGCGTCATCCCCGACAAACCGAAGATCCGGATCGATCTGCCGGTCAAAGCCGCCCGCGCAGCGCTGAAGCGCGTGGCGATCGTGTCGGGCGAGAAGAACCACCGCGCGGTCTGGAGCCTGACCGCCGGCCGTTTGAGTTTCGAAACGCGATCCGAGGGCCGCGTCGCGACGGAGGAGATCGATGTCGGCTTCAAGGGCGACGAGATCGCGCCGGCCTACAACAGCAAGTTCGCGCTGACGACGCTCGACCAGCTCGCCGGCAACGACGCCGTCTGGTGCTTTGAAGACGCCCAGGCCCCGGCGCTGATCACCGACGAAGCCGATCCCGACGTGCTGCACATCCTGATGCCGATCCGCGCCTGAAAGGAGATCGCGATGGCCTTCGAAGATACGCGCGCGTTCACGCTTCTCGACGAAGCTCGCGACATCCTGCTGCGCGCCAAACCTGATATCGCCGAAGTGCGACGCCTGATCGAACAGGCCCTCGAAGCGGCGGATAACTTCGCCGAGGAATACACCGACGACGACGATTACCCCTCGGGCGAATTCGGCGAGCCCTTCGATATCGAGATCGGTTACGCGCGATCGGCCCTCGCCGACCTGACGTGTTCGCCCCCCCGCCCGTTTTACGCGCTGGCGATGCTCGAGCGCTGCCTGCATCCGGCGGCGGACGCGACGAAGATTCGTATCCCGCAGCTGATGATTCTGCCGCCGCAGATCGGGGCGCGGCCGTGACGCTACGGCGACCAGCTCTTGCGGCGGGCCGCGCGATGGCGCGGCTTGGTCGGTTCGGGGCGGATCAGCGGCAGGTCGCGCCAGTGCGGATTGCCGCGATACTCGGACCAGTTCAATTGTCCGGGGCGCGCGATCGACGCCTCGGCGCGCTGTCCGCAGACATTGCAGCTGTAGCGCGTCAGCAGCTTGTAGAGAACCTGATCGGGCCCGAACGTCTCGATCAGCGACGCCAGCGGGAACGACGTGCCGCGCTTGCACGGCCAGCATTCGACCGTGATCCCCGCGACGGTATCGCCGCCGGCGTTCACGTTCGACAGGGTCGGCGCGTTCGGATAGTCGCGGCGGCGCATGGGATAGTCACCTTAGTCGGCGAGCGAACTCTTCAGGATATCCTTCTCGCACCCACATGCTGGGCACCAGGGCGCAGCGACGCAGCTTTCCTGGCTAGAATTGAGATTGGCAGCACCAAGAGCCGAAACGCCGCGAGCCGCGCCGATCGAGAAAAATACGAACGAGGAAATCGCGGCGAGAATCGCCAACCCTTGAAACGAAGTTCCAATCCATCTGACGCAGTTCGCGACCCTAGGGTCCTTGGTGCCACTCATAGCGTTCCGAGCATCGACATCAATGTTCGCTTTGTCATACTCCATATAAAGGAACTGGCTGACATACGAGAACCCGGCGCAAATAATTGCCAATCCCGCGCCGCAAACGAATGCTTCGATCGACAGCACAGCTTTGGGGACGATGCTCGCCGCGGATTTTTTATCCCAAACCGCACCGATGAGCGTGAGGACCGCGCCCACAGAAGCACTATTCAAAAGGACGAGGGAATTGATCGCGATCGAAGCGAATGTCGAAACCGAGCCGATATGCGCTGTGAATGCGCTCATTTTTGTCGCGTTGAAAGTCTCCCAAACCCGCATTTTATGTTCGTAGTCAGACATGGCTTAGCCTCAAAATTTAGGTTGCTTAAGGTGCGTGAAACACACGGCACCTGCAACCGCAGAGTCGGCTGATGCGCCCGCGCCCCGTCGACGTAATCCCCGACGACCTGCCGCTCGATCGCCATGTGCCGATCGCGACGGCGAAGGCCGCCCTGGGGTGCGACGAGTCGACGATCCGCAAGATGTTGAAGAACGGCGATCTCGAGGGAATCCGCGTGCGCGCCGACCGCGATTCACGCGGGGCGCCGCGCGTGTCGGTCGCATCGATCGAGCGCTACAAGGCGCGCATGGCCATCGCGCCGGCGATCGCGGCGGCCGCGCCGGACGCCAAAGCCCCGGCGGGTCGCGCGCTGACGAACGCGCACCGGGCCGCCGTTGCCGAGCTGCGCCGACTCGGCATAGTCTGACGCGCCTCTGACGGAAGGGAACCGCGATGTCGGTCTTCGTCGATCGCGACGGCGTCTGGATCTACGATTTTTGGGAAGGCGGGAAGCGCTACAAGCGCCGCGCCAAGAATCCCGACGGCACCGCCGCGGCGTCGCGCCGCCAGGCGCAGGCGGCCGAGGATCTCGCGCGCGTCGCTTCGCGCAACGAAACGCGCGGCCAAGCCATTCCCGCGCCCGGCGAATACACGCTGGCGCAGGCCGTCGCCGCGCGCGCGGCCGAGGCCCGGCATCTGAAACACTGGCGCGACGTGCGCCTGGCGCTGGCCGAGATCGTCGAATTCTTCGGCGCGGGCTGCGCGATCGCCGACGTCGCCGCGCGCTGGCGCGAATACCGGGAATGGGCGCGATCGAAGAAGGTGCGCGTCTGGCGCGGCGGGCCGCGCAAACCCGACGAACGGCGTTCGCCGATCGGTGACGGCTACGGCGAGGCCGGCCGCGCGCGATCGGCGGCGCGCGTGAACCGCTATCTCGACCAGCTGTCGGCGCTGTTGCGCCTGGCGCACGACACGGCCGGTCCCGGGGGCGCGCCGATGCTGGCGCGGATGCCGAAGATCGAGCGAATCGCCGAAGCGGCGCGCGAGCCGCGGCCCGTACCGCTCGCCGTCGTCGGCGCGATCGAGGCGGATCCGAAAACGCCGGCGCATCTGCGCCAGGCGGCGGCCCTCGTGCGATCGTTCGGTTTGCGGTTGGATGAAGTGTTCGCGGCGCGCGTCGCCTGGGTCGATCGCGACGCGCGCGCGTTGCGTCTGCCGGCGGAGATGACGAAAGCGAATCGCGAGGAGATTCTACCGGCGAGCGACGACGCGATGGCGCTGCTCGAGGCGCTGGCGGCCGACGCGCGCAAGCGTGGCGGCAAGGATGGCCATCCCGACGACGATCGCGTTCACCTGATCGTCTATCGCCCGCGCGCCAAGCCGGACGCCGAACGTCCGCACGCGGCGCGACCGATCAAGAACGCGCGGCGCGCCTGGTCGACGGCGATCGCCAAGCATGGCGGCGGCGGGCGCTGGCGCTTTCACGATTTGCGCGCGACCTACGTCACGCAGCTGGCGCATGTGGCGCCGAGCGCGATCGTGCAGGATCTCGCGCGGCACCGGAACGCCAGCACGACGGCGCGCTATACGAAGATCGCGGATGTCGGCCGGCGCGCGGCGATCGAGGCGATGGCCCACGCGGCAAAAGCCGCGATGGCGGGGGCAAAAACGGCCGACGAAAGTCCCACCGCGCAGTCCCACCGCGCGAAGCTGCGGCGCGTGAAGTGATCGAAAAGCCCAGTAAAAATGGCGTCCCCGAGAGGAATCGAACCTCCGACCTACAGTTTAGGAAACTGCCGCTCTATCCTGCTGAGCTACGGGGACCAAGGCCACGCGGATGAGGCTTATAGCATAGGCCCCAAAACGCCGCCTAGTTGGCGGCGGGAACCGCCGCTTCGCGGGCGGCGCGATTGGCCGTCGCCTGCTGCATCGCCAAGCGATAAGCCACGTAATATTTATAGATATTGCCGACGTAATGGACCGTTTCGGCGCCCACGATGCGCGCCGCCGCGACCTCGACATTGTCGAACCAGACATTGGGATCGAGGCCCATTTGCGCCGCGCGACGGCGGAATTTGCGCAGATTCCCCGGCCCCGCGTTATAGGCGGCGAAGGTCAGCAGCGTGCGGTCGACGTCGTCGAGTTCGGGATCGTTGACGTAGCGCTTGCGCAACAGCGCCATCACCTCCGCCCCCGCCTTGATGTTGAGATCGGCGTCGTGCGCCACGCCCTTGATGGCGATGGGTGGGGCTTCGGCCGTGCTGGGCAGCAATTGCATGATGCCGACGGCGCCGCGCGGGCTGACTTGCGTCTGATCGAGGCGCGATTCCTGATAGCCCTGGGCGGCCAGCAGCAGGAAATCGATATTGGCGGCACCGGCATGGCGGCGGAAGCTTTCGACCATCGCTTCGAAACGCGCGGCATCGGCCGCGGCGGCGGCGTTGCGCACCGTCGCGCGCCCGCCGTAATAGCGGCGCAGGATCGTCGCGCCGAAAGCGGTCTTTTCCTTGCGCGCGGCGAAGAATTCGTCGAGCTCGGCCTTCAGCAACGGCGAATCGGGGCGGATCGCCCAGGCGATTTCCCCGCCGCTGTTGAATACGATATCGGGCCGCTGGGTCAGCTTCTTGTCCGCGCGCGCCCAGAACCCGGCGACATGCGAATCCGCGATCGCCCAGGGCAGCAAGCCGGCGGCGACCATCTGCAACACGTCTTCGGTCTGCGAGCGCGGCGAAAGCTTCACGATCTCGATCGGCGCCAGACCGCGCTTGGCGAAATCGGCGTTGATCGCGCCGATATGCTCGATATAGCTCGTACCCTCGCGCACCGGCATTTCGCGGCCCGCAAGATCGTCGAGCCCGGCGGGCTTGATGGGCGAAGCCGGGCCGGTCACGAGAATCTCGTCCACGCCGGTCAACCACGGCCGCGCGAAATCGACGATTTCCTCGCGCTTCGCGGTGATCGTGAGATTGGCGGCGACCGCATCGCCCCGCCCGTTCAGCAACGCCGCGAACATCTTGTCGCGCGGCGTGGGCACGAACACGACGCGGATCGGCAGGCTTTTTTTGGCGCGGCGCTTGTTGAGCCAGGTTTCGAATTCGCGGCCGAACTCGGCCGCCACGCCCATCTCGCGGCCCTTGTCGATGAAGAAATGGGTCTTGCTATAGGGCACGATCAGCCGGAACGCGCGCTCCGTCAGAATCGTGTTGAGATCGCCGGTGCGCACGCTGACCGTGGGAAGTGCAACCGGTTTGGCTTGGGCCGCGACCGGTGCCGGTGCGGCAAGCGCCGACAGCAACAGAATCGCGGCGGCGAGGCGCTTCATTGCGCCGCCGCGCCCGCTTTCGCCGCTTGATTGGCGCGGCCGAACCCGTCCACCGCGCGGATCACCGCCAGCGTCAGCACATAGATCAGCGCCACCATCACCGGCACCAGATCGACGCGGCCCATATCGATCAACACGCCCGCGACGAAGGGCCCGATCAGGAAGCCGATGTCGAAGCCCGAATAGACCAGGCCGAAAGTTCGGCCCGTGGCGCCGGGCGGCGACACCTTCTTCACCAGCAAATCGCGCGACGCGGAGGTGACGCCGATCGCGAAACCGGCCAGCACGAAGCAAAGCTCGGCGAAGCCGTAGCCTTGGCCGGGCAGCAGAATGGCGGCGATCGCGGCACCCGCGACCAGCAACCCCACGCCCGCGACGAGTTCGTGGCGCTGGGTCGCGTCGGCCATAAAGCCGCCGATCAGAATGCCCACCGCCTGCGCCGCCAGGAAGAACGTCACCGCCAGCGTCGCGGTCTGGTAGTCGACCGAATGGATCAGCGACAGCGTGGCCGCCCCGAAGGATTGCACGGCGCCGCCCGCCATCGACGTCAGCGCCAGATAGGCGAAGGCGGTCAGCAAGGCCGGCATCGCCATCAGCTTGGCGAAGCCGCGCGCGATCTCGCGCGGGCTTTCCTTGCGGATCGCCGAGCCCGGGGCGGGCCCCGCCCCCAGCAGATCCTTCGCCTGCCAGACGATCAGCGCCTGGGAAAGACCATAGGCCAAAGCGAGGATCAACGCCGTGCGCCAGCCGAAGGTGAACGCCAGCGCCGAAAGCAGAACGGGCGCCGCCGCGTAGCCGATCGTGCCGCCGAAGGCGTGGATCGCGAAAGCGCGGCCGATCAAATGCGGCGACACGCGGCTCGACAGGATCGAAAAATCGGCCGGATGGAACACCGAATTGCCCGCGCCCGCCAGGAAGGCGAGCGGGAACAGCATCCAGAACTCGGTCGCGAAAGCCATGCCGCCCACGCCGATCGACAAGGCGGTCGTGCCCCAGGCCAGCGTCTGCCGTCCGCCATGGCGATCGACGATGATGCCGACGAAGGCCTGACCGAAACCGGACGCCGCGTAGAAGGTCGAGATCACCAGCGCCAACGCCGCGTAGCTCACGCCGAACTCCGCCTGCAACAGCGGGAACATCGGCGGCAGCGCGAATTGGAACAAATGGCTGGTCGAGTGGACGAGGCCCACGGTGCCGATCACCGCGACGTCGCGGGTGGGGATGGGCGAAGGGGCGGCTGCGGTCGCGGTCATATGGGGGTTACTCTGTCGGGATCGCGGCCGAAATTACGCCGCACATAATCGATACCGTCGGTTTCGGCGATATCGAGCGAAGCATGGGGCCGCGAAAGGGCGGAACGCTTGCCGTCCTCCCACACGCTCCACAGGTAATGGGGTTTGACGCCGGGCACGCGCCACGTCTCGATCATCAATTCGATCATCGCGGGCCCGCTCACAGCCGCTTGGCCCGTTCCATCGCCGCGACGAGCTGGGCGCGAATGCCCGGCTCCATCGCCGAATGGCCGGCATCGGCGACGATGTGATAGCGCGCCTCGGGCCACGCCTTGGCCAGCAGATCGGCGCTGACGATCGGGCAGACCATGTCGTAGCGGCCCTGCACGATCGTGCCGGGGATGTGGCGCATACGCGCGACACCGTCGATCAGCGCGTTCTCCGCCATGAACAGATTGTTGCGGAAATAATGCGCCTCGATCCGCGCGAGCCCCAGCGCCATGCGATCTTCGGAGAAGGCCTGCACGGTTTCGGGGCTGGGCAGCAGCGTCGAGCACGAACCTTCGTAAGCGCTCCACGCCCGCGCGGCGGCGAGATGGATGGCAGGATCGGGGTCGATCAAGCGGCGCCAGTAATTGCCGAGCAGATCGGAACGCTCGTTTTCCGGCAGATGTTCGGCGAAGGCGCGCCACGCCTCGGGGAAGACGTTGCCGATGCCGTAGAGGAACCATTCGAGTTCCAGCTTCCGGCCCAGGAAAATGCCGCGCAACGTCAGCGAGCGCACGCGTTCGGGATGGGTTTGCGCATAAGCCAGCGCCAGCGTCGAACCCCACGATCCGCCGAACACGTGCCAGCGATCGATGCCCAGATGCAAGCGCAAGCGTTCCATATCCGCAACCAAAAGCGGCGTCGTGTTGTCGTCGATCGCGCCATGCGGGGTGGAACGCCCCGCCCCGCGCTGGTCGAACACCACGATGCGATAGTGGTAGGGATCGAAGAACCGGCGATGCGCGGGTGTCGCGCCGGCCCCCGGCCCGCCATGCAGGAAAATCACCGGCACGCCGCGGGGATTTCCGCTTTGCTCCCAATACATCGAATGCCGGTCGTCCAGGCGCAAAAAGCCCGTGCCGTAGGGATCGATGGGCGGAAAAAGATCGGTGCGCGAAGTCGCGTCGGGGGCGGGCATGACGGGGCACTTTGCGCCCGCGTTCCGGGCGGGGTCAAGCAGCAGGCAAGGCGTTGACGCGCATGACTGGAACGCCGCAGAGTCGGGGCCGCATGAACCGCATGAACCGCTTTTACCGCCTTCGCGGCGCGCTGGCCGCGTCCGCCCTTGCCCTTGCGGCCCTGACGCTGGGCGCTTGCGCGCAAAACCAAGCGACCGGCCGCTCGCAATTCGTCACCATGTCGGCGGCCGACGAAGCCAAGATCGGCGCCGACGAACACCCCAAGGTGCTGGAGGCGTTCGGCGGCGCCTATAACAATCCGCGCCTCGCCGCCTATGTGCAGCGCGTGGGCGAAGACCTCGCGCGGCGTTCGGAACTGCCCGATCTCAAATTCACCTTCACGGTGTTGAATTCGGACATCTACAACGCCTTCGCGCTGCCCGGCGGTTACGTCTACATCACGCGCGGCTTGCTGGCGCTGATGGGCAGCGAGGCGGAGCTCGCCTCCGTCCTCGGCCACGAAATCGGCCATGTCACCGCGCGCCACACGGCCGAGCGGATGGCGCAAACCACCGCCGCGAATATCGGCGCCACGATCTTCTCGATCGGGGTGGCGGTTCTCACGGGTTCCAGCGACGCCGGCAATCTCGCGGGGCAAGCCTCGGGCGCCATCGCGGGCACGGTGCTCGCCTCGTATTCCCGCGAACAGGAATTCGAGGCCGACAAGCTGGGCGTGCGCTACATGTCGGTCGTCGGCTACAACCCCGAGGAAGCGGCCGATATGCTCGCCAAGCTCGGCGAAGGCGCGCGCCTGGAAATGCGGATCGCCGGGCGCTCGCCCGACGAGGCCGATCAATTCTCGATCATGCAGACCCATCCGCGCACCGCCGACCGCGTGCGCGAAGCGCTGGCCGCCGCGCGCGCGCAAGGCTTGGTCGTGAACGCCAATCCGCGCGAGAACGTCGAGGAATATTACGCCGCGATCGACGGCATGGCGGTGGGCGGCGACGCCGAGGCGGGTTTCGTGAAGGGCCGCACCTTCACCCATCCCAAATTGCGCTTCCGCTTCGAAGCGCCCGAGAAATATCGCCTCGCCGACAGCCAGGATGCGGTGCGCGCCACCGGCCCCGACGGCGCGCAGATCACCTTCGACATGCGCCGCGGTCGCGCGGCCGACCCCGCGACGTTCCTGACCGGCGAATGGGCACGCGGGGCGCAGCTTTCGGGCGTCGAACGCATCACCGTCAACGGCATGCAAGCCGCGACCGGCGTTACACGGCTGCGCGGTCAGAACGGCGCCGTCGATGCGCGGCTGGTCGCGATCCGCATGCCGGACGGCACGTATTTTCGCATCCTGTTCCTGGCCCCGCCGCAGGTGATGGCGCGCGAACAGGAAGCGTTCCGGCGCACGACCTATTCGGTGCGATCGCTGACCGCGCAGGAAGCGCAAGCGGCCGAACCGCTGCGCATCCGCTTGGTGCGCGCCGCCGCCGGCGATAGTTTCGACTCGCTCGCGCGCCGCATGACGGCGAATGACGGGTTCGAGCGCGAGCGCTTCCGCATCATCAACGGCATGCGCGAAGGCGAAGCGCCGGTCGCCGGGCGGCTCTACAAAATCGTCGCCGAGCGCTGAGCCCCGTTCGGCCGCCAATCGTCGAACACCTCATGATGAGCTTGCCGAACCATAAGGCGTTCGATGCCTCTGGTTGTTTTTCTCTGAATTTTATCGTTGACTTTACGTTCTTTTTGGACTAGTTTTGTACTCATGCGATCTGCCCTGCCTATTCGGGGCATTTCGCCACGTGGTTTCATCCTGCCGGGTCTCTCATGTCGTCTTAAACCTTGTGCCGGCGCATCCGCGTTGGCCGCAATCGCGGAGTCATGCCCGATGTCTGCCCTGCCCCGTTTGCCTTTCGAAATGTCCGACGACGATTACGGCGTCCCGTTTCAGATGCCGGGGAACTCGTCGTCGTTCTTCGATTTGGATAGCGATGTCGGGCTGGGCTATCCCACGCGCCGCGCCGACAACATTAAGGTCCAGACGATCCTGGGGAACGCGGGCGATCTCGACCTCGCCAAGACCGACGGGCCCACCGGCTGGGGGCTCTACACGCTCGACGACGCGATCCGCGGTTATCAGAAGCGCAACGATCTGAAGGTCGATGGCTGGCTGCGGCCGGGCGGGCCGACCATCACAAAAATGCGCGACCAGTTCGGCGGGACGTTGGGCAAATACCCGGCCCCGAGCCCGCGCGAGGTCGACGCGCATCACGACCGCCTCGCCCAGGGCGAGCCAGGCTTGCTCAACGGGACTTACGGCGAATTGAAGCTGGCGCCGATCCCCGGCCTGCCGGCGCCGGACGCGGACATGACCGGCTCGAACCGCTCGATGGCCGAATATCTCCAACGCCATCGCAGCGGTTTGGCGGACGCGCCCGAGACGCTCGCGGCTTATGTCCGCAATCAGGGCCTACCCGGCATCGTCCAGGCGCGTGACTTTGTCGAGCAGTGGGACCAGACCAAGCCCGGCCAGGGCGGCGATGCGATCCGCGCGATCCTGTCGGCGCTGGGCGATACGCCGGACCTGCAACGCCAATTCTTCGGCGGCCCGATCGCCAATAACCGCCCAATCGGGATTCGCATCGGGGATATGGGCGGCGAAATCAGCGATCTGGTGCATCGCCCCGGCGAAGATAAAGGCGTCGCAACACCGCTACCCCATCGCCCCGGCGAAGAAGGCCCGGCAGTCCGCCAGCCTTACGCGCCCTTGCCGCCGCTGTCGCGCGACGGGCTGCTCGATCCCGAGTACGTCAAGGCGTTCGGCGAGCGCTTGGACGCCAAGCGCGCGTTCGAGGAAGAGCAACGCGCCAACGCCGTCTACGACGACGGCTTGCTCGACGCCAACAACTGGCCGCCGCATTTGCGCGCCCGCTTGCTCGGCGATGCGCCGGTCAACGACGATACGAACCGGAACTTCAGTGGGAACGACCGGCTGCAGCTCGCCGATGCGCCGGAAGCGACAGACGAGAACGACGCCACGCCGGTTCAGATCGCGCAGGCACCGGATACCGAGGATGGACAACTCGCTCAAGCAAGCGATGCCCCGCCGGAGAGGAATCGCGCGGCGGCCGTCCCCGATCTCGACGATCTCGTGCGACAGGCGCAATCGTCAAAACGCTGGTTTGGCGAAAGCAAGGAATGCGTCGGCTTGGTGAAGAAGGCGGCGAATCTTGGCCATACATCGACCTGGCGCGCGGGCGACGCGATCAAGGCGACCGACGATCCCCCGCTGAAACCCGGCACCGCGATCGCTACGTTCCGCCCCGATAAGAACGGCGACATCCGCTATCCGCAGGATCGCGACAAGCCCGGAGAACCGCGCACCCGCCGTCACGCGGGGGTCTTCATGGGGTATGGCGAGCAAGGCGATCGGAAAGGTATTTTTGTTCTCGATCAGTTTAACGGAAGCGCCAGAGATCCGGCGCGAGATCAAGGACAAGCCCGGGTTCGCTTCTATCCCTTCGAGCGTCGGCAAGGCGAAGGTGGTTATAGCGCAGGTGAATTTTCGGCGATCCGCGCTAAACACCCATAGAGGACGATACGATGTTTAAATTAGCGACGATCGTTCTAGGTGGCTTATTGGCGGCAACTTTACAGCCATCGATTTGCGAGGCGGCTGAAGTCGTGACGCGTTGCCCACCAGCTTCACCGATAGATGGAAAATCGCCGTTGCACGACGTCACCTTGCTGCACTTTGGCGACGTGCCGCTCGGTGGTGGTATCGAGACAGCGTTGGCGATCGAGGATTCGCGCCACAGTTACGATCTTGTCGAAATGGAAGCATCTGATTTCCGTCATGCAGCTCTGGAGTGCACGTATGGCGAGATCGAAGCGGAAATAACACAAATCGTTAAAGTGCCGATCCCTGGCCTTCTGCTTCGCTGCGAAAGTATCAGTCGGCGTGTCTCGGCACATGACCGGGAATGGGATTTGGAGCGCTACTGGTGCACATCGCGGGTCGAATGATGCGTGGCGAGCGATCGAGACGCGACTGAGGGAGTTCGGCAATGTCCGCTATCGCTAGAATCTTGTTCTGCGCCATCACGCTCGTTCTTGCCGGCGCGGCGATGGCGGAGGAGAAGATCGAGCCCCCGCCGTATCCGAGAGAGAAGCCGGATATCCTCGATCCTCTTATCCCGCAACCCGACATTGATGAGTTGCGTCTTCGCCCGGCCGGCAACACGCTGGATGGGAAAATCGTGCGGCGCTATCTTGAGACGGCGGAAGGGAAGCGGTTTTTGGAAAGCTGGCCGCTCAGCGACTTCGAATTGAAGGACCTCGCCATTCTCGTCGGTCGCCACCGTATCACCGGTGGCAAGCAGCCCGATCTCGTGTTCATGCTCGTGCCAACGAAGGAGCCGGAGTATGGGGTCTACGGGCCGCTCGGTTGGGACGCAGCCGCGCTCGTAAAGCGCGACGGTAAATGGCGCATAGCCGTTTCAATGAGCGGCTATGGCGACAGGAAATCGGGGGTGATTTTGGTCCCGACCGAACCGATCTGGGGCACGTTCCCGGACCCGGATGATAAGGTGACCGGATACGGACCGATCTTCCAAGTGCCGCCGTCGCGCGACGGGCGTCCGACAATGATCAATAACGAGAATGGCGTTTTTTGGGATGGCCAGGAATGGCAGTTTTTCTGTTGGCGCCATTGCACTGAGGGGACGGGATAACCGGCCCTAATACGCGTTTTCCTTGCCGAGCACGGCGATCGGCGTCAGCGCCAGGATCTTCAGATCGAAGATCAGCGACCAATTATCGATGTAGTAAAGGTCGAACTGCACGCGCCGGCGCATCTTCTCGGGCGTGTCGGTCTCGCCGCGCAAGCCGTTGACCTGCGCCCAGCCGGTGATGCCCGGCTTCACGCGGTGACGCGCGAGATAATCGTCGATGATCTTGGCGTATTGCTCGTTGTGTGCCACCGCGTGCGGGCGCGGGCCGACCAGCGACATGTCGCCCTTCAGCACGTTCAAAAGCTGCGGCAATTCGTCGAGCGAGGTCTTGCGCAGGAAGCGGCCCACGCGCGTCACGCGCGGATCGTCGCGCGTCGCCTGGGGCACGTGCGGCGCCTCGACCCTTCCGTGATACATCGAGCGGAATTTGTAGACGACGATCGGGTTGTTCGCGAAGCCGTAGCGCGGCTGGCGGAACAGGATCGGCCCCGGGCTGTTGAGCTTGATGGCGAGCGCCACCAGCGCGAGCACCGGCGACAGCAGCACGAGCAGCAAGGCGCCCAGCACGCGATCTTCGAGCGCCTTCAGCACCAAGCTCCAGCCCGAAAGCGGGCGCTCCAGCACCGACAACATCGGAATGCCGGCGATGGCGTGGAAGCCGCGTGCGGGCAGATAGGTGCCGATGTAATCGGGGCAGAGCTTCACGTCGACCGGCACGGTTTTGAGCTTCTTGATGAGTTCCTGCAAATCGGACGACGCCTGCCACGGCATCGCCACGATGATCGCATCGACAGCACCAGTCTTGGAATGCGCGATCAGATCGTCGACCGTGCCCGCGACCTTGTGGCCTTCGAGTTCCGGCGGCAAACGGTCCTTGCGATCGTCGAACACGCCGATGATCCGGTATTCATGCGTATCGACATCGGCGAGGTGCTTGAGGAACGCGCGGCCCATCTCGCCCGCGCCGATCACCGCGACGTTCTGCGCGAGGCGCCCGTCGACGCGCCATTTGTCGAGTTGCAGCAGCAGCAGCAGGCGCACCAGGATCAGCGCGCCGAAACCCAGCGCGAACCAGCCGATCATAAAGGCGCGGCTGAACGCGACCGAGGTCTGGGTGAAATAGGCGAGCGCGATCAAGCTCGCCATCACCGCCGTCCACGCCATCGCGATTTTGCCGAACTGGCTGGCGAGGCGCGACAGATTGGCGAAGACGTAAAGCCGCGCGAGCTGGAAAAAATTCGCGGCCAGAATCACCGCCGCCAGCACGGCGATCAGATAGAGATCGGGCAGCGACCAGGAATCGTGACGCGCCCAATACGCGACGATTGCGGCCAAAGCGACCGCACCCAGATCGGCCGCCCGCAACGCCCCCAGCACGAGGGTTTGCAGATCGGCCGCAACGACGGCGTTTTTACGTTTCATACCAATGTGTTGCCCGAGTATCGGGGAGTGCGAAGCGGGCGCGAGCATAGGGCAAATCTCCGTGCCACGAAAGCGTCGTCTCGGGACAGAACGGTTGAGAGGGGTGTAGGCTTCCACGGCGATGTTTCCGGAAGGCGATGATCCGCTCCTGCTTTGGGGGCTCTTGATCGTGCTGGGCTTGGCCGTGGGCCAGGCGCTGCGCTTGCGGTTGATGGCGCGCGCCGAAGCCAAGGCCGCCGCCGAAAGCGAAACCGAGGAAATCCGCATCGTTCGCCGCCAGCCGCTGCGCCCCGCCGTCGCCGGGCCCCGGACGACCGGATCGGTGCCCTTCGCCGCCAACGCCTCGGGGGCCGCCCCCGATCCCGAGGAAACCGTCCGGCGCCTCGCCCGCACGCTGATGAACTTGGCCGCCAAGCGCGATCCGCGCTCGGCCGCGATGGCGCGCCGCGCCTCGGCCCGCGTCACGGCTTTGGCCGCCGCCCACGGGATCGGCGGGCCGGATGTCGAACGCGCGGCGATGGCCGCGATGCTGGTGAAGCTCGGCCCCGCCGCGTTGCCGCCGTCCTTGCAGGTCGACGGGCCCGTCGGCGCCTTTCCGGGCGAGATCATGGATCACGCGCGCCTGGACGGGCCGATCCCCGAACTGGTACGTGCCGTGCGCGACGGCGCTTCGGTGCCGCCGCATTTGGAAAAACACGTCGCTTTGATCCGCGCGGCGATCGAGAATTAACAGACTTTCGAAGAAGTCCCACATGTCGCGGTTCGAAGCGAAAATGACTGATCCACGCGGAGCGCCAGCGAAGGCGATGCGGCGCCCATCGCCGAGGCTCGCGCGACAAAGTGGGCAGGCATTTTCGCCGAACCCCTTCGGGGCGCGGCGAATTTCGTGCCCGGACATCGTCGCGGCCCTTGCTGATAGAACCACTATCCGCTGCGGGCCGCTCCTCGCCGGGCACCGAAATTCGGCACGCGCCGCGACGCGTGCGACTTCTTCGATAGTCTGTTGACATGCTCCCCGACGATACCGTCATCTACGCCGTCGGCGACGTGCATGGCTATGCCGATATCCTCGACACGCTGCATGATCGCATCCGCGAGGATGCGGCCAAACGCGATGCCACGCGCCGCGTGCTGGTGCATCTGGGCGACTATGTCGATCGCGGCCCGGACTCGAAGGGCGTGCTGGAACGCTTGACGCGCGATTGGCCGGGCTTCGAGCGCGCCGATCTGATGGGCAATCACGAAGCCCTGATGCTCGATTTCATCGACGACACGCGCGAGCCCGATTTGTGGTTCCGCAACGGCGGGCTGGAGACGATGGAAAGCTACGGCGTCGCCCGGAACCTTTCCCCCACCGAGCAACGCGCCGGCCTGACCGCCGCCTTGGGCGAAGCGGGTTTGGCGCAATTGCGCGCCCTTAAAAGCCATCACCGGGTCGGCGGGTATTTCTTCGCCCATGCCGGGGTGCGCCCCGGCGTGCCGCTGGACGCCCAATCGCCGCTGGACTTGATGTGGATCCGCGAGGCCTTTTGGGGCGAAGAATTCGACCCCGGGGCGGTGGTCGTCCACGGCCACACGATTCGGCCGGAACCCCAGGATTTCCGGCATCGGATCGGCATCGATCTGGGCGTTTACCGCAACTTCCGGCTGGGGGCGGCCGTCCTGCACGGCAGCCGCCGGGAATTCCTGATCGTCGAAGACGTTGTACGTCAAGCCCGGTCCTGATATCCGGGCACGGCATTAAACCCGAAGGGTTTCCGAACATGGCCTTGCGCAAGCGTATCCTGATCACCGGCGGCGCCGGTTTCCTCGGCTCGCATCTGTCCGAACGGCTGGTCGCCGCCGGGCACGACGTGCTGTGCGTGGACAACTACTTCACCGGCACGAAGGACAATATCGCGCATCTGTTCGGCAACCCGCATTTCGAGGTGCTGCGCCACGACGTGACCTTCCCGCTCTATCTGGAGGTCGACGAGATCTACAACCTCGCCTGCCCGGCCTCGCCCATCCACTACCAGTTCGATCCGGTGCAGACGACCAAGACCTCGGTCCACGGCGCCATCAACATGCTGGGCCTTGCCAAGCGCGTGAAGGCGAAGATCTTCCAGGCGTCGACGTCGGAGGTCTACGGCGATCCGGAAGTGCATCCGCAGCCCGAGGAATATCGCGGCAACGTCAACCCGATCGGCCCGCGCGCCTGCTACGACGAAGGCAAGCGTTGCGCCGAAACGCTGTTCTTCGACTATCACCGCCAGCACGGCGTGAAGATCAAGGTCGCGCGCATCTTCAACACCTACGGGCCGCGCATGCACCCCAATGACGGGCGCGTGGTGTCGAACTTCATCGTCCAGGCGCTGAAGGGCCAGGACATCACGATCTATGGCGACGGCGCGCAGACGCGCAGCTTCTGCTACGTGGACGATCTGATCGAAGGCTTCGTGCGCCTGATGGACAGCCCCGATACCGTCACGGGCCCGATCAATCTCGGCAACCCCGTCGAATTCACGATCAAGCAGCTGGCCGAACGTGTAATCGACCTCACGGGGGCGAAATCGAAGCTCGTGCAGCGCCCGCTGCCGGCGGATGATCCCATGCAGCGCAAACCGATCATCGACAAGGCGCAGAAGATCCTGGGCTGGCAGCCCAAGATCCAGCTCGACGAAGGCCTCAAAAAGACGATCGGCTATTTCGACGCGCTGCTCAAAACCAACCGCGCGATCGCGTCGGTCGGCGCGAAGGCGTGATCTAGAATTCGACGACCTTGCCGTCGTCGGCGGTTTCGCAAGCGGTCTCACCCAAACGCGCGAGCAACTCCGCGCTCATATGCGTGAGGATCGTGCGCTTGGCGCCGATCTCGGCCAGACGCGCTTCCAGCGTGCGCCAGTCGAGATGGTATTTGACCTTCTTGTCGAAGAAATAGGCTTCGCACACGAACAGGTCGGCGTTCTTCGCCGCCGGGATCAGCGTATCGACCCATTCGGTATCGCCCGAATAGCAGAAGACCTTGCCGTCGGCCTCGATGCGATAGGCGTAAGGCGGCCCGCCCGACCAATGCACCACCTCGAACGGCGTCGCCGTAAACCCAGCCACGTCGTGCGGCGTTTCGGGCGACAGCTCGGCGATCGAGAGTTCGTAAGGGCGCTTGGCTTGGGTCGAGCCCGGAAAGAAATTCTCGCACGCCTCCAGCAGGCGCTTCTCGAATCCCGGCGGACCGTAGAGCTTCAACGGCCGCGCGCGCTTGGTGACGAGCTGCGCGTCAAGCAGGAAGAACGGCAAGCCGCCGAAATGATCGCCATGCAGATGCGTGACGAGCACGGCGTCGATCGTCGCCGGATCGATTTCGAATTTTCGGATCGCGATCATCGACGACGCACCACAATCGACCAGGATGCGCTTGGCGCCGCTTTCCAGCAGGAAACAGGTGTTGAACCGGCCGCCGGAGCCGAATGCGTCGCCCGATCCCAGAAACGTCAGCTTCATTCCTTGACCCGCTGATAGAGCCGGAAATCCCCGCGCGAGGCGACCAGATGCCAGCCGACCTTCTCGGGCTCGGGCCCGAGATAGGTTTCGACATACCAGGTCGAATCCGCGAACCATTCGATGCCGAGCTTGTCGAGATAGTCCCACATGTTGCGTCGCCAGGCGAGCGCGTCCGGGTTCACCTTGCCGTCGATATTGACGACCTGATCGCGCAGGAAGCCGAGCGTGCCCGATTGGCCGCCCGCGACCAATTCGCCAGGTGCCACGAATTCCTCGACCAGTTCGACTTGGGTGTGATGCGCCGACGCGCCGAACGGCGTCCAATTCTTCCACGCGAGCAACAGCAGCACCGCCATGACCGCCGCCGCGCTCCCGCCCAGCACGGGCACGGCTTTGGGCGCCGTGCGCGTCAAAATCACCGGCACGAACACGAAGGCGAGCAGCGACAAGGGCGCGAAATAGCGGATGTAGAACCAATCCGCGAAGAAGGTGAGCCAATAATAGAAGACCAGCGCCGCATAAGCCGCGAGCAAAACGGCCGGAAAACCGAGATCGCCGGCCGGCCGCCATTTCTTGCGCCAGATCAGCAGGCCGAGTGCCGCCAACGCCACGACGCGCGCGATTTCCGCCCAGCGATCCTCGTAGGCGCCGGCGAAGATCCACGGCATCGCCACGCTGGCGAGCGCCCAGAAGGCGCTGAGCGTGCGGTCGAGCGAGACCAGCGTTTCCTGCTGCGCGAAGCCCGATGTCGGCATCGGATGGCCGAAGACCAACGCGTTATAGAGCCACCAGGGCGAGGACACGATCACCGCCGTCCCGCCGACCACGAAGCAGCGGCGGATCGCATCGGGCAGGCCGGTGCGCAAACCCCGGCGCAACTCGTCCGCACACAGAACGGCGACGAACACCGCCGCGTCGATGCGCGTCAGCACGACCAAGCCGAGTGCGAGGCCCAGCAGCGCTTCGCGCGGCCAACGCCCGCGCCAGTCGCGCCGGTGCAAGGCCCAGATTGCGGCGTAAAGCGTGAGCTGAAACCCGGTTTCGAGCCCGGTGTAAAAATCGTTATAGGCCTTGATCGCGGCGAGATAGCCGAGTGCGGCGAGCGGGCCGGCGATGCGATCTTCTTTCCCTGCGTAGCCTTGCGCCAGATGCGCGACCAGCAACGCGCCCGCGACATGGACCAGGGTCGCCAGCGCGAAGAACACGCGCAAGCCGCCGATCGTATCGCCGCCGGCGAGCGCAAACCCCGCCGCTTCGATAAAGGTGAACAGTGGCTGGAAGCCGTTCGTCCAGGTCAGGCCGTCGATCGTAATTCCACGGTGCGTCGCCACGTTGCGCGCGACGGTCAGCGCGTACCAGCCATCCTCCGCGATCGGCGTGCCGATCAGGGCGGCTTCGGGGCGCATGGCCAGCGCCATATACAAAACCGCGAGCGTCAGCGCGGCGAAGGTCGCAAAACGGGACATGGCGGAGATTTGGCGCGCGTTAAGCCCGGGACAAGGCGACGCTGCCGATTCCCGCCCCGATCAGCGCGCATGCACCCGTGCGGTTGACGATCGTCATCGTGCGGGGACCTGCGAAGGCCTTACGCGCGCGCGACGCGGCCAGCGCGTAGCCCAGCACATTGGCGAAGGCCATCACGATGAAGGTCGCGCAGAAAATGGAAAGCTGCAGCGTCACGTCGCCCATTGGATCGAGGAATTGCGGCAAGAAAGCGACGAAAAAAGTTATGCCTTTCGGGTTGAGCGCCGTGACGAGCCAAGCGTGGCCGAGCATCTTTGCGGCCGAGGCCGTGTCTTGCGCAGGCGCGGCCGCCAGCGTGCCGCTCGCCCGCCACAGCTTGACGCCGAGATAGACGAGATAGATTGCCCCGGCCCATTTGAGGATCGCGAACGCCGTGGCCGATGCGGCGAGCAACGCGCCCACGCCGATCATCGACAACGTCATCGCGGTGAAGTCGCCCAGCGCCACGCCGATCGCCATGGGCAGTGCCGCGCGCCAGCCTTGGCCCAGCGCGTAGGACACGACCAACAGAATCGTCGGTCCGGGGATGAGGAGCAGCACGGCCGAAGCCGCGACGAAAGCCAGCCAGATTTCGATCGCCATGGCGGCGATCTAACGCAGGCTTCCCGCCCCCGCGCAAGACGCCGTTATCGGCGGTTACGCGGTTTCGCGCGGGGCGTGCTTGGCCAGGATGCGCTGGAGCGTGCGGCGATGCATGTTCAAGCGCCGCGCGGTTTCCGACACGTTGCGCTCGCATTGCTCGAACACGCGCTGGATATGCTCCCAGCGCACGCGATCGGCCGACATCGGATGTTCGGGCGGCTGGGGCAATGCACGGTCGCCCGCGTTCAACGCCGCGTCGATCACATCGGCATCGGCGGGTTTGGGAATGTAATCGACGGCCCCGGCTTTGATCGCCGCGACGGAGGTCGCGATATTGCCGTAGCCGGTGAGGATCACGACGCGCGAATCGGGGGCGGCGGCGCGGATACGCGGCACGAGATCGAGACCCGAGCCGTCGCCCAATTTCAAATCGACGACCGCGCATTCGGGCGAATACCCGCCCGCCAAGGCGGCATCGGCCGCCGCGATCGATTCGGCCATCGTGACCGCATAGCCGCGCCGTTCCATCGCGCGCGCCAGGCGCAGGCGGAAGGCCTCGTCGTCCTCGACGATCAGCAATTTGCGGGTGGCGACAACAGCCGCCGGGGCTTGCATATCCATGGTGCTTCCTTACGCGAAACGCGCCTTCGGCCAGCGCACCGAAACGCGCGCCCCGCCTTCCTCGCGATTGCCCCAGGATACAGTACCCCCCGTGCGCGATAGCAAGGTGCTTGCGATGAACACGCCCAGCCCCATGTGCTCGCCGTCGCCCACGCGGGTGGAGACGTAAGGCTCGCCCAGCCGCGCCAAAATCTCCGGCGGGAAACCCGGCCCGTCGTCCTCGATCTCCACGCCGACGAATTCCTCGTCCGACCACGCGAAAATCTCGACCTTCTCGTGGGCAAACGTAGCGGCATTTTCCACAAGCGTTCCCAGCGCTTGCACGATTTCCGGCGTACGCGCGATCGGCGGTTCGTTGCCGTCCTCGAAATCCTGATCGAGTTCGACCGGCACGCCGCGCGCGTAGCGATCCGCGATCTCGCGCAGCAACACGGGTAGCGGAGGGCGCGGAAACGGGTTGCCTTCGGGCCCGCCGCCTTCGGGTTTGGCGGCCAGGCGCGCCAATATGTCGCGGCAGCGCATCGTCTCGCGCAGCAGCAAATCGGCGTCGGATTTAAGATCGCCCTCGGGCAGATCGCGCGCGATTTCCTTCGCCACCACCGCGATGGTGGCAAGCGGCGTGCCCAGCTCGTGCGCCGCGGCCGCGGCCAATCCGCCGACCGCACTCATGCGTTGTTCGCGCGCCAGAGCGGCTTGCGCCGCCCCAAACGCGTCGGACATTTGCCGCGCTTCGCCCGCAAGCCGCGCCACATAAGCGGCGACGAACACGATCGTCGTCGCCATCGCGAACCACACACCGATGCGCAATTCCAGCGGCAACGCCAAGCCTTCGGGCCGCCACGGCAAAGGCTGGTGCCAAATGGCGAGCAACGTCGCGAGCCCCATCGCCAACACGCCCAGCACGACCGTGACCACACGCGACAGCGACGCCGCCGCGACCGCGACGGGGGCGACCATCAGCACCGCGAACGGGTTCTGCAAGCCGCCGGTGAAATAGAGCAGCGTGGCGAGCTGCATCACGTCGTAGGCGAGAACCGCACCCGCCGCGCGGTCGTCCAACCGCCCGGCTTGCGGCCGGTCGAAGGTCAGCACGGCGTTGAGCAGCGCCGAGATCGCGATGGCGCCCAAAGTCGGGAACAGCGCGAAATGGAATCCGAGACCGTAATAGGTGCCGAGCACGGCGGCGGTCTGGCCCGCGATGGCGATCCAGCGCACGACCACGAGCGTGCGCAGACGCACGCGGCCCAACGGCGGCGGCGGGGCGATGTTTTGCGGCGGTGGCTTCGAAACGGCGGTCACGCGTGCTTTCTCGTTGTCCCTTTGCCTTTGGCGGCGAGGCGGGCCATATACATTGCCATGACCATCGCCGCGATCAATGTCCGCGACCTGACCAAGCGTTTCCGCGACGATACGCCGCCGGCCGTCGACGGAATTTCGTTCACCGTACCACGCGGCCAGGTCGTCGGCCTGCTCGGCGGCAACGGCGCGGGCAAGACGACGACGATCTCGATGCTGCTGGGAATTTTGATCCCCACCGCCGGCACGATCGAAATCCTCGGCGTCGATATGCGCCGCGACCGTTATGCCGCATTGCCGCGGCTCAATTTCTCGTCGCCCTATGTCGATCTGCCCTCGCGCCTGACGGTGCGCGAAAACCTCGACGTCTTCGGCGGACTCTACGGCGTGCGCGATCTCAAGGCGCGGATCGGCGAGCTCGCCGAATTGCTTGACCTCACCGCCTTTCTCGACCGCAAGACCGGCTCGCTATCCAGCGGCCAGAAGACGCGCGCGGCGCTGGCCAAGGCGCTCATCAACCGGCCCGAGTTGCTGCTGCTCGACGAGCCGACCGCGAGCCTCGATCCCGACACCGCCGATCGCGTGCGCGGCCATCTCGAAACCTACGCGCGCACCCAAGGCGCTGCGATCCTGCTCGCCTCGCACAACATGGCCGAGGTCGAGCGTCTCTGTGCCGACGTGCTGATGATGAAAGCGGGGCGGATCGTCGATCGCGGCTCGCCCGCCGACCTCATCGCGCGCTACGGGCGCGACGATATGGAACAGGTCTTTTTGGATGTGGCGCGCGGCACGGCGCAGGTAGCAGCACAATGAGCGGATCTTTCGGCCGCATCGGCGCGATGACGCGCCGGCATCTTTATCTGTTCCGCTCGTCCTGGACGCGGGTCTTCGACCTCGTCTACTGGCCCGTGCTGCAGATGACGATTTGGGGCTTCGTCACCGTGTTCTTGAACCAGCATTCCAACTGGTTCGCGAACGCGGCGGGCGTGCTGATCGGCGCCGTACTGCTGTGGGACGTGCTCGTGCGCTCGCAATTCGGGCTGACGCTGTCGCTGCTCGAAGAAATGTGGTCGCGCAACCTCGCCAATCTTTTCGTGTCGCCCTTGCGGCCGTGGGAATTCGCGGCGTCGCTGATGCTGCTCTCCGTCACGCGCTCGATGATCGGCGTGCTGCCGGCGGCCCTGCTGGCGATCCCGCTGTTCGCCTATTCGGTCTTCGATCTCGGCCTGCCGCTGCTCGCCTTCTGGATGATGCTGGTCATGCTGGGCTGGTCGATCGGCTTGCTGATCGGCGCGCTGCTGTTCCGCTTCGGCTTGGCGGCCGAAAGCTATGCTTGGGCGTCGATCTTCATCATCCAGCCGATTTCCGGCGTCTGGTATCCGGTGTCGGTGCTGCCCGAATGGCTGAAGCCGCTCGCGTGGTCCCTGCCCTCGACCTATGTGTTCGAAGGCATGCGCGCGGTCATGATCGACAAGGTGTTCCGCTGGGATCTGCTGGCGCAGGCCTTCGCGCTGAACCTGGTCATCATGGCGCTGGCTTTCGGCGCGTTCCTGTTCGCCTTCACCCGCGCGCGCGAACGCGGCCAGTTGTTGCAATCCAGCGAATAAGGCTTCAACGCCCGATCAGCGCTTTCGCGTGGCGCTTGCAGAGTGCCGCGATCGCGTCGGCCGCGCGGCGCACGGCCGCGACGCGCCGCAGATCGCGATGCACGACCAGATACATATCCTCGTCGAGATCGGCGAGGCGCGGGCCGATGCGCTGCAGCGTCGGCTCCGCATCGCCCAGATGGCAGGGCAGCAACGTGGCGCCCAACCCGTCCAGGACCGCTTGGTGGCGTAGAACGGTCTCCGACACGCGGCACACGACGCGCACGCGCTTGGCGATATCGGCCGAATAGCGCGCTTGCGCGGAAATCTCCGACCCCGTTTCGCACGCGATAAAGTCGATCCCGTCCATGCCGTCCGCCGGCTTGCGGCCCGTGCGCGCGAGATAGGCTTTGGACACGTAGATCGCGTTGCCCACGCGGCCGATTTTGCGCCCGGTCAGATCATGCGCGTCGGGCAGCGATTGCATGCGCAATGCGATATCCGCTTCGCGGCGCGCAAGATCGACCGAACGGCGCGTGGGCTTCAGCACCAAGGGCGTGCCGGCGAGCTTGGTCTGCAATTCGCCGAAATGGCGGACCATGAACCACGCGATCGAATTGACCGAGGTGACGACGACCGGCCGCAATTCGGGTTCGGCGGCGAGCTTCGCGCGGCGCAGGATCGTGGCCGCGTCGTCGTCCATCGCGTTGGCGCCGTCGAGCGTCTCGCGGCCCAGCGCCGTCAACCGCAGCGCGTTGGGCAAACGGTCGAACAGCGGCGCGCCGAGCGTTTCCTCAAGCGCACGCAAATGGCGGCCGAGCGTGGCTTGGCTCAGCTTCGTCGCCTTGGCGGCTTTGGCGAGACTGCCTTCGCGGGCAATGGCGAGGAAGGCGCGGATATCGTTCCAGTCGGGGTCGGTCATTTCCTCCATCGTCGCGCGATCCGCGCGAAGAGGGAAGGCGCAACGGGCAACCGCACAGGCACGGCTTCGCCGATACGCGGCGGGCGCTGATAACCATGGGCGGCGAGGCAAAGATCGATGAAGGGTGCGAATTTCATGGGGCGCAGATTGCCCCAAACCGCACGCTGGCATGGCCCCATAACTTCGCGCCCTACCCGCGCAGAAACGAGGGGCTTACGCTTTGCCGTCGACGCCCGCGTCGGCGAATGTCGCCATGCCGGTATGGCAAGCGATCGCCGCCTTGACTACACCGAGGGCGAGTGCCGCGCCCGAGCCTTCGCCCAAACGCATGCCGAGATCGAAAAGCGGCTTCTTGCCGATCCGCTCGAGCAAGCGCCGATGCCCGGGCTCGGCCGACATGTGGGCCACCATGCAATGGTCGAGGGCGTGTTCGTCGAGCGCGTAAAGCACCGACGCGGCGGCCGTGCAGGCGAAGCCGTCGAGCAATACGGGCGTGCGCGCCAAGCGTGCGGCCATCACCGCCCCCGCGATCGCCGCGAGTTCGAGCCCGCCGACGCGCGCCAGCACGTCCAACGGATCGCGCTTCGCGGCGAAATGCAGCTTCAATGCGCCATCGATCACGGCTTTCTTATGCGCGAGCGCATCGCCCGCCACGCCGGTTCCCGGCCCGACCCAGTCTTGCGCGTCGCCGCCGAACAGCCCGGCGCAGATCGCCGAGGCCGAGGCCGTGTTCGCGATGCCCATCTCGCCCAGGCACAGAATGTCGAGATTGGGCTCCACCGCCATCATGCCGTAGGCCATGGCGCGCGCGCAGTCCTCCTCGCTCATCGCCGGGCCTTTGGAAAAATCCGCCGTCGGCTTTTCGAGTGCCATTTCGTAGACGCGCAGATCCGCGTCGAACAACGTGCTCAGCTGATTAACCGCCGCCCCGCCGGAGACGAAGTTCCGCACCATCTGCGCGGTCACGGATGGCGGAAACGCCGATACGCCCTGCACGGCGATCCCATGATTGGCCGCGAAGACCGCGACGCGCGGATGATCGGCTTTCGGGCGCGCTTTGCCCTGCCATGTCGCCATCCAGGCGGAAATCTCCTCCAGCCGGCCCAGCGCCCCCGGCGGTTTGGTGAGCTGGCCTTCGCGCGCGGCGGCTTGGGCGGCGGCTTCGCGATCGGGGCCGGGAAAGGACGCAAGCACCGCGCGGATTTCGGCGAAGTTCGCGACGGGTCCTTTAGGCTGGGTCATGGCGGCGCTTTCGGCTGGAATTGCCCGGGTGGCCGTCCTATCTTCCCGCGCCTTTTCAAGCAAGGCTTCAACATCGAAATGTCCGACTTCGTCGACCACCGCCCCGGCCTGGGCAACGAGCTTCGCCTGGCGCTGGCGTTTTTGACGCGCCTGCCGGTCCGCCTGCCCCAGCATGTCGCCGAGGCGCCGTTGGCGGCCGCCGTGCGCGCATTTCCCATCGCGGGCGTGCCGGTCGCCTTGGCCGGTGGGGCGGCTTTCGCCCTGCCCTGGGCCTTGGGCTTGCCGACTTTGTTCGCGGCGTTGCTGGCGGTCGCGGCGATGACGGCGATGACCGGCGCGCTGCACGAAGACGGGCTTGCCGATTTCGCCGACTCGACCGGTGCCCGCGACCCTGCGCGGCGTTTGGCAATCATGCGCGACAGCCGGATCGGCACGTTCGGCGTGCTGGCTTTAATTTTCGCCATCTTCATGCGTGTGGTGCTGATCGCCGACAGCCTGGACCCGTGGGACGCGCTGTGCGTGATGCTCGCCGCGTCGTGCTTCAGCCGCGCTTGCGTCGTCCATGCGATGCACGTCTTGCCGATGGTGCGCGAGGACGGGCTGGCGCATGGCGCCGGGCGCCCCGCGCAAGGCCGCATGCTCGACACGATCGCCATCGGGGCGGCGTTCCTGTTCTTCGCGGGACCGTTGGGCGCGGCGTTGGGATTCGTCGCCGGTGCGGCGGCGACCTTCGCGGTCGAGCGTTTCGCGCGCAAACATATCGGCGGCCAGACCGGCGACGTGCTGGGCGCGGTTCAACAAATCTCCGAAATCGCGATACTCGGCGCGGTTCTGGCCGCGACCCTTTGGTGGTGACAAACATGGACAAAATGATCGAAACGCCGGTTTTCCTGGTGCGCCACGCCCCCGTCGTGGGCCAGGCCGGGCGCTGCTACGGCATCACGGACGTGGAATGCGACACGACCGATGCGCGCGCCTTCGAAGGCCTTGCGCGCATCCTGCCGGGGGCGGACGCGCTGTGGACGGTCACGCCGTTGTCGCGCACCGTGCGCACGGCCAATGCCGTGTGGGCCGCGCGCCAGGTTTCGGCGCCCGATTACCGGATCGTGCCGGGCTTGATCGAACAGAGCTTCGGCGATTGGCAAGGCAAGACCTACGCCGAGCTTGGCGCCTACGGTCAGGGCGACGCGCGCAACACCCATCGCCATTGGCTGACGATGGCGGAGATCAAGCCCGAGAACGGCGAAAGCTTCCTCGAAGTTTGCGCGCGCGTCGCCGCCGCGTTGGACGAAACGGTCGCCAGCGCCAAGGGCCGCCCCATCGCGATGGTCTGCCATGGCGGCGTGGTGCGCGCGGCCCTATCGCATGTGCTGGGGATCGCGCCCGAAGCGGCGTTGTCGATCGTCGTCGATACGCTGTCGGTCACGCGTGTCGATCGTTTCGACGGCCCGGGCCGCGGCCACGCGTGGCGCGTGGCGTACGTGAACCGCGACCCGCGCGGCTGAGTTAGGCGAAGATCAGAACCGCGCCGACCATCGCGATGGCCGCCCCGGCATAGCGCAGCGTGCTGCGCGCGAACGTCGCCGCCGCGAAACCCGCCGCATGCAGCAAGCCCGTCGCGGTCAGGAAGCCGATCGCGTAAGGCAGGAAGCTCGCGCCCTCCGCGATTTCACCGCCATGCGCGGCGCCATGGAACAGCGCGAACACGCCCGCCAGCACGCCGCCCGCGATCGCGGGGACACGCTCGGCGAACACGATGGCAAGGCCGAAGAGCGCGACCGAGAAAGCGATCCCGGTTTCGACCATCGGGAATTCGACGCCCGAAATCGCCAGCACGCCGCCGAACGCCATCGCGATCATGAACGACGCCGGGACCGCGAAGCGCCACACGCTGCCCTTTTGCGCCGCGAAGATACCGACGGCCAGCATCGCCAGAATATGGTCGAGGCCGAACAGCGGATGCGCGAACCCCGCCACCATGCCCTCGGTCGCGTGACCGGGATGGGCGAAAGCGGGCGTCGCGGCCAAGGTCACGACGGCGGCGGCGATTCGGGCGATCGAGCGGTTCATGCGGGGCGGCTCCGGGTCCGGACGAGAGAAGAAAGAATTGCCGTCAGGCTAGCGCAGGAATTTCCGCGAGGGAAGTCAGCGCAAGACGGCGAGATACTTATCGAGCACCTGATCGAGCTTCGCCCGGTCGGTCATCAGCGACGCGCGCGTGCCCCGGTCGATCTGGATCGACAACTCGTTCTTGCCGCCGAAACGGCGCACGACATCCGAGGCACCCTTCAGCACCGGGCAGCCCGCACGGTCGGGATCGGCGTCGCGCGTGCCGCACACGAAGGCCCAGCGCGTATCGTCGAACGGGCCCAAGCCGAACTGGCCTTCGCCGATACGCTTGTTGGCGGCGAGGTCGGCCGCCATCGCGCCCGAATTGGGGACATTCAGCGCGAAGAACTTGCTGCCCGAATTGCGGTCGTAAGCGGCGAGCGCGTAGACATACTCCGCGCCGCGCCCGGTGCCGTAGAGCATCAGCGAACCGGGCCGCATATTCATCGTGCGCAGCACGGCTTCGAGCTCGCGATAGACGATGTCGGCGGGCGCTTCGCTGGCGGGGCCCGTCCCCGTGCCGTACCACCATTGCATGGCGACGATGCCCAAGCCCCGGCGGATCAACGTCGCGTGCCAATCCTGCACCTCGGCCGGCGCCCAGCCGTTGCGATCGTGCAGCACCACGACCCAGCCGCGCGGGTTTGGGACCGGCGACCACGTCATCGCGAACAAGCGCCCGTCGCGCGACAGGCGCACTTGCGCGCCGATCTGCTGCGAGAATTTGACCT